>Ga0099364_10000346_pt1 | contig 77805 bp, 64 predicted proteins | sample TergutTh196P3_FD_73070 | JGI IMG/M metagenome (GOLD analysis project Ga0099364, IMG submission 73070) | Microcerotermes parvus P3 segment gut microbial communities from Pointe-Noire, Republic of the Congo - Th196 P3 | ecosystem: Host-associated > Arthropoda: Insects > Digestive system > Gut ...
ATGTGGATTTATTCTTTGTAAATGTGTTGGGCGCTCCCTTCAATATCGGCGCGGTGTTTGCCGTATTTGCGATGTTTGGCTTAGCCGTGCTGGGCATGATTTATACCCGCCGCCGCAAATTAGTAAGCTGGAACAGCGCTTGTTTGATGTTTATTGTAGCCATGATAGGCTATTCAACTTTTGCCGTGATAGTAATCCGCTCGTCGGCCAATCCGCCTACCAACGAAAACCAGCCTGATAATCCTTTCGCCTTATTGTCATACCTGAACCGCGAACAATACGGCTCCGTGCCCTTATTTAGCGGCCCCACCTATGCTTCGCAGTTTATTGATTATATCGACAAGTACAAATATGTCAAAGATGGTAAAAAATACCTGAAAGTAAGGGGCATGCCCGATTATAAGTATGATACGCAGGATAATATGTTCTTTCCGCGCATGCACAGTCTTGACGGCAGGCACAAAGAAGTATATCAGGCCTATGTTAATCCACACCGTCGGAATGCAGTGCGCGACCCTCATACCAATGAGGTTATTCCGAGTTTTGGTGAAAATCTGGCCTTTTTCTTCGACTATCAGGTCAATTGGATGTATTTTCGTTATTTCATGTGGAATTTTGCCGGCAGGCAAAACGATATACAAGGGAACGGTAACGGCTATTACGGCAATTGGGAGTGCGGTATTCCATTTATTGATAAAATACACTTAGGCGATACAAGCGAGTTGCCGCCTTTTTTAGCCAATAACAAAGCCCGTAATCATTATTACATGATGCCTTTGATTTTAGGACTCATAGGCCTGTTCTATCAATACCAAAAAGATAAGCGGAATTTTACGGTGGTTATGCTTTTGTTCATACTTACCGGTTTGGCCATTATTGTCTATCTCAATCAATCGCCTCTGCAACCGCGCGAGCGCGACTATGCTTATGCCGGCTCGTTCTATGCCTTTGCCATTTGGATTGGTCTGGGAGTATATGCTATTTATGATTTTCTGCGTAAGAAAATGCCGACAGTCTCCGCAGCGGCTGTTGCTGGCGCAGTCTGTGTGATTGTACCCCTACAAATGGGTGCGGTGAATTGGGACGACCATGACCGCAGCGGCCGTTATTTTGCCCGCGATGTGGCTTATAATTACCTTAATTCCTGTGATGAAAACGCTATCCTCTTTACCGGAGGCGATAATGACACCTTCCCTCTGTGGTATGCGCAGGAAGTAGAGGGCGTGCGCAGGGACGTGCGTATCGTAAACCTTAGCCTTATTCTTGCCGAATGGTATATAGACCAAATGAAGTACCGCCAATATGACGCCGACCCCGTGCCCTTTAAAATAGAGAGAAAACATTACTTCTCTAACTCGAATGATGCTATGGCTGTGATGGAAGTGTCGGCAAAACCGCAAGCGGTAGATACAATCATTGAGTTCCTGACCAATCCCAAATACTTTATGAAAATTTACAGAGATGAGCCGGAAGCTTATATGCCTACGCGCAATGTGGTGGTGCCCGTGAATAAAGAAATGCTTTTGGCGAAAGGTACTGTGCCCGAAAAATCGGCAGGCCGTCTCATGGATACGATGGTGTTGAATGTTACTCAAAACAAGATTCTCAAGTCGGATATGATGTTTTTCGACTTCTTGAAAAATAACAACTGGGAACGGCCGATTTATTTTTCATTCCCAAGAATGGACCTTCGTATCAACCTTGAAAAATACCTTCAATGTGATGGTTTTTCTTATAAATTTTTACCGTTGCAGTCGGATATAACCGATAAAACGGGCGTTATGATTGACGCCGATGACCTTTATGATAAACTGATGAACAAATTTCGATGGACAAATATGAACAAGTCGGGGATTTTTATTGATTATACCCTTTCGTACACCTTGATGCAACTGATCAATATTCGCAATATGCACGCACGCGCGGCAGATGCCTTGCTGCAGGAAGGTAAAAAGGAAAAGGCGATAGAAGTCTTAGACAGCGCAATGCTGCGTATGCCAACCGATATTTACCCCTGCAACATTTCGGGCTATTATAACGACATGGCTTTTTTGTATATAATTAACCTCTACTATCGTTTGGACGAACAGGAAAAAGCCGATGCGCTGGCACAGGAATTTTATGAAGCCACCAAAAAGAATATAGTTTTCTTCGCCAAACGGTCGGACGCAGAAATAGATCTGGAATTGAATTTGCATTATTTAGAGAATTTGCTTTCCATACTTCATTCTTATAACGAAGACTTGGCAAGGAAGGCATACGAGACCTTTGCCATGTATGTCTCGACAAGGAGATATTAGTGAATAATTTACGGATTTAAAACCCTGATACATTAACTTTAATCAACAAATGCAACTTCATTACTTCCAAATATGACAAAACTAATTTCATACAACGTCAACGGCATACGGGCGGCCTTAGCTAAGGGCTTCGACCAATGGCTGCAACAGGAAAATCCCGATATTATTTGCCTGCAGGAAATAAAGGCGCAGGCCGACCAAATTCCCTTAGATCTCTTTACCGAAATGGGCTATGCCTGCTTCCTGAATCCTGCGCAGAGGAAAGGCTACAGTGGGACGGCCATTTTCACTAAAATCAAACCCGATGCGGTGCATTACGGCTTAGGGATAGAAAAATATGACATGGAAGGTCGGTTAATCCGCGCCGATTTCGGGGATAAGACACTGATATGCTCTTATTTTCCCTCAGGCACTATGGGCGATGTGCGCCAAGAATTTAAGATGCAATACCTCGACGATTTTACCCGTTATATTCAAGAATTACGCAGAGAACGTCCGAAATTGATTCTTTGCGGCGATTTCAACATCTGCCACAAGCCCATTGATATTAACTTCCCTAAGAAGCACGAAAACATGTCGGGTTTTTTGCCCGAAGAGCGGGCTTGGTTCGACGATTTTGTAGCGCTGGGTTATGTCGATACCTTCCGCGAATTTTGTCAAGACGGCGAGCGCTACAGTTGGTGGAGCTACCGTTCGGGTGCGCGGCCGAGAAACCTCGGCTGGCGGATTGATTACTTCTTAGTAACGGAAAACCTCCGCCCCATTCTGCACCATGCCGATATTTTAGATACGATAGTACATTCTGACCACTGTCCGGTTACTTTGGAAATACGAATTACAGCATAATGCAAATTAGCGGCAATCCTCCTACTGTAAAAACAGTTGAGGTTTCGAGCTAATGAAATTTCAATGCAATGACCTGGTAATAAATAACTAATTTTGACGTTAGCCAAAAGCGGCGGGAACAGTCACAAATTCAAACAGAATAAAAAAACAATGGCAACACAGTTAACAAAGATCATAGAAGAGTTTCAAAGATGGTATGCTTCAGACGTACACAGCGGAAGAATTGATTACTATAAAGGTAGAATTACCAAAGAGTATTTAAAATCTCTATCAGAAAGCGAGTTTAAAGATTTTTTCGTGCAGTTCGTTTCGGAAGGGGGAAAAGTACAAAGCGGAGGACATAGAGGTATAGGCAAGTTTAGAAAAATGTTGGACAATGATTTTTCAAATTTTAGATTTTTTATATTAGAACCTTTTGAAACGGTTTTTAATTTGAAAAATTGGTTTAAAAACATAGACAAATTTAATGGCTTTGGCGTTGGAATTGCTACTATTTATTTAAATCGGATAGACAAAACTATTTACCCGATAATGAACAATAAAACGACAAATGCCTTACAAAAGCTGAATTTTAAAATACCTTCGACAAAGAATTTCAATAATTATGAATTGGTAAGAAGTATTCAAATCAAATTGATAAGAAGTTTCCCAATTTTAGAAAATTATTACAAAGTAGACGCTTTAAATCATTTCATTCTGACTAAAGGGCAATGGTTGATAAATGAAATAACAGGTGAAATTCCAACAGAATTAACAAAAGAACAATTTGTCGAAATTTTATTTGACAAAGATATTACAATGCCAGAAAATATTTTTGACTTTCAATCTATTTATTCGTTTCCAAATCATCAAGCACCCGCGAATCGTGTTGTTCGGAAAAACTCAGAACGTACATATTTATTAGTCCATAAGAAAGAAGGTCCTTATCCGGTTGGACCAATCAATTCAAGAATAGGTTATCTCGGAAAAAGAATTGCAAAAAAATATCCGATTGTTCTTAATGTAAGGGAGAATGCCAAATACAAGTATTGGGATATATTTTTCAATGGTTGGAGTGAGGGTAATTTTTTTGTATGGCAATTAAAATCAAATTTAGTTAAAGCACTTGAAGAAACAGGATTAGTGGGCGATTTTCAGTCCGCAGACGAAATTCCAGAAGCATTAACTAATAAATTCAACGAGGGTGCAAAGCGTACAATCATTGTAAATGCTTATGAAAGAAGTAGGGAGGCCAGAGAAAAGTGTATTGAGCATTACGGAACGATTTGTTGTGTTTGCAGTTTTGACTTTCAAAAAATATATGGCGAAATTGGAAATGGATTCATTCACGTTCATCATTTGATACCTGTTTCTGAAATTGGCGAAAATTACAAAATAGACCCGATAAAAGATTTACGCCCTGTTTGCCCCAATTGCCATTCTATGTTACACAAAAGCAAAGATACGTTAGAAATAGACGAGTTAAAAAAAATATTAATTAGTGTCTCATTAAAATTGGGACACTAATGATACGGCATGAAAGAATGGATAACCGACCGTGTTAAATAGTATAACCCAATGAATAAAATTCCTCAAACTTTAAAATATTGTCAAGTTTGAGGAATTTTGTTTGTCTTTTTGTTTTATCTTTCAAAATTTTTTCCTATATTTGTACTTTGTAAATAGTGATTAATGATGAATAATTAATGAATTAATCTATAAAGATATGTTAGCCCAGCAAATAATAAAAGACCAATTAGGCGCGCCGATGGGAGTTTTTATTCCGATACAATCTTGGAATGCTTTGATCGTTCAATATCCCGACATAGTAACATTAGACACAGACCTGCCGCAATGGGAAAAAGATTTTATAGATAAGCGTTTGGATCTGGCACAACGATATCCTGAGCGTTTGAGACCCATTGAAATGCTTATGGAAACCTTATAAAAGTTTTGTTAATGTATCAGGAATTTTATCTCGACGAAGTTGAGAATGATATTGCCGAAGCCAGACGGTGGTATGCCGAACAACAGACAGGTTTGGACGCGCGTTTTGCCACCGCTGTGAAAGAGACGGTAATAAACATTGTGAGAATGCCGTCGTCATACGCCGTAAGATACAAAAATGTTAGAATTGCACATACCAAAGTTTTTCCGTACAATATCCATTTCTACATTGATGAAGAAAAAGCGCAGGTTGTCATTATCGGAATTATTCACAATAAAAGAAACAATGCGCTATTTCTTGACAGATAAAAGCAAACATAAATTAACCATAACCTGACAAGAGGGGCAAAATGCACTGCCTCTAACTGTTATAGGCAATCCTCCTACTGTAAAAACAATTGAGTTTTTGAGCTAATGAACTTTCAATGTAATGACCTGATAATAAATAACTAATTTTGACGTTAGTTAGAACAAGAAAGAACAGACAAAATATAAAAATTAAAAAAATGAAAAAGACCATTATTTTACAAGTATTGCTATTTGCTACGGTTCTATTTGTCAACGCACAAACACAACCATTTGATAGAAATAAAAATAGTAGCCTGTCAGAAACTATAATAGCCCCAATAACTAACTTTCCACCCTGTAAATGCACGAATGATTCGATTAAAAAATATTCGCGTATTTTTAATTGTTTGCCCTGTAGGGAAATGGAATATATTACAAAGTGGGAAGTATGGGGGAATGAAATTGTTTGTGCTGATGTGTTCTTTTGCGATTTTCAGTCAAACATTTCTATACACGAGCCAAGCGTATTTCATTCTTTTGTGGCAGAGGTTCATAAATCTCTCAAATTGGTTAAACCCGAATTTACGATAAATTTTACTCCCAGTAATTGTAACAAGGAATTTGAAATATTTACATTTCGCAAGGAAGGAGTTTTATGGTATAACCCTGATTATGAAGATGATTACTATAAAAATTTTGACCGTACTGCACAATCCTGTTTCGATATGTTGATACTGATTACAGGAATTTCAACAGAGGAAATTTTAACAGAGGCTTTGGAAAAACATATTGTAGAAATGACCGAAAATTGGGAACTTGATGATTACTCTCCCGAATACATTCGTAAAATTAATAGTAAATACAATATCGAAATACCAATGCCAAATGATTCTTCATACGTTTCTTGGAATTCGATTACGAATGCAATTATAGAAACATTGCAGGAAAATGATATTGATTTAAAAGATTTTACCTTGAATGAATTTGTTTTTCTTGATAGCGAAAACAACGCAAATGACATAATTTCGCAAAGCGAATTTTTCAAACTCAATGATTTGTTTTATAAATGGACAGGACAGATTACTATTGATAACATTGAAAGAGCGATTTCTCCCGCAAACAGGGTCACGTTTGACACAAAACAAATAGGGATAGAATTATCTACCAATATTATTAAACATTGGGATAAAAAAGAAAACAACAAAAGCGAGCCTAAACAGGTACTTATTTTAGTCAACTTAAATGAACCCGTAAAATATTCAAACTATAAGGGCATAGAACTTAATATACGGAGTATCTGTCCTGCTGCGTACAAAATTAGTGGCACCGATATTTTGTTTTCTTTCTCCAATGCTCAAATTAATCCTCTTTGGCACGAATACCTCGATTTGTTTGCCTTGAGAATTGCTGAAGCAACTTTCCAAATTCCTTACAAAAACTGTTGGATTATGGCAAAAGGAAAAGATATTGTTTTGAACAATTATATCATTTCGGGAAGTATTGAATTTCAAATTGACAAACAACAACAATCCAAAATATATGCAGTTACAAATACAGGCAAAGGCAAAATGATAGAAATTCCTATTGATACACTGAAAAAAATATTCTTATCTCTTGGTGCAATTACCGTTGATTTCGAGGAAAGAGGCAATTCTCTTATTGTTAAATTCACTAAATACATAGCGGACGAAAAATAAAAGAGCCCTGCACCCAACGAGCGTAGCTGTTGCGCGACTTTGGTTTTTGTTTGTTTTTTTGACATCTTCAGGAAATATAAGTAAAAACACATGCGGCTCAAACAAGCGTTCTTTTGCAAACAACTACCTTTGTGAGCCGAATAAATTCTAAAAAGAAATGAAAATTTGAAAAATAGATAATCGTTACATTATAAAATGTAGTTCAATATGAAAAAAAAGTTAGCAATCCTATTTGTTATTGGAATATCCATTTCAATATTAGTCAGTTGTTTTCCAACCGAATATTTTCTGATAAAAGATTTTGAGTTGTATGGTGTAGAGTTGAAAAATCCAAATGAAATGAAAGATGAGAACAAAGAATTTAGAAATGTTTCAGACACTTTGAGAAATAAGTTATTTTTTAGAATATTTGGTGTTAGTGAGTGGGAATATACGGCTTCTCTGAAAAGTATATCTTTAATAAGTCAGTGCTATGCAGCAAGCCGACCGAAGAAACTTGACAATAGCATACTATTTGAAGAATTGGAATTAAGGCTGAACTCTGACATTTATTTTGACTCTGAATTAATAGAAGAAGGAACGGACTTATGGGATCACCCAAAATTGAAAAATTATAGATGGTTTTATAAATACGATAAGAACGATGATGTATGGTTTAGCACAGTTATTGGTTTCATTGATTCATTTTACGACAAGGTTGTAATTCCTCAAAAAGATTATACGATTGAAATAACTTGTAAAACGAGTGATAATCGGGTAATTACGAAATCAATAGAATTGTATTTGAAGTTGTGAACAAACTAAAAAGCACTGCACCCAACAAGCGCAGCTGTTGCACGACCTTGGTTTTTGTTTATTTTTTTGACATTTTTAGAAAATAATAAAAAAATGGATAACCGACCGTGTTAAATAGTATAACTCAATGAGTAAAATTCCTCAAACTTCAAAATATTATCAAGTTTGAGGAATTTTGTTTATCTTTGCAGTGTGAAATTAAAAGATAGTTCGTATGCAGAAAATTAAAAGAAAAACAGAACTTGATAAACTTTCTATCCTCAAAGACAAGAACTTAATAAAAGTTGTAACAGGCGTTCGTCGCGCAGGAAAATCAACTTTACTTTTGCAGTTTCAGGATTTACTGAAAGCAGAAAATCCAAATGTATCAATCATTTCTATCAATATTGATTTACCCGATTTTCGCTTTCTTGCCGAAAAAAATTGGAAAGAAATCTATGACTATATCAAAAATTTGTTACAAGAAAATGTAACAAACTATGTTTTCATTGACGAAATCCAAAATATTTCCGAATTTGAGAAATTGCTTGAAGGACTATTTGTTACACCAAATGTTGATTTGTATGTTACAGGCTCTAATGCTTATCTTTTGTCAAGCGAATTGGCAACTTTACTCACAGGCAGGGCATTTGAAATCAATATTTTGCCGTTTTCGTTTGCCGAATATTTGGAATTTACAGGCAAAATCGCCAATCCCGACCGTGCTTTTTCCGAATATATCCGCACAGGCGGCTTTCCCGAAGCGGTTGGTCTTGCCGAATCGGGCGAAAATTTTGCTTACGAATATCTAAAAACCGTTTTTCAAAACATTTACGAAAATGACATACAAAAACGGCACACAATCTATTACGAAACGTCTTATAATGAAGTGGTTAATTTCTTGATTGATAGTGTCGGTTCAAGCGTGTCGGCAAGAAATATCGCAGGAGTTTTAACAGCAAACGGTAAAAAAATTGACAATAAAACCGTATCAAAATACATTGATACGCTTGTAGAATCGTATCTTTTTTACAAAGTAAATCGATACGATATAAAAGGGAAGCAACATTTGACAACGCAGGAAAAATACTATCTTGTGGATTTGGGTTTGCGATATGCGCTACTTGGCAAAGAACTTGCAGCAGACACAGGGCACTTGCTCGAAAACATCATTTTTCTTGAACTGCAACGCCGAAACTCACAGATTTGGATAGGAAAAACCGATAATCTCGAAGTTGATTTTGTTGTTCGTGATAAAAACGGCTACACAAAGTATATTCAAGTCGCATACACAGTAAAAGAGCAAAAAACACTTGAACGAGAACTCGCACCGTTTGATAAAATTCCCGATTTTAACGAGCGATTGCTTATTACAATGGATTATGAAACAGGTAGCCACAATGGAGTGAAACAGGTTAATGCTATTGATTGGCTCTTAACTATTGAAAAATAAACAAGTTAATAATCGTTTTACAAAAACATAAAAACCAAAAATATGGCAGAAGAGTTTGGAGGAATTAAAAAAGGAGAACCTTTGAAAAATATGTACAATGAACAATTTTTCGATAGATTTACGAAAGACTTGAAGCGTGTTATCAACGATTTTGACGCTTGCAAGTTTGTGTCCAAAATAATGGACAATGAATGGAAAAACAGAGAATTAAAACAACGGAATGAGCATATCGCAACCGTTTTGAGAGATTTTCTGCCAGTAGATTATAAAAAAGCAATCGCTAAAATACTCGAATTGTTGAACGCTGTAAAAGATACTTTACCCGATTTTTCGGAAATAAACGACACGCAGTTTGGCTTATCGTTGGAATACGGGTGGATTTTGAACAATTTTGTTGAGCAATACGGTGTAGATGATTACGAAATATCGGTTAAAGCGATAGAAATAATCACCCAATTTACAAGTTGCGAAGGCGCTGTTCGCCCTTTCATCATAAAATATCCCAATGAAATGATGAAACAAATGCTGGCTTGGTCGAAACATGAACATTGGGGAGTTCGGCGGCTTTCGTCGGAAGGTTGCCGCCCGCGGCTTCCGTGGAATATGGCTTTACCTGATTTGAAGGAAAATCCCGCTCCAATCATTCCAATTTTGGAAAATCTTAAAAACGACATGTCAAGATTTGTACGATTGAGCGTGGCCAATAATTTGAACGATATTGCGAAAGATAACCCTAATGTGGTAATTAATTTGGCAAAAAAATGGCAAGGCGAGTCGGAAAATATAGACTGGATTTTGAAACACGGTTGCCGAACGCTATTAAAACAAGGCAATCGGGAAGTTATGGAACTGTTTGGCTTCGGCTTTACTTCAAAAAACATCAACATTCAAAATTTCAGTATTTCAACTCCAAAAGTTAAGGTAGGTGATTTGTTGGAGTTTGAATTTAAACTCATGAATAATAACAACGAGAAAGCCAAAATACGACTTGAATACGGAATTTATTACCAAAAAGCGAATGGAACGTTAGCGAAGAAAGTTCATAGAATCAGTGAAAAAGAATATGCTGAAAATTCCACAACACAAATTACTCGAAAGCACCCTTTCAAAGTAGTAACAACAAGAAAACTTCATCTCGGACTTCACCAAGTTGCTGTAATAATCAACGGCAATGAATTTGGAAAATATGATTTTGAATTGACTGAATGAAAACACTGCACACAACGAGCGTAGCTGTTGCGCAAGTTTGGTTTTTGTTTATTTTTTTGATATTTTTAAATTATCGGAAAATCTTTGTAAAACCTCAGCAAAGTCAATATTGCGGTGCGTAATTTATTGCGTACAAAAGTTTTCATATCCTGTTCCAAAAGTTCGCCAAGCCCATAAAGCAAACTGCGTTTGGGTAGATTTTCTATTGCATTAATACACTCCTGCATATAGTCGGAATAGGTTTTTTGTGTCAATTCTTCAATCATTGCCGTTTTTACGGGCGTTTGGCGGCTCATAAACCACCAGCAATCGAAAATATCGCGATCGGCAATTTCTTTTCTGCCCAGCAATGCAACAAGTTTATGGGCAAACATGTCGCTGATTTTCATTGTTTTAACGCTTATTCCGAGCAGGCTTTTTATTTCATATTCATTGTTATACTTTCTGTGCGAGATGTCAATTTTCAGGTTTTTTGCGCCGTGCTCGTAGTCCAGTACGAGCAAATCGCCGAAGAATTTTTGTGCCTCATCGTGAATTTCGCCATATTTGAGCAGCATATTTTTAACTTTCGCATAAACCTGTTCGGCTTTTTCTATTTCAAGCAAATCAAAGTCTAAATCTACCGAAAATCGTGGTAAATCGTGGAAAAACATAAGCGCCGTTCCGCCTTTAAAACCTAAACAATGAGCAAGTTCTCTGTCGGAATAAATATCTGTGAGAATTTGTGTCAAATAAAATCTGTGTTTGTTGTTATTCATTTTTATTTTAAAAATTTTTCAGTTTTCTTCCTTAACGAGGCAGAATTATAAATTGGCAAAAGTTCGTATATTTTATTAATGTCCAGTGTTTTAATATTATCAAAGTAAAAAAAAACATTCAAATACAGGGTGTCCAAAAAAGCACGTTCAGGCGTGGCGATATTCGTATTATTTTTATTGATAATTCCGCTTGTATTGAGTAAAATTTCACGTTTTATTTGCCGATACTGAATTGACTGATCATTAACATAAATTTCTCTGTTCAAATAGCTTATATTTGTAATCGCGCTATCGTACTGAAAGATGATGCCGGCACGCTGCAACACATAACCGAGTGAAATATAGGTCGGCGTATAAAGCAAACACGCCAATTCTTCGGATTTGTAGCCCTCTTTTGCATAAATTCCCCTTCTTATGTTGAGCAACTTTCCTTTTTTTACAAGTTTGTTCAGTTTTTGATACAACAAAGGGACATTGCTGTTGATTAACAATGCTATATCATTTATTCTAAAAACAGTACGGCTGTCTTTATAAATCTCAAACAAAATGTCTATTTTTTTTTGCGAACTATACATAGTTAATTATACTATTATCAGTTCGCAAAGTTAAGATTATTTTTTGAAACTGACAAAATATTTTTTGCAATTAGCAGATATGATGCAAGTTGAAAAGTAGTCCCACTTCTCGACAAACTTAGCCCCCAAAATAATAAATCATCAATAGATAATCAATCACTTCCTGTACTTCTCATCTTCCCCCTCAAAGAGCTTCAGGTAGCTCTCGTAGCGTTCGGGTGAGACAGCACCGCTTTCTACGGCCCGAAGTACGGCGCATTGCGGCTCGTGCGTGTGCGTGCAGGGATTGAACTTGCAATCGGCGGCATGTTTAAAGATTTCCGGGAAAAAGTGATACATCTCCTCCTTTTCCACATCTACCAATCCGAATCCTTTAATGCCCGGTGTGTCAATAACATAACCTCCGGAAGCCAATTCAAAGACTTCATAAAAAGTAGTAGTATGCACCCCTTTGAGATGGTAGCTGCTAATCTCGCCGACTCGAAGTGCCAACGAGGGGTCGAGCGCATTAATCAGCGAGGATTTGCCTACCCCCGAAGAACCGGAAAACAGGCATAGCTTATTGTTTAATTCCTCTCTTAATAAGTTGATATTGAGGCCTGTTTTGGCCGAAACTTCTATGATTTCATATCCTGCGCTTTGATATATCCGTTTAAAATCCTGCAAGACTTCCTTTTCTTCCTCATTATATATATCAATCTTGTTTACAACAAGTTTCGCAGGTACTTCATAAGCCTCGCAGGTTACTAAAAATCGGTCGATAAACTCCAGTCTGTTTGTGGGATAGGCAATGGTAGTAATCAGGTAGGCGCAGTCCACATTAGCGGCAATCACATGCGCTTCGCGCGATAAATTAGTCGCTTTCCGAATAATGTAATTTTTGCGGGGAGCAATAGCCGTGATAATGCCTTCCTTTTCGTTTTGAAGGACCACTTCCACGCGGTCGCCCACAGCAACAGGATTGGTAGTCGTGGACATTTTTAAGCGAAGCTTACCTCTTATTACACAGTCTATTAAATTCTCGCGGTCGGCACATTTAACCATGTAATGACTGCCTGTATGGCGAAAAACTATGCCTGTTTTTTCTTCATTCATGGCACAAAAATACAAAATTGTTTGATTTTTGCTATCTTTGTAAGTTCTATTGGATTATAAAATGTACACAATAAAAGACATACAAAATCGGATTGAACAGGCTATCAGCGAAATACCCTTATTGAAGGAGCCTGCGGGCTTATATGCGCCGGTAGCGCACATCATGTCTATAGGCGGGAAACGGCTGCGCCCCTTGCTATGTTTGTTAGCTCATAATCTTTTTAACGACCGAATTAGCGACAGTGTGTTAATGCCGGCTATAGGCCTCGAAATTTTTCATGCCTTTACTCTGGTGCATGACGATATTATGGATAAGGCCCCCCTGCGGCGCGGTGCACCAACCGTGCATAATAAGTGGAACGACAACACAGCTATACTTTCGGGCGATGTGATGTGTATTTTTGCCTATCAATACCTGAGCAAAGCCGAGCCTGCAATACTGTCGGACATTCTTAAACTTTTTGGCGAAACCGCCGCTCAGGTTTGCGAGGGGCAGCAGTTGGATATGAATTATGAAAGTTTGCCGCTGATTACCGAGGAGGATTATTTAGCCATGATTGATTTGAAAACAGCAGTGCTCATTGCTGCATCGGCGCAAATCGGCGCCATTATCGGCGGAGCGGCTCCCGAGCAGGCGAAAAAAATGTATGCCTTCGGACACGCTTTAGGCATGGCCTTCCAGATTCAGGACGATTTGTTGGACGCCTACGGCGATAGCCTCTGCTTTGGTAAAACGATAGGGAACGACATTGTAACCAACAAGAAAACCTATCTTTTGGTTACAGCGCTCCGCTTAGCAAAAGGCGATATACAGCAAAAATTAAACCGATGGTTAGCGAATAAAGATTTTATACCGGAGGAAAAAATCAACCATATAAAAGCCATTTATGACGACTTGAATATTCGCCGTCAGGCTGAAGAAAAAATTAATTTGTATTTTGCTCAGGCTAATGAAATCTTAGCTGCTGTTAAAATAGCTCCTCAACGCAAGGAACAATTATACGCCTTCGCCGAACAGTTAATCACCCGTAACAAATAATAGATAATCAATAATAAATAATAGATAATTAAGTATGCTTTTTTCTGAACACTGCAACCAAATTTTCTCGGCCTGTACCGACTATTACCACACAATGGATAATGTGGACGCCGAGGTCAAAAATCCTTACGAATTTAAAACCATAGAATACTATCTGTTTCTGAAGAACTGGATAGATGCCGTACAATGGCACCTTGAGGATATCATTCGTAATCCGAATATTGACCCGAAAGAAGCTTTGCTGCTGAAGCGGCGCATCGACCACTCGAACCAAGACCGTACCGACTTGGTGGAGCTTATCGACAGTTTTTTCTTGCAACTATATACTGATGTAAAGCCCTTGCCGGAGGCTGCGATTAACACCGAAAGTCCCGCTTGGGCTATTGACCGCCTGTCGATTTTAATGCTGAAAATTTACCACATGCAGCAAGAGGCAGACCGCAACGATGCGGAGCCTGCACACAGGGAGCAATGCGCTAAAAAATTGGCGGTATTGTTAGAGCAGCAAAAAGACCTCTCAGCCGCGATTGACCAACTGCTCGGCGATATTCAAGCCGGACGTAAATATATGAAAGTTTATAAGCAGATGAAGATGTATAACGATCCGAGTTTAAATCCGGTGTTGTATGGTAAGAAAAATTTATGAGTTATGAATGATGAGCGGCGTTTCAACGAGCTGGCTGTTGCAGCGAAGCGATTTTGTTACACAATAAAATTGTTTATTTGATGAAAAAGGCAGTAAAAAAAGTTTTGCTTCTCCGTTTTTCGGCCATGGGCGACGTGGCGATGGCGGCTGCCGCCTTGCGTGAATTTGCTCCGTTGCAACCGAAAACTCATTTTACCATGGTCTCGCGGCCGCTTTTTGCACCATTTTTTGAAGGAATAGACAACCTGTCCTTCATTGCTGCCGACTTCAATAAAACCTATAAAGGGCTGCTCGGACTATGGCGTTTGTTCCATGAACTGCGCCGCCAAAAACCCGATGTGGTGGTCGATGTGCACGATGTTTTGCGCACAAAAATCCTCCGCTTTCTGTTTCGCCTGTGGGGCTTTCAGGTGAAGAAGCTCAACAAGGGTCGCCGCGAAAAACGCCGCTTAACCCGCCGCCGCCATAAGCAGCTGAAACCTTTGAAGTCTATGATAGAGCGATATACCGATGCGCTCGCTGCCGCAGTCGACAGTGGGCAGTCGGCCATGAGCAGAATGTTCCTGCAACCTTCAACTTTCAACTTTCAACTTTCAACTTTCAACTTTCAACTTAAACTTGGCATCGCTCCCTTCGCCAAATACAAGGGAAAAATTTACCCTTTGGAAAAGATGGAAAAAGTAATTTCATATTTTGCTCAGAAAAAGAATGTTGAAATATATCTTTTTGGCGGAGGGGAGGAAGAAGTAAACCTTTTGGCGGAATGGGCGTCTAAGTATAAAGGAGTAACCTCTTTGGCGGGCAAAATGTCCTTGTCGGAAGAGTTGACGCAATTGGCCGCTATGGATTTAGTGCTGTCCATGGACTCTGCCAATATGCACTTGGCGTCTTTGGCGGGAACGCCGGTAGTGTCGATTTGGGGCGCTACTCATTCCTTTGCAGGATTTACAGGCTGGAGGCAGTCGGAGGCTAATATCATACAGTTGGATTTAGCTTGCCGCCCCTGCTCGGTTTTTGGCAACAAGCCCTGCTACCGAAACGACTATGCCTGTCTGAATATACCCGAAGAAATTATTATAGAAAAAATTACGACGTTATTATAATGCAAGAAACGAGAAACAACCTTATTGCAGAAGCTATACGCAACGGCCACGAAGAAGTTTTCAAAGCCTTCTTTCGAGCCGAGTTCAATAATATTGTGTTTTTCGTCAATAAATATCTTAACAACCTTTTCAATGCACAGGATATTGCACAGGAAACATTCATTGCGCTTTGGAACGCACGGGAACAAATTAATCCGACATTGAATATTCGCACCTATACTTTCACTATTGCTAAGAACAGGGCTTTGAACTTCTTGAGGGATACGGCAAAGATGCGGTCGGGAACGCTTGAACAACAGGAAAGGGCTATAAACCTGCAAGCCTTAGACAGTGTGAGCGTGAGCGAAAAGATTGAAGCCCTGGAGTTAGAACAACTCATCAGGTCGGTATATGATATTTTGCCGGAAAAGGTAAGAGAAAGTTTTATTCTTAACCGACAATTCGGCTTAACCTACGAGGAAATAGCCAAGAAGACAGGCCGTTCCGTTAAAACGGTTGAATATCAAATTGTTTCGGCATTACAGTTATTTAGGAAGAAATTACGGGGCTATTTGAGAATATTGCTCCTTTTTTGCGGGGGAAGCTTACTTTTTTGTGTATTATTGATATATCATGGATAAAGAACAATTATTAAAATACATTCAGGGCGCCTTAAATGCGGAGCAAGCCGGAGAGGTGCTGTGGTGGATAGGGCAATGCGAAGAAAATGCCGCTGTTTTTGCCGCGCTTAAAGCCGATTGGGTGTTTGGTCGTTTGCCGAATACTGTTTTACCGGAAGAGCAGGCAAAACGCTTGTTGCATCGGCAATCAAAACCCTTTGGGAAAGAACTGCTGCAAACCTTAATGAGGGTTGCCGCAGTTTTATTTATTCCCCTTACCGGTTTGGCGTTTTATTTTATGCTTACGAGAAACGCAGCCGACGATCGGGCGATAGCAACATTTACTCCGCCTCAACAGCAGGCTACACATTTGAGCTACCATACCAATCCCGGTGTTAAGGGCTTAGTAGTTTTGCCCGACAGCAGTATGGTCTGGCTCAATAGCTGCAGCACCATAAAATGCCCCGGCGAGTTTAATAATGTGTCGCGTAACGTTGAACTTTCGGGCGAAGCCTATTTCGACGTTAAAAGCAATACAGATTGGCCGATGTACGTGAAAACGCCGAAAGGAATAACGGTGGTGGTGTCCGGCACCTCGTTCAACATATCGGCCTATGAAGACGACAGAGATTTTAAGTTTACGATGATATCGGGAGTTGCTACCCTGATAAGGGAAAAAATGCGACAAAGCATTGCCATGGCGCCCAACGACTATATTGTAATTCCGGATAATAATCGGCCTGCTAAGGTTACTAAGAGCAGCAACACTTACTATAATACTGCATGGAAAGAAGGCTTCCTCCTGTTTGAAAATACGCCGATGGACGAGGTGATAAAAAAAGTAGAACGATGGTATGGCGTGAACATAACCGTTAATGACCGATCAATATTGGATTACCGCTTTACGGCTTCATTCCACTCCGAATCCGTTTCCAGAGTCTTAGACCTGCTGAAAATCACCTCGAACATTAACAGCCGTATAAAAGACAAAGAGGTAACGCTTTTCCTTACGCGCAAATAAACAGGGAACACCAAATTTTCAAAATATTTTTTACCTTTATGTTCTTAAACTGTAAAACAAAACAGTTAAAAAATGTAAAGTTGAAAGGCTCAAAGAAAAGCAACCAAAAGAAATTGAGCAGAAAAATAAATATTCGTTTATAGATTCAAAAATATTTTGTATCTTTGCAGTGAGTTTTAAAATCACTATATGTCTATAAAAAATAAAAACATATCATTTCAAGCAAATGCCCTGCTCGACAAACTGATTGAGGGAAAAAAGGTTTGTTTTGGCATAAGTACTGCTTATAGCATTTTGACTAATTCAAGCCAAGATGCCGTAAAAAAGTTGTTGAGCGATATGACAAAACGCGGTTTGCTTATGCGCATAAAAGAGGGACTTTATTACGTTATTCCCTTTGAACAAGACCCGAAAACTTTTATGCCCGATTGGCACTTGCTTTCGCAATATCTTGTGGGCGATGCAGAATATTATATCGGCTATTTTTCGGCATTGCAAATTCATAGTTTGACAACACAGCCGAATTTAAGGGAACAGATTGTTGTAAACAAACAAGTCAAACCCTCTACCCTTTTTGTAAAAGAAATTCCGTTTCAATTTGTTTATCATAACGAAAAACATTTTTTCGGCAATAAAAAAACGTGGATTGACAGTTTCAACCGTGTACAATGCAGTGATTTGGAAAAAACAATTATTGACTGCCTGTTTAAACCCGAATATGCAGGCGGAATAACTGAAATTGCAAAAGCCATTTATAAAATCAAAGACAAAATTGATTACTCAAAAATTTTACAATATGCAAAACGTTTTGACTCGCAAGCGGTAATCAAGCGACTTGGTTTTTTGCTTGAACTATTGGAAATTAAACATTCTACAATTGACGAACTGCAAAAACTACGGACAAATTCTATTGTATTGTTAGAGCCGTCATATCCCAAAGAGGGCAAAATTATTTCTCGTTGGGCTGTCCAGCAAAATATTGATACAGAATCTGTTATTTCACCAATGTACAGTTAAAATATGATTGAACAAAAAGAGATAAACAAAGTTGCGACAAAAAATCGTGTAAGCGACCGACAGATTGAAAAAGATTATGTTTTATCGTGGTTGCTTTTCGCCATATCCCAAAACAAAATTTTGTGTAATGCTTTGGTGTTCAAAGGTGGAACTGTGTTGAAGAAAGCATATTTTGAAAATTACAGATTTTCCGAAGATTTGGATTTTACGCTGATTAATGAAACAGTTTCCAACGAACAAATTTTTGCAGAGTTCAACAATCTTTTTGAATTTATCAAAGAAGAGTCGAATATTGATATGCGAATTGACCTAAAGAAATGGACAATTCACGAATCGGGCAGTCCGCAGTTTTATATTGATTATGTTGCTTCGCTGCAAGGAAGTATGGGCAGTCGAGATTTGAAAATTGACATTACGAGAGGAGAAATTTTGGAAACAGAAGTTGAAACAAAAACGATTTTCAGAAACTACTCCGACCTTGAAGAAAATTTTGAAATAAAATGCTACTCGCTTGCCGAAGTGCTGATTGAAAAAATGACGGCTTTAATGGGAAGAACAGAGCCGAGAGATTTGTACGATTTTTGGTATTTGACAGAAATAGAACGAATTGAGACTGCCGACTATTTATTTGAATTTCAAAATAAAGCGCAACACAAAAAGCAAGACCCTAATAGATTTTTAGAAAAAGTTTTGAGTAAAGAAACGGCTTTCAAGCGAGATTGGGAAAAGAAACTCGTTTCACAAATTCACGACTTGCCCGAATATGAAAAAGTGTTTAGAGAAGCGAAACGACATTTAAAATGTTTGTCTTTTTGAAGATATTGACAAAAAAAGGTTGGAGAGTTACTGCTCAAAATTTTTCAGGGGAAACTATGAGGTTTGGTGTATTATTAATGTACAAACCTAATTAATCCTAATATTAACCAACACACATTAGAAATTTTATGGAAAAATTGAGCCGAACCCGACCTCTCTGCCGTATGTTCATACGCAGTCTGTTGATGGTAGTTGTGTGTGCATTATCTATGAGTAATGTACATGCACAGAAACTCTCGCTGAATTATCAAAAAACGCCCTTGCTTACGGTGTTAAAAGAAATTCAGAAGCAAACACCTTACACCTTCGTGTACAACAATTCGCTGATTGACGTCAATCAGGAAGTTTCTATTACAGCCTCCGATATGGATATTACGGCTGTGGTGGAGCAGCTATTTGCCGATACAGGTATTACCTGGCAATTTTTGGATAAACAAATCAGCCTTTCGCCTAAGGTATTTCCTCAAAACGTGGCTGAACAAGGCGCGGGCCAAACTAAGCCTCCTTTCCGCGGCACAATATTAGATGAAGAGGGAAATCCTCTGCCCGGTGCTGTGGTAATTGTGAAAGACAATCCGAGAAAAAATACAAGCGCCGACATCAGCGGAAAATTTGAATTAACCGATTTGCCGTTGAATACGATATTAGTAGTTTCATTTTTAGGCTATGAAAATGTGGAATATACGGTAACAGAACGTAATAACGTAAACATTCAACTAACTTCCGGCACCGTAAGATTAGATGATGTGGTGGTTACCGGTTATCAGACCATTTCGCGGGAGCGGGCTACAGGCTCGTATGTAATTGCCAATGAAGAAATGTTAAGCAAAAGGCCGAGCGCCAACATTTCGAACGCCTTAACAGGAATCGTTCCCGGAATGCTAACGGTTACTTCTAATTTAGATGGCCAAAATCGTTTTCTTATTCGCGGAAAGGGAACGATGCAGCAAACTTCACAGTCAAATGCAGACTATCAGGTAAGCTTAGACCCCCTGATTGTTGTGGACGGTATGCCTATACAAGGATTTTCGACCGGGAACTTACACGGCGCGGGCTTCCTGAATGCAAAAGACCCGTTTAGCACAGTCAATCCAAATGATGTGGAGACAATTACCGTATTAAAAGATGCGGCGGCAACCTCCATTTACGGAGCGCGCGCAGCCAATGGGGTGATTGTGATTACCACAAAAAAGGGAAAAGGCGCTGAAAAGCTCAATATCCGATTTGAAAGTTTTGTTTCAGTAGGCTCAAAACCCGACTTGGATCATGCTTTTAACATGGCCTCCGCCGAGAGCACCATTTGGTATATGGAGAATCTTCGGAACTATTACCCCAGTTGGACCAGTACCTGGTTTAATCCCTATTATGATGCGACCAACCCCTTTATATACATCAACGATGTTGCACAAAACATGTATGAATACTATGATGCGGGGAATATTACACAGGCGGAATTTAACAGAAGGCAGGCCGATATAATTGCAAGGGGTAATCAACAGCTATGGAAAAAAGACCTCAACGACTTGGTTTACCGAAATTCGGTAGAGCAGCAGTATAACCTTTCCTTGAGAGGCGGATCCGAAAAACTCACTTATTCCCTCTCGGCCATGTACAATATAAAAGATGCTTATCTTATCGGTGACAGTAGTAAGGGGTTAATTATTAATTCTATAAACAGTTATAAAATAACCAATAAACTTACCTTTAACTTTGGGCTCAATACGAGTCTGAGCAACCAAACAAATAACGGTATTTATTTGAATACCTTAAAGAGCAGCCTCAGCCCATGGAGCCGTTTAGTAGATGATAACGGAGACTACACGCATCTTGCAGGCGTAATTACTTATCCTTATACTAATAGTCTCACTTCCCATACCATTTATAACACTATGTATGAGCCTATTTACAGGTCGCTGTATGATGGTAAAACTCCCGCAAGCTGGCTCTACAATCCGGTGGCAGACCGACAATATTTGGATAATACCTCCGAAAGATTCACAACACGCATAAGCGCAGGATTAGACTATAAAATATTAGACGAATTAAAACTAAGCGTAAGCGGCCAATATGAACGCAACACCTATTCGGCTAATATGCTTTATAAGCCCGAGTCCTATTATATGCGCAACCTGATGAACAGATTTTCTACCCTTAACGCTACTACCGGCCTGTATAATACCTACCTGCCGACAGGAGGCGCATTCAACGACAGGGGAGATATTTATACGGGATATGTTTTACGCGCACAAGCGGACTATGGGAAAACTTTTGGCAAGCACGATATTGTAGCTATTGCTGGAACTGAAATCATGTCTTCTACGCAGAACAATATTCCGCTCATCTGGCGTTACGGATATAATGAAAACACCAATGCTGTGCTCAGCTCCCTCGATTATGTTAACCAGCGTCAAAATATTTTCGGCGTAAATGCCTATATGCCTTACATCGCCCCCAGTAGTTTACTTACATACGAAGACAGGTTTTTTTCTGCTTACACCAATGCGGCATACACCTATGACGAAAAATATACCCTTAGCGGCAGTCTCCGTGCAGACGCTTCCAACTATCAGGCGGCCTCTGTGCGCGACAAATTCTCTCCCTTCTGGTCGGTTGGCGCATCATGGATTATTTCACGGGAAGAATTTGCCAAAGGCTTAGACTGGGTAGATTTCCTGAAACTCAGGGCTTCTATTGGAGAAGCGGGCATAGCTGCAGGGAAAGGCATAACGGCAAGCGTTACCACGCTTGGAAATGTTGGCGCCAGTCCTACGCTGAGCAATAATGAACCGGCTACTCAAATCTCGGCGCGGGGCAACCCCGCCCTTACCTGGGAGAAATCAAGAACTATTGACTTGGGCTTAGAGTACAGACTGTGGAATGATAAGCTTTACGGCAATTTTACCTGGTATAACAAGTATTCTTATGATGTGTTGACCAACGCCTCTGTTCCCATTATTTCTCAAGGCGTTACCAGTGCAGTATTCAACAATGCGGCTATCTCCAACAAAGGGATAGAAATATCGCTCGGCAGCCGATTGAAAATAGTAGATGATTTGGAGTGGAACGGTATGTTTAACTTCTCTTATAATAAAAATAAGGTACTTGAGTATAACGTTATAAACACGTCTATGCGTCCGGACTACTATGCGGGTTACCCCATTAATGGTATATGGGTATATAAGACTGTTGGCTATACGCCCGAAGGTTACATTATCCTGCAGGGCAAGGACGGGACACAGGAGATTGCCGACAGCCGTGATGCAACGCATTTATACGATTCCATCAATGGCGCCGCCGGTGAAACGGTAGAAGATTACAACTGGACCTACTTCTTAGGCAACGGCGTCAATACTATGCCTGCCCACTTTGGGTTTACCAATACTTTTACCTGGAGGGGCATTACCTTGTCGTTCCTTCTGACCGGAAAATTCGGTTACTATATCCCCAGCGAAGAAAGATTCAGCACACGCCAAGATGTGCCCGCCTATGCATCAGCCTTAGACAGAGCGATGGACACATTTAATAAAGGATATGCCAATAGCGCCTATGCCGGCATGCCGCTTTGGAACGATGACAACAGCGCTGTGTTTTCAGCAGGATCCACCTGGATGTACTACAGCAACCTTGTTCCCGCTCTTGAGGATTATTATCTTAAAGGCGACCACATACGCCTTAATGAGGTGTACCTTGGCTATGAACTTCCCAACAAGTTCTTAGGCGGGGTTGGAAACTATCTTCAGAATATCAACCTTTTTGTACAGGCAAGAAATCTGGGAGTTATCTGGTCGGCCAACAACAGAAATATAGACCCCGACTATCTCTTAGGAGAATTCAAGCCGCTGACTACATTCACCTTTGGAGTTAAATTTAACCTGAACTAATAAAATCAAGAATCATGAAAAAAACAGTTATTTTTTTAGCGCTTGTCCTTACATCAAGTTTTTGGAGTTGTTCGGACTTTTTAGATGAAACCCCCAATAAATCGGGTAGCGCCTACATATACCACATGGATCAGCTGTACGGGCTGGCCGGTAATTTTAATTTATACAGGGCGGGCTATCAATGGACCGACCTGATCTTCCGCGGTGACGGCGTTGAATATCCCCCTTACTATGTTGTCAGAACTGCTGCGAGCGGGAATGACTATCAAATATGGGCATGGGATAACAGATATTTATCAACAACAGAAGGCATTAACAATACCACCTGGACTTCGGTGTGGAATGCCGTCTATAGCTACAATACGGTACTTGAAAACATGGATAATGTGATTCAGACCACGCCGTCTGTCAGAAAACAGGTGGAAGGAGAGGCCCTCTTCGGCCGCGCCTATTTCCATTTTATCGCATTGGTGCAATATGCCTTATGGGGTGAGGACGCCCCCGGTATAGGATACCGCGATAATACCTCGCCCTCCGATATTCCTGCGCGGGAAACGGTAAAATATACCCTGGACAGGATCTATCAGGATCTCGACGATGCGGAAGCAGCGCTTACGGCTGCAGGACGCACGCAATTTGAGCTGGCGCGTAATTTCCGCCCTACCATTCCTGCTGTTAAAGCTTTAAGAGCGCGCATTGACCTCTATCGCGGAAACTATACCTCTGCACTGACAAATGCCAATGCTGCCCTTGCAGGCTACGATTATCTGTTCGACTTCAAGAACGATACGGAGCTCCATACGGTGTATGAAACATCGAACTCTATCAGTGTTTTGGATCCAACTAATTCAACGGTGGTAAGCTATCTGCCCTATCGTGTATTAACCGATGCGCTTGCCAAAGGAGCCGAAGCACAAGCCAAGCACCCCGAATTCTACCTGCCACACTTTTCGGACTTGTATTATGCCAACAGACAACTCCCGATATCTCAATCGTATTATGCCCTGTTCGACCACGCGAATGACGAACGCTGGAAAAGATTTTATGACAATAATTACTTAGTTCAATTCAGAATCGGCAGATCCATCACCTTGCCCGGACAGACCACGGCTACTCCCAGATGTTTTACATGGGAAGATCAGCAGAATATTCCGGAAGCAACCCGCCATGCCTATCTGCGCTATTCGTCTTCATCGGGCTCTTCGGGTAAATACTATCTCCTGGGCTTGACCACTGCCGAGATGTATCTTATTAAAGCCGAGTGCCTGTCGCGGGCGGGAAATACCGCTGATGCCGCTACCGCTCTCAGAACGCTTCGCCGTGCGCGCTTCACCACCACGGCAGCGGCCGATGCTATCGGCGGAAGTGTTCAAGAGGTGCTTGATGAACGCGCACGTGAAATGACGGAACTATGGCGTTTCTTTGATATTAAACGACTGAACGGAGCTGAAAATGCCAATATCTCAATACATCGCCAAGTTCTTACAGATGTTTCTGATGTTACTTCCGCGCAAAATGTTGTGATAGCTCCCAACGATTCTCGCTGGGCCTTACCCTTCACCTTCCAACAAATACTCTTGATGGGCTGGGAACAAAATTAAACCCGCTTTGATAAGCGCCTGTCGGCTATAAAAACAGACAGGCGCTTATTTTTCTCCATCAGAATAAAAAAATAGCGATATGAAAATCAAGTTGATTTTAGGTTGTCTGTTCCTGCTGCTTGTGTATGCCTGCAGCAGGACGCAGAGTAACGAATTTGAAATAAAATACGAGATTGAGGGCATACAGTCAACTACCGCCTCCGTTACCATATTCGGCAACAAAGATGCTGTTACCTGCGAAGATATAGTAATAGAGAATGGCAAATTTGTGTTTAAAGGAACAACCACCGAGCCTGCCGTGGCCAGGATATGGTTGAATAACGATCCGCAATTGAAAAAAGCGGCACATGACGGGAGGGGATTTTTCCCCGTAAAATCTGAGCAAATATGGGTGATTATTTATCCGGGAGCAAGCATGAACGTTACAGGCGATATTACAGGCAAAGATTACATGAGCGTAAATGCAAAAGATAAGGCCGAGAATGGTTTTTTTGCCGAATTGGCGCAAAAAATGATGCCGCTCATCAGCCAAATCGGTAATATTGCCGTAGCTAACTCTAATCCGAATATCACCGATGATGAAAAAGAAGCCAACAGAGAAAAATCAAAACAGCTCAATGCAGAATTAGAACAGGTTAAACTTGATTTTATCAATTCGAGGGTTAACAGCATAGCTGCCTTTTGGCTGATGGAAGACATGCTCATACGTTCCGAAATTAAGCCCGAAGACTTAGCTCCCTTCCTGGCTAAAGCGGATAAAAAGAAATATGCCGACAACTATTTCTATAAAGCAGTATCTTACAGGGTAGAGGGAGCGCTCGCTACAAGCGTAGGCCAAATCTGCCCCGATATAGAAACTACCGATTCATACGACGGCCAACCATTTTCCTTGTCTGACATGAAAGGCAAATATGTGCTCATTGATTTCTGGGGCACCTGGTGCAGCCCCTGCATGAAGGGTATGCCGCACATGAAAGCATTCAGAGATAAACACAGGGATAAGCTGCAGATCTTGGGCGTTTCCAATGACAAAGACCTGGAAATATGGAAATCGGCAATAGAGCAGAACAATATGGACTGGCCTAATATAATTATCGGAAAAGGCGACAAAGACTTTGTGGCCAAATTTAACGTACAGGGATTTCCCACTAAAATACTGCTAAACCCCGAAGGCAAGATACTATTAAGAGAATCGGGGGAAAAAGAAGAATTTTACCATACAATAGAAATCATCATAACAAATACAAACACTTAAAAACATCGCTTTATGATGAACAATAAACCAAACCTCTCTGTTGGCCGACTGCTTGTAATAATAGCTGCAGTCGCGCTAAGTTGCTTTCAAATTTCTTGCGGAGAGCAAACTGTCGGCAAAAAAAGCAATTTGAAAATTCTCTACGTGGGCGGCTCGGCCGACATAGATAGATTCGGACGCAGAGACACTACCGAGCAAGCAAGAATCGCTCAACAACAGAGCGTGCAGGAGCGCATGGCCGCCTTTGAAACCATGCTGAACAATTACTTTGACTCCGTTACGGTAATCCATGCCGACGATTACGTGCCGGACTTGTCGAAAAACTACGACGTAACCGTAATGGACGGCACTCCGAAGCCGATTTCGCCAAGAATAATGGAAAGAGACGAAACAGGCAGGGTTACTAAGGTCATCGCCGCAAGGTATTTTACCGAAAATTTTGATTACCCGATGCTGACTATTGGCGAACTGGGCGAAACGTTGGGGCGCGGCATAGGCTTAAAACCCGACTGGTATTGCCTCTGCTTAGATGCCGATGCACACAGTTTTCGGCAGGAACACCCCATTTTCAACAAGCCTTTTCCGGTAACGATGACTATTGAAAACAAGCCTACGCCGGAAGATGCTTATCATTACACTTATTATCACGACGGCCCTATACCCGACTCTCTTCCCATGTGGAAAGTGCAAACCAAAGGCTATAAAACAGACGAGGGTTTTCGTATAGGCATGGTAGCCCGCCCATGGGGTTTTGAAGATTCGCCGGAAGCGGAGTACATTTCCAGCGGCGTATGTATGAAAACCTTAGATGCGGTGGCTATAGGGCGGCACGGAAACTTCCTGCATTGGGGCTTTGCCGCTTCGCCCGCCAACATGACCGAAGAAGCGCAAACAGTGCTGGCTAACGCTATTGTGTACATAGCAAAATTTAAAGGAAAAGGCTTGATTGCCCGTAAATATGACGACCGCATCGCCACACGCGAGTACCTGAAAGAGTTGAAATATCTATCTACCCGCGAAAGCTACGAAAATAGATTAAAGGCAGATGATGTCTTTTATAATAATTATCTTGAACAGCAAAAAGCGGCCTTGGAAAAACAGGCAAAAGGCGAAACCTTGACGGAAGCGGAGCAAAGAGCGCTTAACTTCAAACGGCCGCCAATCATCTCTTTCGAAGACTATATCAAGCGTTACCAAAGAGACTTTTTTGATCTTTTCGGTACCGATGTAGAAGAATATCCTAAATTCTATGATGCCAACCACGATTACTTCTACGGCGAGGGTGTTTATCAATTGATAGTAGATGAAGACGTAAAAAGCCTCGGCATACCAAATAATGATAAGCGGATATTAGACGAGGCGATTAAAATGTTAGAATCAGGAAAAGATATAGAAAAAGGAAAACGCATCTTAGCCCGTTATACCTTATGCGATTTTGCCACTGCAAAAGAATGGCGCAAATGGTATGACAGCAATAAGCAAAAGCTGTTTTTTACCGAAGCGGGCGGCTGGTTATTTTTGATAAACAGTTATGCTCCGGGAGTAAATGACTACCGCGCCAAAGAAGAAAGGAATACGGTAGCAGGCATAAAAATAGAAGAAACCGACGATGCTAATCCGGTAAGCATAGCTGCGGGCTTGATAAAAAAAGAAAACGGCAATAAAGATGTGGTGGTAAAAATAAAAGTACACCCCGGCTACCACATTTATGCCGATGTTGCAAAAAAAGATCCCTTCATTGCTACCAAGGTAGAGATTAACCTGCCTGAAGGATATGAAGCAGTGGGAACAATTAATAAACCTGCTTTTAAATCATATACGGGCGACACTACCATATATGAAGACGAGCTGATATTTAGTCAGGAAATAGCAGGAAGCGGAGCGGGAGAAATCAAGTGCAGCATCGCTTACCAATGTTGCGACAAACATATATGTTTTCCGCCGCAAGACAAAGAATATATCGTAAAAATACAGTAAATGGAATTATTAAACAACAAATAACGAAACACTATGAAAAATAAATTTTATGCCCTTATCGGAAGTTTTTGGGCTATGCTTTTAGTCGTAAGCATGTTCTATTCGTGCAAACAGGATACCTCGTACACCATTTTCGGAACGGTGGAACAAACCGAGATGGAAGGAAAAGAAGTGAGGTTAGGCAGGTGGATAGAAGGCAAATTAGATTGGACGGACACAACGGTTGTCGCCAATGGTAAATACCAATTCAAAGGCGTAGCAGAAAAACCTTTTTATGCTTGGATAATGATGAACGCCGAAGACCGCGAAAATGCCGTTTACGCATACGTAATAGTCGAAAATGCCGAAATCACGGTAACCACAGACGCTAAGGGAGAAAGCAGTGCGGCCGGGACCAAAGAAAACAGCCTTCTTCAACAATTTGTAGATGCCGAAAACATTCCGAAACAGAAAAGGAATGAAGCCTGGCAAGCCATTCGCGATGGACGGAAAGACAGTACGCTTACTCCCGAACTCGAAAAATCGCTATCCGAAGATTATAGCAAATACTATGAGGAAATGCGAATGGTTACATTAGAGTTTGTTAAAAACAATATTAACACAGTAGCAGGTCGGAGCCAATTAAACAGAATCAGCAGCATGCCGCTTGAGCAGTTGAAAGAAGCCGTGGCCGACGCCAATGAAGAAGCCTTACAGGAATTTGAAGTAATAAAAATTACTACACGTATTGAGGCGCTTGAAAGAACAGCTATCGGACAAGTTTTTACAGACTTTCGTATGCCTGATCCCGAAGGAAAAGAAGTAGCCCTTTCCGATTATGCAGGTAAGGGGAAATATATACTCGTTGATTTTTGGGCATCGTGGTGCGGCCCATGCAAGGTAGAGAACCCCCACCTGGTAGCAGCCTACAAAAAGTATAAAGACAAAGGATTTGAAATAGTAGGCGTTTCGTTTGACACGAAACACGAGGCATGGGTTAATGGAATCAAAGACTGGGGCATAACCTGGCCTCAAATGTCGGACATAAAAGGCTGGGACAGCGAAGCGGCTAAACTCTATGCTGTCAACGGCATTCCGCATACGGTATTGCTCGACAAAGACGGCGTCATCATTGCTAAAAATTTGCGTGGCGAGGGCTTGAATGACAAATTACAAGAGCTTTTTGGTAAATAAATATTTGGTTTTTTTAGTTAGTAGAAGGGCCGGAAGCAATTCCGGCTTTCGTTGTTAAAAATTATCATACATTTTGTCTGTTAGAGCAATTTTGTTACCTTTGTACCGACAAACCAAAAAATCTTAAGAGATAATGCATGTTGTCGATGTCTTTAGCGAAAGGGCCTTGGCCAATCTTATGAAAGGAGACTTTTCCACAATGGAATTGGTATATAACAACCTTTTCAGACAGGTTTACAACTATGCTAAAAGCTACGTGGCGGACAGCGAACAAGCGAAAGAAATCGCACAGGACAGTTTTTTAGTCCTTTGGGAAAAACGGCAAAGCTTACGCCCCGACTCCAATATCAAAGCTTTTTTGCTGCACATTGCGCGAAACAAAAGCCTGAATTATTTAAAGAAGCAACAAGTCAATCGGAACTATACCAATTACCTGAAACATATAGAACAATCGATTAACTACCATGCGCTCAAGGATAAAACGGCCGAATGGGTATTGATGCAGGAGTTGGAAGCCTTAATAGCAAAAACACTCGAAGAACTTCCGGAACCCTGTCGCAAAGTGTTTGACATGAGCCGAACCGAAAACCTAAGCTATGCAGAAATTGCCGAAAAATTGGGTATATCTGTCAAAACCGTAGAATATAGAATGATGCACACGCTTCGGCTGTTTCGAAAAAACCTCCGCCCTTATATCCCTCTTATAGTGTTGCTTATATCTTCCTCTCGCCATACTGTGTTTTCAGGTTCATGTTAACTTCGGTCATTTCGCCGTTAAAATTTTTTTAGGGTAACAGGCAGGCATGTTGTTTATATAATAACAGCCCGAAATAAAACCATGAATAAAAAATTTATTATTCATTACCTGAAAAACGAATTAACAGGCAGTGAAACCGAAAAACTGTTCCGTTGGATAGAACGGAATGAACACAACCGACGGTATTTCAATACCGTTAAAAATCTGTGGGTTATCAACTCATTGCAACAACCGCCCGATCTACCTGCCGACATTGATGATTTAAAGAAACGGATAGAAAGAAAAAACAACTTTCGGCCTACTTTTTCTGTCAGTATGCGGTACCTTACAAGAATAGCAGCCATGCTGGCTGTTCCGTTAGCGCTTGGCATGCTTTGGATAACTTTGGAACACAAAGCTGTTCCACCGTTGATGCAAACAGACAATCAGCAGATTAGCATATATGCCCCCTTATGTACAAGGGCCGAAATGGTATTGCCCGACGGGTCCAAAGTGTGGCTCAATTCGGGGAGCAAGCTGTCGTACCCGCGATTATTCGAAGGCACCGCGAGGAACGTAATACTGGAAGGAGAGGCATATTTTGATGTAGTCAAAAACGAACACTACCCATTCATCGTAAAAACGCCTCATAAAATAGATGTAAAGGTAAAAGGCACCCGCTTCAACCTTTGCGCATACGGCGATGACGACAGGGCAGAGCTGACACTCGTAAGCGGAGCGGTAGATTTTATAAATGAGAACTCGGGAAAAAAAATCAGTCTGAAACCGCTGCAGTCTGTCAGCTATACGCGAAATGACGACGAAGTAGCTGTAAAATCAAATGTAAATACTGCGTTTTACACCTCGTGGAAAGAGGGAGTTTTAATTTTTGATAACGTACCCTTATTCGATTTGTCGAAACGGTTAGAACGATGGTATGGCGTAACAATTAATTTTGAAGACAACGATATTCTGAATTATACCTATACCGGACGGTTTAAGGAAGAAGCCATTTGGCAGGTACTGGAGTTGATTCAACAATCTTCAAATATTGCCTACAGGGTTGAAGACAAACAAGTTTTTCTGTTTAGAAAGAAATCTCTCAAACATAATCAATAACCATAACCAAAAATTACTCATTATGAAGCAATCGTCAATTAAAAAGAAAACAACCTCGGTACTTTTACATCGGGTGTTTTTCTGTTTTTTCTTGTTGCTTATGGGTTTTGGGATAACAACCATTGCTCAGGAAGCAGAACACGACCCTCGTGTGTCTATTGTTAAGACAAACGTAAGTATTAAAAGTTTGCTGACGGAAATTGAACAGCAGACTGATTTTACCTTTTTCTACAACAACCAGTTAGTTGATGTGCAGAAAACGGCAAGCCTTCGGGTAGAGAATAAAAAACTTTCAGAAGCGCTGACATTACTATTTGAGAAAAGCGATGTCGCCTACAGGATAATAGGTAAACAAATTGCCTTATATCCTAAAGACAGCTCCCCGGAAACTACGCTGGCGCTTATACAGGAGCAAGCGGGCAGGCCAAATAGCAGCCCTGTTGAGATGCAGGGGATTAGCAGCGCCAATGCAAGCTTGCAATCCTCCCATACTTTTCGTGGCACAATATTAGACGAAGAGGGAAATCCCCTGCCCGGCGCTATGGTAGTTGTAAAAGGCAATCCGAGAAAAAATAAAAGCGCCGACATCAGCGGGAAATTTGAACTGACCGACGTAGCGCCGAATACGGTCTTAGTAATTACCTTCCTTGGCTACGAAACAATGGAATATACGGTAACCGAACGTAATAACGTAAACATTCAACTAAGATCAGGCATTGTAAAATTGGAAGAAGTGATGGTTGTTGCCTACGGTAGCGCAAAAAAGACTTCTTATGTAGGCTCTGCGACTTCAGTTGGCAATGAAAAAATCGAAAAACTTCAAGTATCGAACATTGTGCAAGCCCTGCAAGGCATGAGCGGCGGAGTACAAGTGCTAAACGATAACGGTATTCCCGGTTCCACGCCCAGTGTGATTATTCGGGGTATCGGCTCCATGAATGCGTCCAGCATGCCCTTGTATGTAGTAGATGGTACTCCTTTTAACGGCTCAATGAATGCTATCAATCCGAACGATGTGGAATCAATGACTGTTCTGAAAGATGCTGCTGCAGCGGCATTATACGGCTCCAGAGCTGCTAACGGAATTATTATGATTACGACTAAAAGCGGAAAAGCAAACAAAAGTCAGGTTAACTTCAAATCTACATTTGGGTTTTCCGATATAGCAGTACCCCTGCCCCGCACATTAAACCCTCGCGAACATTATGAAATGACTTGGGAAGCGATTTATAATAAGGGCTTAGATGATAACCTGACAGAAACTTCAGCGGCGCAGAGAGCTTCCAATATGGTAGTAGGCACATTGAAAACAAATCCCTTTGACACGCCCTACCCGATAGGACTTGATGGGAAATTAGACCCTGCCGCCACCATGCTGTTCGAAGGAGATTGGATTGGAGAACTAATGAAAGCGCGGCTACGTCAAGAATACATGATTGACTTCAGCGGAGGAAACAACAGTACGAATTATTTTGTGTCAGCAGGTTATAGTAACGATAAAGGTATTTACACAGTACAGCAGTTTGAACGTTTTTCAGGAAGGGTAAACGTAAATTCAAAAGTGAGAAACTGGCTGGAAATAGGAACAAATATTGGTTTTTCGCACACCGTACAAAATAATCCCGGCGTAAGTTTACGGTTTATCCGAAGCATTCCCGGCATATATCCTATTTACGAATGGGATTATTCGCAAGACGCTTACGCCCTCGATAGTTATGGAAACAAAATATACGACTACGGCACTGACAGGGCCTCATGGGTGTGGTGGAATCCTTTGGCTGATGCCGCCTATAACAGGGATTTTACTTACCGTGAAAATCTGTCGTCCCGTACCTTTATGGAACTTACTTTTCTGCCGGGGCTGAAGTTCCGCACGAATTTGAGTTTAGATTTCCGCTTAAATTCTTACCATGGCTACGCAAGCGCTACTCATGGAAACTCTGCTAATTTTAGAGGAGAAGCAAATAAGGAAACAAACCGTATTTTTGCTTATACCTTAAACAATTTATTGACCTATGACAAAACTTTCGGCAATGACCATCACATCAATGTTTTGTTAGGACAGGAAGCACATGCCTATCGCTATAATACACTGAGCGGCACCAAGCGCACATTTCCCTTTGGCGGACTTTATGAATTAGCCTCGGCAGCCCTGCTCATAGATGCTGATTCGTATGAAGTTAATTATAGATTGCTCAGTTGGCTTTCCCGAGTAGAATACGATTATAAGGACCGTTATTATGTGTCGGGAAGCTTCCGTACCGATGGTTCTTCTCGTTTTCACGCCGACAGCCGTTGGGGGAATTTCTGGTCAATAGGCGCATCTTGGCGATTGTCGCAGGAAGAATTTATGCCGAGCCTGCCATGGCTAAATAATTTAAAATTGAAAACCAGTTATGGAGCGGTCGGAAACGATCAGGTAAATACCTATTACGCCTATCAAGGCTTATACGCCAGCGGGCAAAACGATTATAATAACCCGGGCATACTAAAATCTTCCCTCAGCAATCCGGAATTGCGATGGGAAAGCAACCTGCAGTTGAATACCGGCATTGATTTCAGGATATTCAATCGTATTGATGGAAGTATTGAATGGTTTCAGCGTACATCAAAAGACCTGCTGTTTACCCAACCAATGGCGCTTTCTACCGGTTATGGCGGAGTTCTTCGGAATATAGGCACTGTCCGCAACTCAGGCATCGAATTTCAAATCACGGCGCATGCCATTGTGGAAAAAGATTTCCGATGGATAATTGACCTTAACATGACTCATTACAAAAACTCCATTGTTAAACTGCCGCAGGAAGTAATGAATAGCGGCTATCATCGTTGGATTGAAGGCCGTTCGCGTTACGACTTTTGGATTCCCGAATGGGCGGGCGTAAATCCTGAAAACGGAAAAAGCCAATGGTGGAAAAACGAATTTTTGATAGCTAACGGCCAATATGTATTAGACAAAAACGGCCATAAAATAGTAGCCAAACGAATTAAAACAGAAAATTACGAAGACGTTTCCAATGACGATAACAAAATTTATCACGGAAGCGCTATTCCCGACCTCTTTGGAGGCTTATCCAATACCTTCTACCTGTATGATTTTGACTTGTCGGTCTTTGTTTATTACAGTATCGGCGGCAAATTATACGACAACGACTATGCTCTTATGATGGGCTATGTTGTCGGAGACAGCATGCACGAAGATCTTTTAAACCGCTGGACGCCGAACAACAAACAGGCGACAGTTCCCCGTATGTCGGAATCAGACGGCAGCAGCATGATTGCCTATTCTACTCGTTTTTTATATGATAACACCTTTGTTCGGCTGAGAAATGTTTCCTTAGGTTATACCCTGCCGAAAGCAATAACCCAAAAAGTCAATATTGAACGGGCGCGAATATTTGTACAGGGCGATAATTTGCTGACATTCGGCTCAGCAGCCCAAAGAGGAACCGATCCCGAACAATCGTTCGGCGGAACAAGCGATTATCGCTTCCCTACAACTAAAAATATATCATTCGGAGTACAAATTTCTTTTTAAATAATTCACAATTATGAAAGCGACAAAATATATATTTATCATCTTTTGTTTTGGAATAATAGTCTCCCTGTATTCCTGCGAAGATTTCTTAACGACAGAACCTACCACTGACATATCGGATAACGAGGTGTTCAAAACAGTGGAAGGCGCACAGGTAGCCTTAAGTGGTTGTTATTACCACCTTCGGCGTCAAGGCGGCGGTGGCAATACCCGTCAAGACGACTGGGGTATTCCTTCGTTGCACTTAACTTTTGAAGCCTGCGGCCCCGATATTGTATTGTGGGGCGGCTGGTATATGTATGATTACGCATTTTGGGATCATACACGGTCAGATATTTTTAAGTCAACTATTTTATGGAATTTCCATTATCGTTTAATTACCAACGTAAATCCTATTATCAACGAAGTGGACAATGCGGTCGGAAGCGATGAGGAAAAGCGGCATATTAAAGGGCAGGCGCTGGCTTTAAGAGGCTGGGCCTACTTTAACCTTATCCGCTTGTACCAACAGACGTACATCATTGCAAAAGAAATGCCCGGCGTACCTGTTTATACCGAAACTACCACAAGCGTAACGGAAGGAAAAGGTCGCGGAACCGTAGAAGAAACCTACAAGCGCATTACCGATGATTTGGAAGATGCGGTAACGCTTTTAGCAGGGTTTAACAGAGGGGGCAGGAAAAATATAATTAACAGACAAGTGGCTCAAAGTATATTGTCTGAAGTGTATTTAACCATGAACCAATGGCAAAAAGCGGCTGATAATGCCAATCAAGCGCGAAGCGGCTATAACTTAATGTCAAGAGAACAATTTCAGGCAGGCTTTAACGATATTTCTAATCCTGAGTGGATATGGGGTATGGAGCAAACGGAAGAACAAAACATGGGCGATTATTCTCCGTTTGCTGCTTGGGCAAGCTGGACACGAAAATGTTTTTCATGGGAAAATTTTCTGCTTTGCATGGATTTTATGGAAATGTTTGAAGCAAGTGATGTAAGAAGCCAGTTTCGTCACCCGTGGCCGACCATGACAGCGCCGTACAACGAAATTTATGCCACGGAAAAATTCCGTGATACGGACGACTGCAGAGGAAGTATCGTATTTACACGTTCGGCCGCCATGTATCTGACAGAAGCCGAAGCATTAGCCAGATTGGGACTTGACGGACAAGCCCAGAGCGTGCTGTGGCAACTGCAAGACAGGCGCAGCGCCACCAGATCGCTGAGCACAGGCCAACAACTGATTGACGATATCTTAATAGAACGGCGAAAAGAATTATATGGCGAAGGCTATGTTTGGTTTGATTTAATCCGAAACCAATTACCGCTCGACAGGCGAAACTTACGTGGACATATTAACAACCAATATTACCCTGCTCATTCGTGGCGGTTTATATATCAAATTCCTATTCACGAAATGACGAATAATGACAATATCCGATTGGGCGATTGGCCATTAGGAGACCAAAATCCGTTAGACGGTATTTATATCCCTCAATAATTCATAAAAAAAAGTAAAACTCAAAATTCAATAACTATGAAAAAAATTATTACGTCTATAATAATTGTATTTACTCTTAGCAGTCTTATTATTGTAAGTTGCGAGAATGACAAAAACACCCCGGAACTATTGGTATTTCCGGATAGTATTCCTTTTACTCAAGAGGCAACTTCTACCACTATTGCCATACTGTCGGCACATGTGGAATGGACGGTAACCTCCAGCGACCCTTCCTGGTGTACCGTAGATCCCACATCGGGAACAGGCCATGCGAATATAACGGTAGAGGTATCGGCAAATACCACGACTGCTATCCGCAGCGCCACTATTACCGTAGCGGGCGGCTCATTACCCAACGGCATTGTAGCGATAACACAAACAGGCGAGGAAAAAGTACTGACCATAAGCGAAAATTCGCTGTCGTTTGGTGCAACAGAGCCCTCGCAAACAATTACTATTACAGCGAATGTGCCGTGGACAGCCGCTTCCGACCAGTCATGGTGTACCCTGTCGCCTGAATCGGGTAACGGCAGCGCCGTTCTATCTATCACTACAACCGACAACACATCTGCCGCCTCCTTGAGCGCCATTGTTACCGTTAGCAGCGAATTAGGTGACGAAACTATCGCTATCACAAAAAGAGGCGCAGGAGAGGAACTGATTGTAAGTCCTGTTGGTGCACTGGAACTTAGTGCAATGGGCCTAACAAAAGAAATTACTGTTACAGCGAATCTGCCATGGACAGTCGTTTCCAACCAATCATGGTGTACTGTGTCGTCTGCATCAGGCAGCGGCAACGGCACATTAACCTTCACTACGACCAATAACACTACTGCTGATGTGCGTACTGCTACAATTGTAATTGCAGGAGGCGCAACATCATCAGAAACCATTACCATTACACAGTGGCCTTACGGAAGAACTTCAGATAGTCTGGCTCTGGTTACCTTATATCATGCGACCAATGGGCCGACATCATGGAACACTAAATGGAATTTAGCAAATCCTGTTACGACTTGGGCAGGCTTGGAGTGGTGGACACAGGGCGGCGAGCTCAGAGCAGGACGAGTTCAATTATGGACTAACAACCTGAGCGGCAGTATTCCGCCTGAAATTGGAAATCTGACAGGACTTGTTCGTTTTGCGGTTCAATCTAATACTATCGGAGGCACGCTCCCTCAAGAAATTGGTCTCCTAACTAATTTGGTAGATCTCATGGTAGCGGAAAATAATATAGACGGACCTTTTCCATACAGCATCGGAAATCTAATTGACTTAACCACTGTCTATATGGATAAAAACAACTTTACAGGCATTATCCCTGCATCTTTTGCCAACCTTATTAACCTTAACGTAATTACTATCAACGGTAATCGTATAGAGGGCGTAGCGCAAGAGGTAATAGACGTGCCGTATGTTTGGGATAAAATTTGGAACGGTGGTCTTTGTAACCAGCAACCGGGTTATACGCCTCACCCCGATTGTCCATAACGTAATACATAATCACAAAATCAGGTACGGTGTGCAGTACAATGCCGTACCTGATTTTTAAATAAAAATTCTATGAAAAGACATTATATCCATAAAGTGATACTATACAGCGTACTGTGTATGCTGTATTTAGCCTCGTGCTCCGCTTGCAAAAACGAGCCAGGCAATGAAGAGCCCCCTCCCGAAAAACCGCAAAGCGGCTATGTAGATAAACTGATACACGGCTTTATCGTAAAAGTTGCGGCAAAGGACGAGAAATTCCTGATAACCCAAATGACATTGGAAAGAATGAAAAGCGACTTGGAGCTCATTGCGCAGCTTTTTTTGGCAACACAATTAGACGTAATGCGTGAAAACCCTATTTGGGCAGAGGTAGCTATAGAACCGGTGGAGGCAGCTCGTTATCACCCTAACAAACAATGGCTCATTGACAACGGCTATGATCCGGATAAGGCGAAATGTGTGGAAATAGCCAATATGCAGAATTATCTTGATTGGACAAGTAAAAACCAACCCTACATGGTGCTGCACGAATTGTCGCATCTATACCACGACCAGGCGCTTACAGGCGGTTTTAACAATTCAAGGGTATTGACAGCCTACAATGCGGCCGTAGCGAGCAGGAAATACGAAACCGTAAGATATTTCAACGGAACGGATACGGTAAATAATGCAAGAGCTTACGCTATTAATAACCAAATGGAATACTTTGCCGAACTTTCGGAGGCCTATTTTGGCAATAACGACTTCCAACCATTTGACTACGAAGAATTAAAAACCTTCGACCCCACAGGTTTTGCTTTGATGGTAGAGATTTGGGGAAGCAGAGAATAATTGTATAATATGAAAAAACTTCTTGTTATAACCTGCCTGCTTTTCGCAATGACAGCGCAGGCGCAGTTCGATGTTTATTTTTATAACAAAACCCTGCGAATGGATTATTTTCATTGCGGCGATTACAATACGGAAGAATTTTATTTCGACGAATTATTGGAAGAACCCTATTGGGGCGGCTCTAAAACACAGTTGATTGATAGCGCATTCTATGGTAATTATTATGTAAATGTTTACGATGCAGTCTCGCACGAACTTATTTATTCGCGCGGTTTCTGCTCTCTTTTCGGTGAATGGAAAACGGTGGACGAAGCGAAGCAAACACGGCGTTGCTGTGTGGAAACCGTTGTGTTTCCTTACCCTAAAAACAACGTGATAGTGGAATTAACGGTACGGAACAAAAAAGGAGTTTTTGAAAAAGCATTTGAATATACAGTGGATATAAAACAAACCGTCAAAAAAGAACGCCGATTGGAATATCCTGTTTTCGATGTTGTTTATTCCGGCAATCCGACTACCAAGTTAGATGTCGTGTTATTGCCCGACGGCTATACTGCCGATGAAATGGATAAATTCAAAAAAGATTGCGAACTTTTTGCCGAGGCGCTTTTTTCTTATAGCCCTTTTAAAGAACATAAATCAAGTTTTAATATCCGTGCGGTGCTTGCGCCTTCCATAGAATCAGGCGCCGATATTCCTGCGGAAAATATCTGGAAGAAAACTGTCCTGAATGCTTCTTTTTCTACCTTTGGCGAAGAACGTTATGTTATGACTTATGACAATAAAAGTGTACGCGATATGGCGGCTAATGCGCACTACGATTTGATATATATTATTTCCAATTCTAAAAAATACGGCGGCGGAGCTATCTATAATCACTACGGATTGAGTACGGCGGGTAATGCGTTAACAGCGAAAGTATATGTGCACGAATTTGGCCATTTATTATTAGGTCTTGGCGATGAATATGTGGGAGGAGTTGCTTATAACGACTTTTACCCATTAGATGTAGAGCCTTGGGAACCCAATCTCACAACATTGGTTGATTTCGATAAAAAATGGAAAGACAAATTAGACAAGAATACGCCTGTTCCTACACCGATAGATGCTAAAAACCCAAACAAATTAGGGGTATATGAAGGTGGTGGATATGTTTCACAAGGAGTATATCGCCCTCTCCCGAATTGTATGATGAACAGTATTCGCGCTACTGATGAATTTTGTCCGATATGTAAAGAAGCTATCGAAAAACAAATTGCAATGTACACAAAATAAACAAGACCGCAAACGCTATGACTCTTCGTATTTTATCATCAGAAGATGTGAAAAGGCTCCTCCCTATGGCAAAAACCATAGAGGTAATGCGCGATGCTTTCGTCCAACTGGCGAACAATCGAGTATATGTTCCATTGCGTACCATTACCGAATTGGAACAGCCTGAATTAAAAATCTTCTATAAACCTTGCTATTCGCCGAAATTAAACCTTGCCTCCGTAAAATTATTATCACAAACAAAAGCGGGAATTAAGGCGCCAACCATTCAGGGTGCTAATATTTTGATAGATAGTGAAACAGGCTGTTTTTTGGCTATTGTAGATGGAACTTACTTAACCGCCTTGCGTACAGGCGCTGCTTCGGGCTTGGCTACCGACTTGTTAGCCCGAAAAGAGGCTAAAGTTGCAGCAATTTTCGGCGCCGGAGCACAAGGGAGAACACAGTTGGAAGCCGTTTGCACAGTTCGAAAAATAGAAAAGGCCTACATTTTTGATACCAATAAAAACGCCGTAGAAAATTATATCGCCGAAATGCAGCCTTGTTTAAACGGCACCTTACTGTTACTCGGCGAAGATCTTCGCCAATTAAAGGAAGCCGATGTTATTTGTACGGCTACCAACGCAACCAAAGCTCTGTTCTTACATACGAATATGAAAGAAGGCGCACATATTAACGCTATTGGTTCATACAAGCCTGATATGCAGGAAATAGACCCGCAAATAATGAAAAACAGCAAGGTATATGTTGACCAAAAACAAGCCTGCCTTGCCGAAACGGGCGATCTTATTAAACCGATAAAAGAAGGCCTGTTTTGTGAAGATGATATTGTGGGAGAACTTGGCGAACTCGTCGCAGGGCGCAGCCATGGGCGGCAAAACGAACAGGAGATTACGGTATTCAAAAGCGTAGGACTTGCCGTGCAGGACTTGCTTGCAACGCACGCAGTATATCAAAATGCACTTGCGCAAAACAGAGGAGCGACAGTGGAACTCTAAACTATAGAACAAACCCAAATGAAACTACTTCCAAGTATTTTTAATGATGTGATAGGGCCGATAATGCGAGGACCTTCCAGTTCTCACACTGCGGCATCTGTACGTATCGGTAATTTGGCAGTCGGCTTATTATTCGACCCAATCGCCGAAGCATTGGTGGAATTTGAACCCAAAGGTTCCTTAGCAACAACCTACCGCAGTCAAGGCTCGGCCATTGGTTTGGTTGCAGGCTTTTTGGGCTACGACACAAAAGCGCCTGAAATTATTACCGCCGAGGAAGAAGCAGCTAAAAAAGGCATTCGTATTACGTTCCGTATAAACGATTACGAAGCCGAGCACCCCAATACCTATCGTATTACTTTGAAAAGCACATCAGGGGAAACAGCTTGCCTGACGGCCATTTCCACAGGAGGCGGAATGATAGAAATTACCGAAATAAATGGCTTTTCGGTTTCCATAGTCGGCGATTTTTATGAAACACTTCTACAGCAAAAGAAACCTTTAAGCAAGGAAGCCAAAAGCGCGCTTCAAGAGTTGGAGGCAAAAGGAGTGGTTGATTACGTATTTATCAGCGAAACGAAAGCAGGAGCATTAGTTGATATTAAATCAACGGAGCCTCTGCCGATTAATATTATTGATAGTATTCAAAAGCATTGTGAAATAGCTCAAATAAAAAGACTAAAACCGATTTTACCTACCTTGTCTCGGAAAAACTGTACGGCGCCTTTCCTCTCAGCTGCGGAAATAGTAGATGCTGCGGCGAAAAATCAAATGGATTTAGCTGAGTTGGCCTTGCTGTACGAAAGTGTACGCGGGGCTTGCAGCAAGTCGGAAGTATGGGATAAAATGGCATCTATCGTTGAAACAATGCGGATATCCGTTGAATCGGGGCTGCAAGGAACTACCTACAAGGATAGAATATTAGCTTCGCAGGTCGGAAAAATAAGGGAAGCGGCGGCGAGCGGAAAAACCATTCCTTGCGATTTAAACAACACAGTTATCGCTTGCACCATGGCCATGATGGAGGTGAAAAGCGCCATGGGAGTAATTGTAGCAGCACCCACAGCAGGTTCTTGCGCTGTTTTGCCGGGAAGTATTCTGGGCACAGCCATCACCTTGAAGTTAAGCAACGAGCAATGTATAAAAGCCATGCTGGCGGCAGGACTTATTGGCGTGCTGATAGTCGAACGCTCTACCTTTTCTGCCGAAATATGCGGCTGCCAAGCCGAGTGCGGCGCAGGTTCGGGTATGGCCGCTGCCGCCATCGTACAATTGATGAACGGAAACGCTGAACAGGCTATCAACGCAGCGTCCATGTCATTGCAAAATATTATGGGAATGGTGTGCGACCCTGTTGCCAATCGCGTGGAAGTTCCCTGTTTGGGTAAAAATATAATGGCAGCCGTGAATGCAATTACTTCGGCCAACATGGCTTTGGCAGGAATAGATGCGGTGATTCCGCTCGACGAGGTCATTCAAGCCATGGACGCCGTGGGGCGCGCCTTACCCTACGAACTTCGCTGTACGGGCTACGGCGGTCTTTCGATAACCCCCGCCTCTAAAAAAATCGAACAGCGATTAATGCAGCAAGGATAGTATTCGTATTACATTTATCCGAAATCTTTAAAATTTAAATATATGTTTACAAAAGAAACTTACATCAACAGAAGAGCCCGTTTAAAAAAAGACGTAGGTTCCGGAATTTTGTTATTCCTTGGCAACGATGATTGCCCCATGAATTATGCCGCCAATGCCTACCATTTTCGTCAAGACTCCACCTTCTTGTATTTCTTTGGCTCGAACTATGCAGGTTTGGACGCCATAATAGACATTGATGCTGACAAAGAAATTATTTTCGGCAATGAACTGACCGTTGAGGATATTGTGTGGATGGGACCGCAGCCTACGATTAAAGAAAAGAGCGAACGGGTGGGCATTCAACACACGCAACCTGTAAACGATTTGGCAAACTACCTAAAAGCAGCAATGGCAAAGGGGCAAAAGCTGCACTATCTTCCTCCTTACCGCCCGGAGCATCAAGTGAAATTATTTAATTTATTGAATATCCCTTTTGCGAATCAAGCCCTGTCTGCTTCGGTAGATTTTATCAAAGCAATCATCAATCAACGCAACTACAAATCGGCTGAAGAGGTAGAAGAACTTCATAAAGCCGTGTTAATTACAGAAGAAATGCACCTGACGGCTATGCGCATGGCCCGCCCCGGCATGAAAGAATTAGATATTGCCGCAGCAGTTACAGAAGTCGCTTTGCGTCATGGCGGCAACTTGTCTTTCCCTGTAATCGCTACAATACGCGGCGAAACATTGCACAATCATTATTATGGAAATACCCTGAAAGAAGGTGATATGTTTTTATTGGATACAGGAGCGGAAACAGCTAACCGCTATTGCGGCGATTTGTCATCTACTATTCCCGTAAGTAAGAAATTTACCGACCGCCAAAAAACTATTTATGAAATTGTACTTGACTCTCACTTGCAGGCAGTAGCCGCCTTAAAACCGGGAAAGCCTTTCCGTGATGTTTATTACCTTGCTTGCAAGGTAATAGGAGAAGGCATGAAATCACTCGGATTGATGAAAGGCGATATGGAAGAAGCCGTATCGGTAGGCGCTACAGCATTGTTTTTCCCATGCGGCTTAGGGCACATGCTGGGAATGGATACGCACGATATGGAAAACTTAGGCGAAGTATGGGTTGGCTACAACGGAGAACCTAAAAGTACCCGTTTTGGTCTAAAATCGCTGCGCCTGGCTCGTCCTTTGGAACCCGGATTCGTGTTTACCGTAGAACCCGGCATATATATGAATCCCGAACTGATAGATATGTGGAAAGCGGAAAAACGCTTCGAGCAATTCATTAATTATAACGAGGTGGAAAAATATAAAGGATTCGGCGGTACTCGCGTGGAAGAATGTTTTGTGATTACCGAAACAGGTTATCGTCGATTAGGGAACGCACTCCCGAAGAAAGTAGCCGATATAGAAGCTATTCGATAGCAGGGGTATCCCGCGTTATGCGGGGGCTACTCCGAAGATACAAAATTAAAAAACAACTGAAAAATTGTTCGTATTTGTACGAATTGAAAAATAAATTGTATCTTTGTGAAGATTACGCCGCCAACGGTTTTATATTGCATCAATAAAAAGAATTGGGTATTAGCAAAATCATTATTCAATTCATTGCTGATTGAAGAAATAGATAATAAAGAAACTTGTTGCCCACAATCTAAAACGGAGGAATAATGAGCGAGTGGATAAATTCAATACTAAGTACCGACCAAACAGGAGTTGTCGCTCTTGTTGCAGTGTTTCTGTTAGGGGTTGTTAGCGTTTTTATTTAATTATCACCATTTAAAAGTTTATGAAACCGCATTTTATCACAGGACAAATTGAAACGGCAGCAGGCAAGATTGAGCAAGTTTCTACCCAATGGACTAATAAAGACTTGCTTTCAACTATAAAAGTTCGTTGGTCAATCGGCAGAATGGATTACAATGTAACTCCCAATTTATATGCTGTAGGCAATCCAAATGAAAGTTCCGATGTTTATCTTTCCTGCAATTTCAAATTGAGTTTCGATATTTTACGCCGTGCCTTGAGAGGATTGAATGCTTGGATTTTGGTACTCGACACAAAAGGTATAAATGTGTGGTGTGCAGCAGGAAAAGGAACTTTTGGTACACAAGAACTTGCTTTCAGAATAAAAGAACACCAACTTGACAAAGTAGTAAACCATAAAAAGGTTATTGCTCCACAGTTAGGAGCGACAGGCGTTTCGGCTTATAAAATAAAAGAGGAAACAGGATTTAAGGTGATTTATGGACCCGTAAAAGCAGACTATATTCCCGCATTTGTTGCAAACGGATACAAAGCAACCCCCGAAATGCGAAAAATCAATTTTAATCTTTGGGAAAGGGCAAAACTTATACCTGTTGAATTGTTTTACGCTAAATATTATTTGATTTTAATTCCTGCCATTTTCTTTATACTTTCAGGGTTAAATGTGCGCGGTTTTTCTGTTGACGCTGCGTGGAGTAATGGCGGTAGAGCAATTCTCAATTTATGTGTCGCCTATTTGTCGGGCTGCGTATTAACGCCCATTCTTTTACCCATTGTTCCATTCAAAAGATTTTCACTGAAAGGGCTTGCAATTGGTTGGCTTATGGCAACTTTATTGTTATACTTTAATTTTTTAGGCACGAACATTTTTGAAGTTATATCCTGGTTTCTACTTATTGGCGGAATTTCTTCATTTATGGCTATGAATTTTACAGGCGCATCTACATTTACATCACTGTCGGGAGTACAAAAAGAAATGAAAATTTCGTTACCTGTACAAATTTGCGGTACTGCATTAGGTTTCATCGGTTGGATAATAACACGTTTTATTTAAAAGATTATGAAAGGATTAACATATTTAAAGAATGTAACCACGCTGCAACTTGACAGCGAAAAATGCAATGGCTGTGCAACTTGCACCTTCGTTTGTCCTCATGCAGTATTTACAATGAAAGAAAAAAGAGCATTTATTCAACACAAAGACTTATGTATGGAATGTGGAGCCTGTGCGATGAATTGCCCTGCCGAAGCAATTAAAGTAAAGTCGGGAGTAGGCTGTGCAGCAGGAATTATTACAGGATTACTTCGTGGGACAGAACCGACTTGTGATTGTGGTTCGGGAGGGTGTTGTTAAGTTAAAAATAGATTTGAGAGATGGCAACAGAAAATAAAATAAAGTATTTTGAAAATCGAGAAGATTGGCGAAAATGGCTAACGAAGAACTTTGACACCGCTAATGAAATTTGGTTCGTATTTCCCAATAAATCTTCGGGCAAAAAAAGTATTTTATACAATGATGCGGTTGAGGAAGCCCTTTGTTTCGATTGGATTGACAGTACGATAAAATCACTTGACAAAGAACATAAAATTCAACGCTTCACACCCAGAAATCCTAAAAGCACTTATTCGCAAGCCAATAAAGAAAGACTTAAATGGCTATTGGAAAATAAAATGATACACCCTAAATTTGAAAATAAAATACGAAATGTTTTGTCTGAACCTTTTATTTTTCCAAATGATATAATTGACAAATTGAAAGAAGATAAAAAAGTATGGAACAACTATCAACATTTTTCCGACCCATATAAGCGTATCCGAATTGCATACATTGAAGCAGCGAGAATACGTCTTGAAGAATTTGAGAAGCGGTTAAACCATTTTATAAGTAAAACAAAAGAAAATAAAATGATAACGGGATTTGGCGGAATTGAAAAATATTATTAAAATAAATAAGATGACAAACGATGAAAAAATTATCATTTAAAATCATCACTGTTTGCCTGCTTGCGGTGTATGCTTCTTTTGGCAGCGCACAGGAAGCGGTATCGCAGCAAACGGTTGATAAGGTGCGTGCAGCCTTAGTAGAACAGCACGGCGCCGCCGAAACAGAGCGCATAGACAAATCAATTAAACAATTAGCAGGTAATTGGAAAACTGCCGATGGCAGCGAAGAAGAATTTACCAAATTCTGTCTCGACCATTTTATGAGCGGTGAAACTTTGCATAAAAATTTTCACCGCCTTACGGAAAGTCTTTCATTGCTAAACGGCTCGCTGTCCATTATAAATTCGTTTTTTACGGAATCGAGCCGTTTTACCGATACCGAAAAATTACAGGTCGATGATTTACTGCGTGGCATCATGCCTGTTACCGATCAAAAGACAAATAAATTTAATTTTTTCGTACAACTCAACTTTCCTGCGTACTCCGAAGAAGAGCGGAAGATGAACCAATATGTGTGGTCGCGCGAAAAATTTGCGATGGTAGCCTTGGGCAACAATTATCGCAATCATAATTTCCATGAACGAAATGATAGAGAGCGCCCATACGCAAAAGAGGCGGAAGAATTTAGTCGGCATATTTCTCATTATTTTTACCGAATCGGCCACGTGATGGATCGCAAAGGGAATTTTCTTTTTCCGAAAAACCTTATACTTCACGGACATCGCGGCATACGCGATGTGATTAAAGATGAATACACCCGCAGCAATGGCTTCGAGCGGCAATTGGTATTAAACGCTGTAGCCGCACACATACTCGGAGGAACCATGCCTGTACAATTCCTGCAAGACGAAAATATACGCTGGGACCCGTTCAAAAACAAGCTCTACGCCGTGCGCTCAAATGGCAAATTACAAGAAATTAAAGATTTTGAAACCGAAGGCGTTCGGAGATATGCAGGATTTAGAGTTAGTTTGAAATCACGTATGCTGCGCGACAATGGCTCAGAACCAAATTTGAACCAACTGCAACGAACATTTCAAAGGGCTTCCCTTCCCCTCGAAGAAACCGAAGCCATATTGCACAGGCTCCTTTCCGACCCGATTCTTAAAAAAGCAGCTAAATTAATAGAGCAGCAATTGGGGCGGAAACTTGAACCTTTCGATATATGGTTCAGCGGTTTTCAGGAGCAATCGGCTTACTCGTCCGATTTTCTCGACTCTTTGACAAAGGCTCGTTACCCAACGCCCATAGCATTGGAAAAAGATCTGTCGAATATTTTGGTTAGAATGGGATTCCCTGAAGAAGACGCCGTGATGGTTGGCAGGCAGACCACTGTCCGTCCGGTGGTTTCGGGCGGTTATGCTGCTCAGCCCGCTTTGCGCGGAAGTCCTTCGCTAATGACAACCATGTTTGGCGACGATGGCCTTGACTATAAATCCTATCGTATAGCTATGCACGAATTAGGACACACCGTTTGTGGCGTTTATTGTACAAACTATGCCGATTATTTTATTTTAGGAGACGTGCCGAGCGGAGGCATCACCGAAGGATATGCCGAAATACTGGCTTACAAAAATGTGGAAGGTCTGGGTCTGTATCCCTACGATAAAGAAACTGCACAGCACCTTCGCACATTAGCCGCACTTTGGTACTTAGTGGAAATAGGCGGACAAAGCCTTACTGAAATCCTGTCGTGGAAATGGATCTATGCAAATCCCGATGCTACCGCCGAAGAGGTGCAGGCAGGGATTACAGGCATAGCCGAAAAAGTATGGAATGATTATTTTGCAGACGTTTTTGGAGGCAAACGCGATCAACGCCTCCTTTCCATCTACGACCATTTCATTACAGGAAGCCTTTATCTGCATAATTTCTTTTACAGCAATGTGATTATGCATCAACTCTACAGCGCTTTTCGCCATACCTGCCTGTCAACGGAATTGAAAAGAGCTGCAACAGAAGGCAATACCACTACGGAAAGATGGATACGCAACGCGGTAGGAACCAGCGTATCCATAGAGCCATTAATGAGAGATGTGGAATCAGCTCTTCAATATTTTGAAGAACACCCACTGGGAAAAATAGTTGATTATTAAATAAATATACATAGCTTTGTAAAATCATCAACCTGAGTTCCGATGAAAGGACTAATATTTGATATAAAACGCTTCACTGTTCACGATGGGCCGGGCATTCGTACTACCGTGTTTTTCAAAGGTTGCCCCTTGACCTGTGTGTGGTGTCATAACCCTGAAAGCATACTGCCGCAACAGGAAATCATAAGCAAGCAGGTTGAGTTTGATGGACGGAATATTAAACGCGAAGAAATTATCGGACGCTTTTATACCAAAGACGAATTGATGCAGGAAATTTTGAAAGATAGACTGTTTTACGATGAATCGAAGGGAGGCGTAACCTTTAGCGGAGGCGAGCCATTGATGCAACATGAGTTTTTGGAAGAAATCATGCTGGCTTGCCGTGCAAACGGAATCCATATCGCCATAGACACATCGGGTTATGCAAATGAAACAGTATTTCAAAAAATAGCCCTTTTAGCAAATCTCGTATTGTTCGACATTAAAGAAATAGACGAAGCCCAACATGTTCACATGACGGAGGTATCGAACAAATTAATTCTGCGCAATCTTCAATGGTTGGCAACAGTCGGAATTAAAACCGTTTTGCGAATACCTGTTATTCCGAGCTACACGTTTAGCGAGCCATACACAGAAGCATTAAAAAACTTCCTGCAATCTATAAAAAGCGACACCGTTAGCGAAATAAATCTATTGCCGTATCACGCTACGGCTGCCCATAAATATATGCGTTGCGGTTATGAGAACAAAATGAACAACGTCAAAACTATGGATAAAAAAGAACTCGTCCCAATGAAAAACGAACTGGAACAAGCCGACTGGGTGGTCAAAATCGGCGGGTGATAACACATCTATATTTGAAAAATACTAAAAAAAACGAAGCTATGATGACCGAAAGAGTAAAAAAATTGCGCGAACAAAGCCTCAACGCTATCAATACCATGTCGCACGAGCGGGCGGTACTGATTACCGAATTTTACAAAAGTCCCAAAGCACAGCAAGTATCCGTGCCGGAACTGCGGGCATTGAGTTTTGAGCACATTATGATGCATAAGTCCATTTGCATCAATGACGGCGAATTGATTGTGGGCGAACGCGGTCCCGCGCCGAAAGCAACGCCCACCTATCCTGAAGTGAGCTTGCATTCCTTACGTGATTTGGAAATGCTGCATAGCCGAGATAAAGTGTCGTTCAAAGTAAGCGAGGAAACCAAAAAGGTTTATCGGGAAGAAATTATACCTTATTGGACAGGAAAAACAAATCGCGATAAAATCATGGCGAATGTGGGTGAAGAATGGCTTTCCGCCTACGATGCCGGGATATTTACCGAATTTCAGGAACAACGCGCTCCGGGGCACACTGTCTGCGGCGACAAGATTTACCGTAAAGGCATGTTGGATATTATTGCCGACATCGAAGAAAGTATTGCCAATCTTGACTTCCAAAACGACCCGCTTGCTTTGGATAAGCGCGATGAATTAAAAGCAATGCGTATTGCGGCGAACACCATCATTGGTTTTGCCAATCGCCATGCCCTGCGCTTGGAAGAAATGGCAACTACCGAAAAAGATGAAAAACGCAAAGCCGAACTTAAGGAAATGGCACGAATTTGCAAAAAAATTCCTGCGCATAAGCCCGACACTTTCCATGAAGCCTTGCAATATTATTGGTTTGTCCACATAGGTGTCATTACCGAAGTGAACCCTTGGGATTCGTTTAATCCGGGACGCTTAGACCAACACCTGTATCCCTTCTATAAGAAAGAAATTGAAGACGGCACGCTCACGAAAGAACAGGCTGTAGAATTGCTGCATTGCTTTTGGATTAAATTTAACAACCACCCTTCGCCGCCGAAAATGGGCGTAACAGCTGCCGAAAGCAATACCTATACCGATTTTTGCAATATCAATCTGGGCGGCGTGAAGCCCGACGGTTCTGATGGAGTGAACGAAATGTCGTTTATTTTATTAGATGTGATTGAAGAAATGCGCCTGCTGCAACCAAGTTCCAACATTCAGGTCAGTAAAAAAAGTTCGGATACTTTCATACACCGCACCTTGCATATTTTGAAAACAGGTTTCGGACAACCGTCCATTTTTAATGCCGATGCCATTATTCAGGAATTACTGCGGCAAGGCAAAGACCTCGCAGATGCACGAAACGGAGGCGCCAGCGGCTGTGTAGAAGCAGGTGCCTTCGGCACGGAAGCCTATTTATTAACAGGTTATTTCAACATACCCAAGATTTTGGAATTAACGTTGAACAATGGCATCGACCCTGTAACGAACAAACCCTTAGGCCTGCAAATCGGCGACCCGCTTGCGTTTAAATCCATGGACGATCTGATGACGGCGTTTACCAAACAGTTGAATCATTTTGCAGCTATTAAAGCACGCGGCAACAATATCATAGAACGCCTGTTCATGCAAAATATTCCTGTGCCTTTTCTTTCCTTGGTGATTGATGATTGTGTGAAAAAGGGAGTGGATTATATGTGTGGTGGCGCGCGCTATAACACGTCCTACATTCAAGGCGTGGGAACAGGTACGATTAGCGACTGCCTTGCCGCTATCGAATATCACGTGTTCGACAGGAAAACCATTTCCATGAAAGGCTTGCTGGAGGCGCTGAATGCTAATTTTGAAAACCATGAAGAACTGCGTTACGACTTGATTTATCATACACCGAAATACGGAACGGATAACGATTATGCCGATAAATATACGCAGCAGGTTTTTGAAATTTATTACAGTGCAGTAAATGGACGCAGTACGCCACGCGGGGCTATCACGCGCGTGAACATGTTACCGACAACTTGCCATGTGTATTTCGGACAAAAAATAAAAGCCCTGCCCGATGGCCGTAAAGCGCACGAACCCTTGTCGGAAGGTATTTCTCCTGTGCAGGGCGCCGATACTGCAGGCCCAACGGCTGTCATTAAGAGCGCTGCAAAAATTGATCATTTACGCACAGGCGGCACTTTATTGAACCAGAAATTTACCCCCTCGTTTTTTGATACAGAAGAATCTATTGATAAAGTGTGTAAATTAGTTCGCACGTATTTCCGCATGGACGGACACCATATTCAATTTAACGTGGTATCGGCCGACACTTTGCGCGAAGCTAAAAAACAGCCCGAAAAATACCGCGACCTGATTGTGCGGGTAGCGGGATATAGCGATTACTTCAATGATTTGATTGAGCCTTTGCAGGACGAGATTATTCTCAGAACGGAACATACTGACGTTTAGTATTTTATGTTTATGGTAATAAGTAATATGTTCCGAAAAAACGCGAGGCATGGGTTAATGGAATCAAAAATCGGAAGCAATTTCGGCCTTTTTGTTAAAAACATTTTTATATTTTAAACTTTTAGTTATTGCCAATTGTTAAAAAATGCTTATATTTGCACTTTTTGTGTTAAATAGTGTAAAATTTAACGAGAAAGTGTTAAAAAATGTTAAGTAATTCTCAGTTGGAGCTTATGTCTCCGGCAGGCAATTTTGAATGTTTGACCGCAGCAATACAGGGAGGCGCCGATGCAGTTTATTTCGGAGTAGGGCAGTTGAATATGAGGGCACGCTCGGCTAACAACTTCCAATTGCGTGATTTACATGAAATTACTAACATTTGTGAACAGGAAGGATTACGTACTTACCTCACGGTAAACACAGTATTGTATGATGAGGAAATGCTTGAAATGCAGGAGCTTATTGAAGCGGCGCGAGAAGCAGGCATATCCGCAGTTATTGCCTCAGATATGGCTGCCATACAATACGCCCGCAACTGCGGCATGGAAGTTCATCTATCCACTCAGGTGAATATTACTAACATAGAGGCCCTGCGTTTTTACGCTGCTTTTGCCGATGTGATAGTGCTTTCCCGTGAGCTGACGCTTAAACAAGTAGCTGCTATATATAAAGCTATTCAGGAACAAGAAATTACAGGCCCCGCAGGTAACCCTGTGCGGATAGAGATGTTTTGTCACGGAGCCTTGTGCATGGCTGTGTCGGGTAAATGCTACCTCAGCCTGCATGAGTACAACGCCTCGGCCAACAGAGGCTCGTGCTACCAGCTCTGCCGCCGCGGATATACGGTTACCGACAATGATACTGATCGGCAATTAGTGATTGACAATGAGTACCTCATGTCGCCGAAAGACTTGTGCACCGTTGCTTTCCTTGATAAAATGGTAGAAGCGGGGGTTCGCGTGTTTAAGATAGAAGGAAGGGCGCGTTCGGCGGAATATGTGAAAACGGTAACCATGGCTTATCGCCGTGCTTTACAGGCTGTTGTTGAGGGTACTTACAGCCCTGAGTTGACGGCTGCTTTAGCCGCAGAGTTGCAAACCGTGTTTAACCGCGGCTTTTGGGAAGGTTATTATCAGGGTGCGCGGCTCGGCGAATGGAGCGAGGTGTATGGAAATAAGGCTGTCCGCAGGAAAACCTACATAGCTAAAGCCACTAATTATTTCAGCAATCTTGGCGTGGCGGAGTTCTATGTGGAAACAGGGACATTGAAGAAAGGAGACGAGGTGTTGATTATAGGGCCTACAACAGGCGTAATGCCGATGGTTATTGACGAATTGCGCGTAGATTTGCAACCGACCGACAAGGTAGAAAAGGGAACTTATTTCTCTATTGCCGTTTCGGAGAAAGTGCGGCGCGCCGATAAATTATATAAATGGGAATCGCAGGATATTGTAAAATAAAAAAATGCTGAAAAACCGACATATTGCGTATTATGTAGTCTCGCTGATAATGATGGGGACTATAGGCTGCAAGACATCTTTGTCGGCGCAATCAATCTATATCAACACAGCAGGAACAACAGTAGAAACCCGCTTTAAACTGCCCGAAGGCTACGAACGTGTTCCCGCTACCAAAAATTCTTATACTTCCTTTTTACGGCGTTTACGCCTGATGACTTATGGCAGCGCTACTTATAATAACAGCGCATCTGAAACGCCTCAGATAGGCCTGTTGAATTTGTCGGTAATAGAGAATATGCAAGAAAATATACATTTATGTATCCGATTAAGAAGCGAATATTTTTTCGAAAGAGAGCAGTATAATAAGATTGCTTTTTCAATTATTACTAAGGATAGAGTGGATTATATCAGATGGAGTGAAGGGTTAAACATAGCCATTAACGGAAAACTTCATTCAACAAAACAACAAAGAGGTGTTAATCGTATTATTACCTTTCAAAATTTCCTTAAATTCATTTTTACTCATTCCACTATAAAGACTATTATGCTTGATGTACAGCCGACCCCCATTAGTAATATTATGCCGGGCGATATGTTTATTCAGCCGGAGCACCCGGGCAATGCGGTTATAGTGCTTGATGTGGCCTATAATCGCGCTACGGGCGACCGCATATTTTTATTAGCCAAACATAACAAAAGGTCTCAAATCGCCTACGTTTTGGACAATCCGAAAGAAGGCTGGAGCGGTTCACCTTGGTATCACGCTAACATAAAAGGAAATAAAATAACTACCCCTGATTTCGTTTTTTATAAAACTGATTTACGGCGTTTTCAGGAAAACGGGACAACAACAACGGCAAAAAAGTAAAACGTTACTTTTCGTTGGCTTAAACCTAACAGTAAACTGCAAGCGGGGGACAGTGTGGGACAACGTGTAAAAAATCTTGATTTTTCTACTTTTTCAAAGGACAAACCCTAAAAAATCAAATAATTGTTGTAATTTTCCCCTATAAATTTTGATTTTTATGCGTTTGTGTATAATTGAGAATTTTATGCTACCTTTGCAACTTGAACTATAAATATAAATATTGCGTATGATATAAAAAAGAAAACAAAAAAGTGCTAACAAGCACAAAATAAACATATTAACAAAAATAGCGATTGTTATTTATCAGAGTGCTACTCGTTTCCTACACTTTTTAGCATTAACTCAGAGATAAGTTGCAAGTGCCGTGCATACGGCGTAGAACAACTTGTTAGAGTTAATTGGCGTAGGACCTGAGTAGCAGAGCAGGAAGTTCTACGCTATTTTTATTGTCTGATTTTCAGCAAAATAAATCACAAAATAATAATAAATCTAAATTAAATCAGTATGTTTCACAATGTTACAAAGAGCACGAAATTTTTAGCAGCAGCAATGTTGCTGTGTTTTTGCATTTTCTCAAACAATGCAATGGGACAAAATGCAGACGGTTACATTATGCAGATAAGTGGCGATAACATTTATCTGAAATTACACGCCAACAATGTAAAAGTGGGCGATGTATTGTCTGTTATGAGTGAGGGCGGTTACATAAAAGACCCAAAAACAGGGCAGGACGTACCGATTGCCCCCGAAGTTATAGGACAGGTTAAAGTAATTCAAGTTACCAACGCCTATTCCATTGGAAAAGCATACGGAAATACTGAAATATTCCAATTAGCCGATGCAATGACTGTCAGCAAAGGGACTGTGTTACAAGCCGATGGCTACGGCGAAACTACGGTAATGATTGCCCCTGCGTCTGTAATGTTGCCCGAAGGTGTTAATACTTTGGTAAGTGGTAGTAATGGTCAACAAGGATATATTGGTGATGTGGTTGCTGCAGAACTGATGAACGAACTTTTGAAATGCAAAAAAATTACAGTAATTGACAGGTCGGTTATTGCCGTGCAAGAAACAGAGTTTAATTTGATAAATAGTGGAATGGTTGACCAAAATACTGCTATTCAACTCGGTAAAATGTCAGGTGCGCGTTATGTTGTTCAAATTACGCTGCAAAAGCCCGATGTGGAAAAAGTCGAAAACAATGTTCCCCTTGGCACAATATTAGGCGGAGTGGCAAATACTATGGGAAACAACACCTATAATAACAATCAACCGCAAATACGGCAAACACAACAACAACTGCAACAAGCGTCAACATACGCTCCTGATATTAGAAATACAAATATCAAAGTGAAAGTGAAAATTTATACAAAAGTTGTTGATTTACAAACAAGTAGAATATTATTTCAATGTAGTGGTGAGGGCAATGCTAAAGGCAAACCGCAAATTCAATTAGAATTTATGCAACTTGGTGCTGCTAATGTTGCTGTTAATCAGAATGCAGATTTCACCCATAGCGTAACTGGCAAAGCAATAGAGAAAGCATTCAAAAAAATCGGAAAAGATTTAAGAAAATATTTTGAAAAGAATTTATAAACATTTTAAAATCATAGAAAAATGAGAAAGATAATCACAATTTTAGCAGTAATATTGGTTGCAATGCAGTTGCCTATTACAGCATTGGCACAAAGTAAACCACGTATAACTTCACCATCAGACAGGTCAAGTTCAGTTCTTGGAAACGATATAAATGTATATGTTTCGGGTAACAACATTGAGGTAATTTATGCTGGTCTTAACGGAAATCCTAACCCCTCAAACAGTAGTGAGAGCAATTTTTATAAGGGTACAATGTATCAGTCAGGCAACAGATTTTTCTTCACTCCAAATACCTCGACTTGGGAAAACAAATGGGTTAAGATTATTGCTCACGATAAAGTTGGTGGTGGTTGGTCTGACCCTGTATATGTAAAAATAAATCCCAAACCACAATCCAACCCAACGCCACCTGCGCAGCCACAGTATTCAACTTCACGAATAAATGATTATCGTTGGACAATCCAAAGTGCAACTGTTTATAACGATTTGAATTTATCCAATCGAAAAACGACTCTTAATAAAGGGACAAAAGTGTATGTTACCGAAAAATACACATATAGCAACGGAAAAGTTGTTGCAAAAATCAATGAAGGTTATGTAAATGCAAACGATTTAGGCACAGCCGAGCCAACACCAACACAACAAAATGTAAATGATTACAGATGGATAATTGCCAACCTTGCAAATGTTTATAACGATTGGAATTTGACAAATCGAAAAACAACATTGAGCAAAGGCGCAAAAGTATATGTAAGTTACAAATACATTTTGAATAATGGTAGTCAGGTTGCAAAAATCAATGAAGGTTATGTAAATGCAAATGATTTAGGCACAGCCGAGCCAACACCGACACAACAAAATGTAAATGATTACAGATGGATAATTGCCAACCCTGCAAGTATTTATAATGATTGGAATTTGACAAGCCGAAAAACAACATTAAGCAAAGGCACAAAAGTATATGTAAGTTTCAAATACATTTTGAGTAACGGTAATCAGGTTGCAAAAATCAACGAGGGTTATGTAAATGCGAATGATTTAGGTACTGCCGAGCCAACGCCAACGCAACAAAATGTAAATGAATACAGATGGATAATTGCCAATCCTGCAAATGTTTATAATGATTGGAATTTGACAAGTCGAAAAACAACATTAAGCAAAGGCACAAAAGTATATGTAAGTTTCAAATACATTTTGAGTAACGGTAATCAGGTTGCAAAAATCAACGAGGGCTATGTAAATGCCAATGATTTAGGTACTGCCGAGCCAACACCAACGCAACAAAATGTAAATGAATACAGATGGATAATTGCCAACCCCGCAAATATTTATAATGATTGGAATTTGACAAGTCGAAAAACAACATTGAGCAAAGGCACAAAAGTATATGTGAGTTTCAAATACATTTTGAGTAATGGTAATCAAGTGGCAAAAATCAATGAGGGCTATATAAATGCAAACGATTTAGGTACAGCCGAACCTAATAATCAAGGAAGTTCTTTGTCTGGGAGCAATGTAACAAATACTGGAACTAATATAAATTTTGCTGATTTTGCAAGAGCAACTTATAACCAAAGCGCATATAATAATAAAACTTCACCAGTAAAAGGCTGGCAAATGATACACGCCTACAAAGGAGGACATTGGAATCCATTTGTAACGGATTTTTGGTATCAAATTTACCAAAAAAACAACGAAAAAACCATTATAATTGCATTTAGAGGAACTCCTAAAATTGCTTTAAATCCTGCTATAGCAGGAAATTGGAAAGAAACATTAGAGTTAATAGGTATGTTTGGCAATAAAACAGGGACACACCCACAAACTACTATATTAAAGAGGGAAGTAGATAGAGGCAGGATAAACTATTTCATTGAGAATGATTACAAAATATACATAACAGGACATTCCCTTGGCGGACACCTTGCTATGATTTGCTATAAGTACATTCTTGATAGAAATCGTGGAGATTTAGTAGAAAGAGTGGAAACTTTTAATGCGGTTGGAATAAGTAAGAGTGATGCAAATGTTATTACCTCAAGGGGCAATTCCAACAAAATAAGACAAAATTATGCTTCTTGTGATGTTGCTCGTTGGGCTTCGACAGCAAATGGATTAGAATTCCCTGGAATCCCAATGCCACAAAACTGTAAAACAAGTGTCCGCGTATTAAAATCTTACAATGAATGTATTACCTCTCTTAATGAAATATTAAAGTATGCAGAAAAAACTCAAAGCCGAAGTAGCGTGGTAACATTAGTAAAATTGATTACAACCTTTCCAGAAGCAAAAACATTATTTGATGATTTTTCTAATAATATTTGGCCAAATTTAGATTTTAGAATGAAGGCGCACGATTCGTATTAACTATATAAAAAACTGCCCATAAAAACCTTATTTTTATAGTAGAAAACGGCAAATTTGAAAAAGTTTGTCGTTTTTTTAATTTTCCCATTGTCATTCAAAAAACAAGTTGTATCTTTGCAGTCAGAAAATTTGCTAACAATGGGCATTGCCCTGTTAAAGATAACAACACCCGTCGTGCAACCCATAAGAACTGTCGGCGGGTTGATTTTTTTATATGGCTACAAATAAAATATCAAAAACAATCGAGGAACAAATCGCCCTGCTGAAAAAGCGGGGAATGTTAATGAAAGACGAACAAAAGGCGGCTTTCTATTTAGGACATATCAGCTATTTCCGTCTGAAAAGTTATTGGTGGGATATTCAAGCCGACAAAGAAAATCACATTTTCGCCCCCAATTCCGATTTACAAAATGGGATTTTTCAATAATTGGCAGAACGAGCCACTTTGGAAATAGTTCTTTTACTGACAATAAAGAAAAACGGGACAACAACAACGGCAAAAAAGTAAAGCGTTACTTTTCGTTGGTTTAAACCTAACAGTAAGTTTTACTTGGTGACCGCTTGTTGTTCGACAGGCATAGTACAACTGCCGTTAAATTTTGCACCGGCTTCAATTAATAATTTGGAAGCCTTAATCTCACCAATCACAACAGCTACCGCTTTGAGGCTAACAGACTCTGTAGCGGAAATTTTTCCTTCAAAAGAACCCCAGACATCTACATTTTTGCAAATTAAATCTCCTTTGATACGCCCTGTTTCTCCTATAACAATCTTGCTTTTTGAAGTAAGATTTCCCTCCAAAATGCCGTCAATACGCATATCGCCGGAAGCAGTAATGCTGCCAATGATTTCGGTCCCCTGAGAGATACGATTAATGTTTTGTGATAGCGCTTCTTGCTCAATCCGGTTCATAAAGTAGGTAATGTTAAATTTACCGCCAAAGGTAAATAAAATATTTGGTTAGACCATAGCTTAGATATTTAATTTTTTCTTATCTTTGTGAATTGATTTGTCTTACAATGCTTTACTCTATCATCGTACCCGTTTATAATCGACCCGAAGAAGTGGCTGAACTGTTAGAAAGTTTGGTCTGTCAGGAAAATAAGGCCGATTTTGAACTGGTAATTGTGGAAGACGGCTCAACTTTACCCTGTGCGGAGGTGATTGAACCTTACACATCGCAACTTACTGTTAATTACCACTGTAAGCCTAACACAGGCCGTAGCGACAGTCGCAATGTGGGAATGCAATTAGCCAAAGGAGACTACTTTCTTTTTTTTGACTCCGACTGCGTATTGCCATCGGAGTATTTCACCGTATTAGCAAAAAATCTTCAGGAAAACTACGCCGATTGTTTCGGCGGCCCCGATGCCGCACACGAGTCGTTTACCCCTGTGCAAAAGGCAATTAGCTATGCTATGACCTCTTTTTTCACTACAGGCGGCATACGCGGCGGAAAATCGACTATGGAAAAATTCAAACCGCGTACCTTTAACATGGGCTTTTCGCGCAAGGTTTACGAAAAGATAGGCGGCTTCCGCGATATGTTTGGCGAAGACATCGACCTCTCTATCCGCATTGCCGAAGCGGGTTTCCGTACTGTTTTATACCGCGATGTCTTTGTTTATCATAAGCGCAGGGTAAGTTTTAAAAAGTTTTACAAGCAAGTGCGCAACTTCGGCAACGGCCGCATCAGTTTAGCCATGCTGCACAAAGGCTCATTAAAATTGGTACACACCCTCCCCGCCCTAATGCTCATCGTCGGTGCTTTATGGATTTTATCTATTATCTGTTATTTATTATTTATTATTCATTATTCATTATTCATTATTCATTGTTCATTGCCTGCCGCCTTCTGCCTTCTGTTGTTTTTCGATGCCCTGATAAAAACCCGCAGCCTGAAAACGGCGCTCTTAGCGGTTTGGGCTTCACTTATACAAATCGTTGGCTACGGTTGGGGTTTTATCACTGCTTTTGTGCAAAAAATAATTCTACGCAGAGGCTTGGAAACACAGGAAAAATTGAAAAAGGTATATAAATAAAAACCGAATGGAAAAAACGCTAAAGCAAAAAACGGCACAAGCCCTTGGCTGGACGCTGCTCGACAAGTTCGGGCAGCAGATGCTCGCTTTTGCGGTAGGCTTGGTCTTAGCCCGCTTTTACCTTTCGCCCGATGACTACGGTTTGATGGGAATGATTGCCATCTTTACGGCGCTTGGCGGAATTTTGTTAGACAGCGGTTTTTCTAATGCCTTAGTGCGCAAAAAGACGGTTAATCAGGCCGATTTGTCATCGGTATTTTATTTTAACCTTGCAGTCGGTATTTTTCTTTATATTTTACTTTTTTTTGCTGCGCCTTTAATTGCCGATTTTTACAGTCAGCCTCGGTTGATTGCTATTACCCGCGTGGCAGCCTTGCCTTTTCTGATTAATCCGTTCACGTTGATTCAATGGGTAAATCTAACAAGGGATTTAAACTTTAAGGTTATTACTATTGTAGGCTTTATTTCCTTGTTTTGCTCGGCAGTGGTTAGCCTGAGCTTGGCCATGAATGGTTACGGCGTGTGGGCCTTGGTCTATCAAAACATCACTTTTCTCTTTGTACGCACCCTTTGCTTTTGGATATATACCTCTTGGCGTCCCTCGTGGTTATTTGATAAACAATGTATTAAGGGCTTGTGGGGCTTTAGCTCCAATATATTAATGATTAGCGTTTTAAACACAGTCTTCAATAATTTATATACTGCGCTTGTCGGTCGGTTTTATCCTTTGCGCGAGGTGGGTTATTACGCACAGGCCGATAAGCTGACTACCGTGTCGGCCTTTACCCTCAATAGCGCCTTGCAGAATGCTACTTACCCCATTTTATCGCGTATCGCCGATGACGAGGAACGGCTTCAACGTGCCACGCGCAAAATAATGCGGGTATCGGCTTTTATTGTCTTGCCTGCCCTGTTCGGTTTGTCGGCGATAGCCGAACCCTTGGTGCAGCTTTTGCTCACCGATAAGTGGATAGCCATTGTACCCTATCTTCAAAAATTAGCTGTTGCCTGGGTCTTCATCATATTTATGAATTTGCACAACAATGTGCTGTATGTAAGGAACAAAGCAAGAACGGCTTTATATTTGGAATGTGGGAAAAAAAGCCTGATTTTGGTATGCGCCTTGGCGGCCATTCCCTTAAATCTCTCAATAGCTGTTACTTGTTTGTTAGCGGCTTACATTGTTGGATTTGTGTTTAGCGTTGTAGTATTGATAAAAAAGGCCAATTATCCTTTACTATGTCAAATCAAAGATATTTTTCCGTACTTTTGTATTGCTTTAGTTATGGCAATAGGAGTCTATTGCCTGTCGTTTTGTTTTGATAATAATTTGATATTGATAGCGGTGCAGCTGATTGTGGGGGTTGCGTTTTACTTTGGGGCAGCCTATCTCTTAGGTTCAAATGTGTTAAGGGAAGTATTGGAAATGTTGAAAAAATAAGAAGTTTATGAAAAATATTGCAGTCATTTTAGCCGGCGGAACAGGCAGCCGAATGGGAGCAGCGCTTCCAAAACAATTTTTGGAGGTGGACGGAAAACCGGTTATGGCTTATAGCATTGATGCTTATGAACAGCATTCGGCTATTGATGAAATTATGGTTGTTGTCCACCCTGCTTACATGGAAATATGGGAGGCTATTGCCCAAAAATATCAATGGAAGAAATTGAAAAAAGTAGTAGCGGGCGGACAAGAACGTATAGATTCTACGCAGGCAGCGCTGCTGGCATGTTGTGATATTGACGAGGCAAATATATTGTTTCATGATGCTGTACGTCCCTTAGTGAGCCAACGCATCATTGACGATACGCTCCGCGCTTTGGAACATTATACTGCTGTTACGGTTGCTGTATCCTTGTCCGACACAGTGCTGCAAACAGATAATGAACAACAGACAATAGTGCAAATCCCTTCCCGCTCTTTACTGCGCCGAATGCAAACGCCGCAAGGCTTTAAACTGTCGCTTATCCAAAAAGCCTACACCTTAGCAATGGCCGATGCCGATTTTACAGCTACCGATGACGCCAGAGTTGTACATGAATACCTTCCGGAGGTAAAAATAGGAATAGTAGAAGGGGAAGAGCGGAATTTTAAAATTACCCGACAGCAGGATTTGCAGTTAATGGAAATTTGGTTGGATAAGCAAAAAAAAGTAGTGATTACCTATGGCACCTTCGACCTGTTGCACTATGGGCATATCGAAATATTGCGCCGCGCTAAAGCCATTGGAAATTACTTATGTGTAGGGCTTTCTACAGATGAATTTAATGCTGTGAAAGGGAAAACCTGCGTACAATCGTATGAAAAACGAAAAGCGATGCTGGACGCAATACGTTATGTTGACTTTATTTTTCCGGAAACGAACTGGAAACAAAAAACAGAAGATGTGAAAAAATATCAGGCAGAAGTGTTTGTAATGGGTGATGATTGGACAGGAAAATTCGACTTCCTGAAACCTCTTTGCGAGGTTGTTTATTTGCCGCGCACCGAAAATATATCTACGAGTTTAATAAAAGAAATTATCGGACAAAAATAACTATGGACGATTTTTCGCATTATAACCCCGAAGGTTCCGACTTGCGTAGGGCGCAATGGCTGATGCTGGATATCTTGTCGGAAATTGACCGAATTTGCAAAAAACATGGTCTGCAATATTGGCTTTCCAGCGGCACCATGATTGGGGCGGTGCGGCACAAAGGCTTTATCCCTTGGGACGACGACTTAGATATAGAAATGATGCGCAACGATTACCTAAAGCTACTCAAAATACTCCCTGCCGAACTGCCTTCTTCCATGATATTGCAAACAAGCCGAACACCTCATTATGGAAGCCATATCAGTAAAGTAAGACATGTTAATTCATTTGTGGAAGCAGGCGAATCCGTAAATTTGAAACATAGAGGCGTGTATGTCGATATTTTTTCCGTGGAGCGTATGTATATGTTTCCTAAACGCGTGATAGATGTTTTTTATTGCCCCTCTTTTAAGAATTACAAAATACTTGCGCCTTTTTCTTCTGTAGGTAATTTTTTAAAGTATAGCCTTTCCTTGCTGCTACTACCCTTTTGTTTTTTAGCTATCGGCTGTTTGCGGGTTTTCTATAAGTGTTGGGCGACAAATAAGATGGCCTATGCTTATGGCATTAATTTTCATCGCCATCGTCGTTATAGTGAGATATTTCCTTTAAAGACCATTGAATTTGAAGGTCGGCAATTGCCCTGTCCCAATGATACCGCCGCCTATTTGCACCGTTTGTTCGGCGATTATATGCAAGTCCCTCCGCCCGAGAAACGAATTACGCATGCTTCGGAAATTAGAATTTGGTAAAATATTATTGCAGAAGTACTACTATGGAAAAAAATATTTGCATCATTTGTCATAATCCTACAGCTGTTTTAATGAAGGGAGAAATCTTAGGAAAGTATAACATACAGTATTATTATTGCGAAAAATGTAAATGTATTTACACAGAGCAACCATATTGGATTTCGGAAGCATACGACACCTCAATAGCCGTAACCGATACAGGCATAATGTTTCGAAATATGGAAATATGCCGTGATGTGTTTGCTATCATTAAGCGCTATTTTAATCCGCAAATAAAAGCGCTTGACTATGGCGGGGGATACGGTATTTTAACACGTATGCTGCGCGACAAGGGTGTTGATGTATATTGGTTTGATAAGTATTCCCAAAATCTTCTTGCAAAAGGCTTTGAATATGACGGAACCTCAAAAATTGATATTGTATTAGCTTTTGAAGTAGTAGAGCATTTGGAAGACCCAATGGAAACCATACGAAAAATCATGTCAAAATGCGACTGTTTTATGTTTTCTGTTGCCACATTGCCGAAGTTCAATTTTAAAACAAACAAAGAATGGTGGTATTTTGCAGCTGAAACGGGGCAGCATATATTCTTTCCTTCAAAAAAAACCTTACAGTGGATTGCGAAAGAAATAGATTGTACTTATCATAAAATACTTGGCTTACATGTTTTTTCAAAGAAAAAGAAATTCAGTCCGATTTATAGATTAGATTTATTGCTTTGTCATTATATTCGCTTAGTCCGAAGGAAATTTTTTAATAGCAGAAGATTTATTTCTAAAATTTGGGAAGACAATGCAACCATGAAAAATAAATTGATGAATAATAAACAAACAGCATAGTAGAGTATGTACAGTAACGTTCAAAGAAAAATAACTGAGTCCACTATCATTGTTTGCGGAATTGTGAGAAATGCAGAAAGAGGGCTGAAAAGAAATATCCCGACAATAAACCAACTCTGCGAACGGTTTGGAGATTATCATATAGTGATTGTTGAAAACGACAGCACGGATAACACCAAGAAAATATTGGAACAATGGGCAAAGTCGCGAAAAAATATTCATCTTCTATTAAATGATTTTTATACCGATACTATTCCCGATAAAAAAGAAGTTGCAGGCAATCCCTTTTTTTCCCGTAAACGCATTGAAAAAATGGCGCTGTATAGGAACATGTATTTGGACTATATAACGCACAATGTTATTCAAGGCGATTATATTATTGTGGTTGATTTGGACGTTTACAAAATATATTTAGACGGCATTATTTCTTCTTTCCTGACCACTTATGAATGGGACGCGGTTACAGCTAACGGCTACTCACGTTCATTTTCTTCCAAATTCAGCAAAAGATACCATGACGCATACGCGTTAACAGCATTAGGAGAGGAGCTTGTTCCTCAAACAGAGGAGATGATTAATTCGGCGCGTTATAAATGGGCTTTTCTTGAACGGAAGACACCGCTTATGCCTGTTTTTTCGGCATTTGGAGGCCTTGCTATTTATCGTTACGAGGCGCTTAAAAATATACGCTATGAGGTGTTGAAAAATGACGATGCACAGGTAGAGGTCAGGTGTGAACATTTTTCTCTTTATAAACAAATGAATGAAGCAGGTTTCAATAAGGTCTTTATTAATCCGGCTATGCGAATAAAGTATCAAACGCAAGTAATCAATACAATCCGGCGGTGGTTGAAAAAGTAACAGCTATATTTAAACGCACAATATATTGATTTATACACCGCTGCTGCTCATAATTAATCTTTTGAGACAAAATCCCACGCTGAAATTATTTGCGACACAAAAAATATTTTGTACTTTTGTAGCATCTAAAATTCTGTATTATGTTAATAGAAAGAATTACAAAAAATCAAATCGCTATATCCTTTTCTCCCGAAACGGATATTTGGGGTATTCAGCGTTTAATAGATTATGCTAAATATCTGGACGCAACATCGCGGTCGCAAGCCACTCAATCAGACATAGATAACTTGGCAGACGAAATAAGTGCCAATTGGTGGAATAAAAACAAACATCGTTTCTTAAAATGAAAATTGTTGTTGATGCCAATATCGTTTTTAGTAGTATTCTAAATTCAAATGGAAAAATTGGAGATCTGTTAATAAATTCCTATCCTTTTTTCTCTTTCATTGCTCCCGACTTTTTACGAACAGAAATATATAATCACTATGATAAGTTGCTGAAAATTTCTAATTTAACATTAGAACAATTATTAGAAGCGGAATACCATATTTGCAAATCCATTATGTTTATTTCCGAAGAACAGGTAAATGAGGAAAGTTGGCTGTTTGCTAATGAAATTGTTGCAGACATTGACCCCAAAGATATTATTTATGTTGCTTTTGCTCAGCAATTCAATTGTAAATTATGGACAGGAGACAAAAAATTGATTAACGGACTTACCAAAAAGAAATATCGGAATATTTTGACGACAGACGATTTGTTCCTTCTCAGAGGCGGTAATTTCTTGTGTTGATGTTCAGCGTGCAGCTATTTATATCTATGTTGCAATGTCGGTGTATTATATGGATACTGCAAAAAAGTGTGAAAAAATAGAAAAATCAATATCTTAAATGTGTAGCTTTTGTATTATTGCCCTTATTAAATGAAATGGTCGTAAAAAAACTTAAAAGAATTATACCTGCAGCAAAACGCATAATGAAACAAAGCATTATTCGTTGGGTTAGCCGTGTTTTTGCAGAAGGTACAATAGTGCGGAACGCTTTTAATACGAATTATACTCGGCGCGTTCTGATTGCTTATTTGACGGAGCCTTACAAAAATCCGAAAAACATATCGCTGAGGCATACCAATCTCACGGAATCTTATACTGCGGGTAAAGTGTTCCACGACTTGGAATTTACTGTAGATTGCGTTCATGCTTATTCAGACGAAAAGATTAATTTTGAAAATTATGATGTGATATATGGGGTAGTGGGTACGGTAATGTCTGCCTCTTTTTCCGCTAATAACGATATAGCCCGCATTCATTATGCTCCGGGCGTTCATCAGGCTTTTGCCCATCGGGAAACAGCCTATAAAATGAGAACTGTTTATAATAAGACCAAAGAGTGGATGACCTCTTCTGCTCGATACGGAGGCCATGTCAATTGGGGCTATGCGGTATATTTGTCCGACCACGTTATTGTGTTGGGGAATGAGTTTACTTTGCATACTTATACGGAACAAGATAAGCAAAAAGACAGGTATTCTGTTTTGTCGGCGTTCTTTTTTGATAGGCAAAAACCCGATTTGGAGCATAAAAATTATGCCGAAGCAAAAAAACATTTTCTATGGTTTGGCAGCATGGGGCTTATCCATAAAGGCTTGGATATTTGCTTGGATATTTTTTTGGAACGCGATGATATTACCTTACATATCTGCGGAGCGCCGCGTAAAGAAAAGGAATTTTGGAAGTATTATGACCCCTTGATTAAAGGCCGTAAAAATATTATTGTGCATGGCTTTGTAGATGTAGCCTCACCTGATTTTGCTGCTATTTTAGCGCAGTGCGGATTTGTAATTTTCCCTTCGGTCTCGGAAGGCGGCGCCGCTGCTTTGCTGAACGTGGTAGGCAACGGTGGACTTGTTCCTGTCTATACACGGGCAACCGGCGTTGATTTTTGCGATTTCGGCATGGAAATTGAAGCGCCTGCGGCCGATTTGTTCCGTCAGGCAATAAATACCGCCGCCGCAATGAAAGAGGAAGAATTGAAACAACGTACGATAAAAGGTTATAATGCTGTTCGTGAGAATTATACATTAGATAGATACGAGGAGAATCTTAAAAAAATCATAACAGGGGCATTGAAAAACAAAAAAATATTGTAAATTAGGCCTTTCTAAATCGTTAAACAATGAAACAATTACTGACTAAAAAATGGTTCCCGCATGTAGCGGCGGTGCTTTTCTTCCTGCTTTTAACTGTTGTTTATTTCTCGCCTGTGGTGTTTGAGGGTAAAGACTTAAAACAGGGCGATGTGATTAGCGTAGAAGGCTGGGGGAAGGATTTAAAAGACTACAATGAAGAAACCGGAGACTATGCCTTTTGGTCGAACGCCATGTTCGGCGGAATGCCGGCCAACTATGCTTATATGCCGGCTACGGTAAATATATTTAGGTACATAAGCATTGTTATAGGCTTAGACCTGCCTTTTACGCATCTCAAAATTGTGTTTTTATATTTGCTGGGGTTTTATATTTTTCTGATAGCTTTAGGGTGCAAGCCTTGGCTGAGTATTATAGGAGCAGTGGCTTATGCTTTTGCCTCTTACAATTTTATTATTATTGAAGCAGGGCACGTCAATAAAGGTTTGGCCATGGCGCTGATGGCGCCAACGCTGGGCGGAATTATTCTCACTTATCGAAAAAAATATTTATGGGGAATATTGGTAACGCTTATCGCAACGGGGATTCAAATTTACTACGGCCATCAGCAAATTACCTATTATTTATTTCTGATGATTATTGTTGTAGCTTTGGTGTACTTGGCTTATGCCATCAGAGAGAAAACATTAAAAGATTATTTAAAATCATCGGGAATATTAGTGGCGGTGGCCGTATTAGCGAGTTTGCCTGCCATGGGGCACCTGATTCCTACAGCTGATTATACCAAAGAAACCATGCGTGGAGGAGCGGTGCTGCAAGCAACCGATGGGCAAAAGGAAAGTTCAGGCCTTGACATTGATTACGCTTTCCAATGGAGCTACGGCGTGGGAGAAACCATGACCCTCTTAATTCCGAATTGTTATGGCGCCAACTCTCATTATAACATCGGTACGGATTCTAATATAGGGAAGGTTTTACGAGGTTCGGAACAACAGGCGAGCTTTACAAGATATGCGCCTACTTACTGGGGCGACCAACCTTTTACTTCGGGGCCCGTGTATGCGGGGGCAATTATTTGTTTTTTGTTTATTCTCGGTTTAATGGTAGTCAAAGGGCCTGAAAAATGGTGGCTGCTGATTACTACGGTTATTTCCGTTCTCTTGTCGTGGGGCAAAAATTTTGCTGCGCTGAACGATTTTCTTTTCTATCACCTGCCCTTGTACAATAAGTTCCGAACGCCGTCGATGGCCTTAGTCATAGCCGGCGTGAGCATGGCCGCATTAGCGCTGTTGGCCGTAAAAACAATCATGGAAAATAAGGATAGGAAGGGTTTTAAAAACGAATTTCTGCAACAATTCTACGCCGCTTTAGGAATTACCGGCGGTTTATGTTTACTTTTAGCGCTATTTGGTGGTTCTATCTTCAGCTTTTCCTCCCCGATAGATGCGCAGTACAATTATCCCGATTGGTTTCTTTCAGCGCTGCATGCCGACCGCGCAGCAATGCTGACCTCCGATGCTTGGCGTTCTTTGCTCTTAATAGTCCTAAGCGGTGGCTGCCTTTGGCTGTTTGTGCACAATAAAATGAAAACCGCTTATTTTCTTTTAGGCCTTGGCCTATTAGTTTTAATTGACATGTGGGGCGTTGACAAACGGTTTTTGAATAACGATAGTTTTATGCCTAAACGTAAAGCCAAAGCAATTGAGAGCACTTCCGCCAATCAATTTATTTTACAAGATAAAGACCCGAATTACCGCGTAATGAATTTGGCGACCAATACCTTTAATGAATCGCAAACCTCGTACTTCCACAAATCCATTGGCGGCTATAGTCCCGCAAAATTACGCCGTTATCAGGATATTATTGATTATCATTTGTCGCAGCAAGGCCCCAATATAAATGTGATGAACATGTTGAACACACGCTATTTTATTGTGCCCACTAATCAAGGAACGCTTGATGTTCATCGTAATCCGGAGGCCTTGGGCAACTGTTGGTTTGTTGATGATATACAATGGGTAAATAATCCCAATGAAGAAATACTGGCGCTCTATGATTTTAATCCGACTGCAACGGCTGTTGTTGATATAGCATGGCAATCGCAACTGCCGTCCGATTTAGCTCCGATTAGCAACGAGGAAGATATTATCACTATGGTTGATTACAAACCGGGGAATATTATTTATGAAAGTACTGCCGCAACTCCTCGTTTGGCCGTCTTTTCCGAAGTGTTTTATAAAACGTGGAAAGCTTATATTGATGGACAGGAAGTACCGATAGTACGGGTTAATTATATTCTCCGCGCCTTAGCTGTTCCTGCAGGAGAACACACTATAGAATTTAAGTGTGTAGATGAGGTTTTCAATACCGCCGCCCGAATTTCTTTGTGGTCGTCAATATTGGTCGGCTTAATTTTGTTGGGATTGATTGGGTATATTGTGAAGCGGGCGAGGTACAAGGTAGAAAATAGCTATTTATAGAAAATCTTTCGCAAAAATGAAAAATAAAATCCAACTTCCTGAACAAAAGCTGTTTAATGACCTTTCGCAGTTGATTGAAAAAAGTAAGCAATTTGTTGTTGTTCAAGCAAACAGTGTAATGACAATGTTGTTTTGGAACGTGGGTAAACGAATAAATGAAGATATCCTGCAAAATAAACGAGCAGATTACGGTAAACAAATTGTTGCGACACTGGCGCAACAATTAACTGAAAAATACGGCAAGAATTTTGAACTACGGAACCTGCGTCGTATGATGCAATTTGCCGAACAATTCTCCGACTTGGAAATTGTGTCGCCACTGGCGACACAATTGTCGTGGACTCATTTTGTGGAACTTATGCCTCTTAAAGATGAAAAGGCACGACTTTTTTACGCAAAAGAGGCCTCAGAAAGACATTGGGGAAAACGTGAACTTCGCCAATCCATTGAACGCAAAGAATTTGAGCGCACCGAAATTGCAAATTTGCAAATAGTCGAACAATCGCCCGTACCATTTAATGTATTCAAAGACCCTTATTTCTTGGATTTTTTAAATTTGCCCAAAGGTTTTCTCGAAAGCGATTTGGAGAATGCCATTCTCAAAGAATTGGAACATTTTATCCTTGAAATGGGAAAAGGATTTGCTTTTGTAGAGCGACAAAAGCGAATGATTATTGACAATGAGGATATTTATCTGGATTTGCTCTTTTATCACAGAAATTTAAAACGTTTAATTGCTATTGAACTGAAACTCGGAAAGTTCAAGGCAAAATACAAAGGGCAAATGGAATTATACTTGAAATGGCTCAGTCGCCACGAACGACAAGAGGGTGAAAATGAGCCTGTCGGCTTGATACTCTGTGCAGAAGGGAATCGTGAACAAATAGAGTTGTTAGAAATGCACAAAGACGGAATTATGATAGCGGAATATTGGACAGATCTTCTGCCAAAAAAAATGTTGGAACAGAAAATTCGCGAAATTGTAACAGCAACTCGTGAACTTTTTGAGCGCAATAAACAATTAAAAACATAACCGATTTTGATATTTTAACAAGATTAATAATATGCCGCCGCCGATTTTCTCCATAATTACGGTTACCTACAACGCCGAGACTACTATTGAGCGCACCATTCGCAGCGTGATGTCCCAAACGGCATTGGAGCATATCGAATATATCATTATTGACGGCGCTTCCATCGACAGAACCATAGATATTATTCGTAATTCTCAATTCTCAACAGTCATTGCGACTGCGAGCGGAGCGAAGCAGGAAGCAATCAATTCTCAATTAATAAGCGAGCCCGACAAGGGCCTTTACGACGCCATGAACAAGGGACTGCAACGCGCCACCGGCGACTATGCCTGGTTCCTCAATGCCGGTGATACCTTACATTCAAATACTATTGTAGAACAAATTCAATCATCAATCATCAATCATCAATCATCAATCCCTGATATTCTCTACGGCGAAACCGATATCGTTGATAACAGCGGCAATTTTATTGCGCATCGCCGCCTGAAAGCGCCGAAAAAGCTGAATTGGAAAAGTTTCCGCATGGGTATGTTGGTGAGCCACCAGTCCTTCATAGTAAGGCGGGAAATAGCCCCTTTGTATGATTTGCAATACCGTTATTCGTCCGATGTGGATTGGTGTATCCGTTGTATGAAAAAGGCCTGCACTATTCATAATTCACAATTGATATTGAGCAATTATTTGAATGAGGGTCTGACTACAGCCAACAGAAAAACTTCCTTAAAAGAGCGCTTCGCTATTATGGTTAAGTATTATGGTTGGTGGCCAACAGTCATTCGCCACTTGTGGTTTATTTTAAGGTATAGTTATAGTAAGATGTTAAATAAACAGTTATAAAATTACATTTTTGCAACATAAAAAATCATCAATCAATGTAAGTACCCCTAAAATCCTGCAGGAAATATTTATACGCTCAATTCTCAAGAAGGAAAATTATTCCCGAAAAACCACTATTCTGAAGATTGGTTTTGAATTGAAGAAGTGATAAAAATGAGTTACCCCGATTTTGAAGGTTTTTATCCAAAATCGGGGTAATCTTCATAAAAACACATCATGTAACTCGCTAATTTATAATATAGTTATAATTTCCTAAATATCCCTTCGTACTGTTTTTTTTAAACTCACTATCCAAGTGTTGTTCCCTGCGCTACCGTTTTTGCAATACCACTTTACCCTCTTGGATAAGTATTGTATCATTGGTAGATAATTTTCTTAAAAAATCTTCATTGATTACATTACAAACAGTACCCCATTTACAACTAATGTGTTGCGGAAGATAATTTTTCCAATAAAAATATATTAAAATTGGTACTGAGATTTTATCCTTTTCTATGATGAAAGGATAATTATATCTCATTTGACTTTCAAATCCTCCGTTGGTAGGGAAAGGCATCCGGATACCTATTATCGGTTTAACTTTAGTAATTTCCATCGTTTCAAAATAATCGGCTATATCAATAGTTTTTTCCATATATGCTGTTCCAACACTGGCTGTCACAATCATTAATGGGTCTAATCTGATGATATCGGCATCAAAAGTCTCTCCAAAAGTCGAAAGCATATTTAATCGAGCATCTATTGTAGCCTTATCACCCGCAAATGTAATATTACAGTATGCATTCGCGGCAATAGGCATAGTTGAACTACTAAGCCAAAAAATAGTGGACAAGTCTGTTTCGGGTATAGGAAATTCCTCAAAAAAAGCAGGTGCCCGTTTTGGTGTATTTAAGAAATCATTGATTATCTTCCCATTCAAGACTTCGCCATTAACAGTAAACATACGTATTGCTCCCATATTGGCATCTGTCGTCGGTAAATAATAAGTACCTCGCAGTATAAAATCGTCGTCTTTCGAGCATCTTGCAAATAATAGTAAAATTGCTGCCAAAATAAAAAATTCCTTTTTCATTGTCTTACTTATTTATGTCCTTGTTGGACTGTTATTCAATGTCTCGCTTCGTTGTTATCAGTTTGCTTGTCTTTTCGTAAATTTTAATTATTGTGCCAAATTTTTTTATTATATTTTTTGCTTCAACCTATTTTTCCTGCACTGCTCCGCTTAATATCCTCCGATATTCTTCGCCATTCTTCAACACCTCAATGGCCTTATCTATCTGCGGGTCGTGCTGAATAGCCGATTGTACGCGGCCTTCCTGATAATAATAAATCGTACAGATTTCTTGTTCGAGCAGGCCTTGCAACTCCGAACGGAAACGCATTAATTCCGCCCTTTTATCGCTGGCTATTTTTTGTTGCAGCGCATCAATCTCCGTTTGGAAAGCTTCATACAGTTTATCGCTTTTAGCGGTTTCGATAAACCTTTCAAATAACTGTTCGGAATCGGTTTTATCATTGAAGTTTTCACTCATTAAATAGTCAACAAAGTCGTTGTACTCGTTGTCGGTAAGCCGAAAGGTTTCGGGAGGGGCAATGACATCGTGTTTCACAAAATAGGAGAGGGCGTAAGGGCGAATGAGGTCGCGCAGCACAAGGCTGTAAGCAATTTTAGGGTAAGTCGGCGATTCAACTTTGATGTCGGGGATAATGCCTCCTCCGTCATATACCGTGCGGCCATTGGAGGTTGTAAATGCTTTGATTAAGGAATCGGGAATATTACCCACGCTGCCGTCTTCCTTACGGTGGCTGTAGTCCACAATTTGTACGCAACGTCCGCTGGGGATATAATATTTTGCGGTAGTAATTTTAATTTTTGCATTGAAATTCAAATCGCGGACACTTTGCACCAAACCCTTGCCAAAGGTGCGCGCGCCCACAATTATACCACGGTCTAAATCCTGCATGCTTCCGGCTACAATCTCGGAGGCCGAGGCTGATAAACTATTGACTAATACTACTATCGGAATGTCTAAATCAACAGGCCTGTCTTTGGTTTTATAGATGATTTCGAAATCTTTTAAACGGCCGCGCGCTTCTACCACAGTAGTGTTTTTAGGAACAAACATACTTAAAATATTTACCGCCTCATCTAAGGACCCGCCGCCGTTAGAACGCAAGTCAATAATCAGGGATTGCATTTTGCCCGTATTCTTCAAAGTTTGAAAAGCCTTGGCAAAATCCTTACTGCCGTCTTTGGTAAAGGCCGATAGCAGAATGTAGCCGATATTGTCGTGCAAGATACCGGCATAAGTAACATCGGAAATATGTATGCGCACACGGGTAATGGGGACAATTACCGTATCGCCGGTTTTTATTTTGACAACCTTAAGTTGTATCTTACTTCCGGAAGTGCCTTTTAATTTGTTGCTGCCTTCGGTGGCGTCCATGTTTTTGGTGGATACCCCGTCGATTTCAATAATACAGTCGCCGGGCACTAAACCCGCCTTGTCGGCAGGAAAGCCTTTATATGGGTCGGTAATTTGTATGCCGCAGTCGGTTTTACGAATCAGCGAGCCCATGCCGCCATACGAGCCGGTGGTCATAAAGTCGAAAGCCTCGCTCTGTTCTTCGGGAACAAATTCGGTGTAGGGGTCAAGGCTGCTGAGCATGGCTTCGATGCTTGTATTTACCAATTGCTCGACCTGTACGGTATCAACGTAATACATCATTAATTCGCGCAGAACGGAAAAATAGGCGTCTGTACTTTTAATTACTTTAAAGTCAGCTGATTGAGCAAAAAGCAACATCGGCGACAATAAAGCAATAAGCAGAATAATTAGTGTTTTTTTCATAAAAAAGAGAATAAAGCGCAAAATTACGAATTAAAAATTAAAAATTCAAGGAACAGGGTCGTAGCCGTTTCCGCCCCAAGGGTGGCAACGGAGGAGGCGGCGTGCTGCTAAGTATAGCCCCTTGATAAGACCATGTTTTTCCAAAGCTTCCAAGGCGTAGGCCGAGCAGGAAGGAGTATAGCGGCAAGTGGACGGAAGTAGCGGAGAAAGGCAGATTTGGTAAAATCTAATCAGTAAAAAAAAGGGGAAAATCAGAATTTTTTTAACCATAACCTTTGAACCTCAATTAACTAAGTATAAAAAGATGCCTAAAATCCTCCTTTGGCGTTACGTGGTAAGTGTGGAACCCTAATTCTTTGGCGGCAAGGATATTTTGCTCGCCGTCGTCGAGGAATAAGGCTTCCTGCGGAAGAATACCCGAATCGGCAATCAGGTATTGGAAAATTTTCGGATCGGGTTTTACAATTCCTATTTCGTAGGAGGAATACAGTCGGTCGAAATAATCGTTGATAGAGAGCCCCTGTTTGGTAAAGATATGTTGGGTATAATGGGCTGCAACGATTCGATTGGTATTACTCAGCAGAAAAACTTGATGTTTTTTACGTAATTCCAATAGCAGGTCTAACTTATAATCGGGAATATCAAGCAGTATCTTACACCAACTTTCTGCTATTTGTTCGTTGGTAATATTCTTATTGATAGACATTTCCCGAAATCTGTCAAAAAACTCCTCATTCTTTAGTTTTCCTTCTTCCATTTCGAGGAATATGCCTTGTTGAATGTAGGCGCCTAAGTATTTTTGGGCGTCTAAGAACCCTATTTCACGAAAACTGCGTACACAGGCATTCATATCAAGGTCTAATAGCACCCCGCCGAGGTCAAAAATAATGGTTTTAATGTTGTGCATGTAAAGAACAATTAATAAATTATACTCCTAAAACTATCTTTGTGTCAATGTTTGCTGCAAAGGTAGCTAAATTATTTTGAAATACAGATTTGCCAATTGAATAAAATATTACAAAATAGGGGATTAAGATATTAGGAGAAGATAGGGGAAAGCTACGGTATGCCCTGTTCATAGAGTTTTATGTCGGGGATAAAGGCAAAATCTTTAACATTAAGCGTATACAACGCTATGCGGTGCCGTATTGCGGTAGCAGGCGATATATCTCTATTAGGATATTTGTATCACAAAGCACCATTATCGTACGATTTTGTCCGCCGTTGACGCGCTTGTTGCCTTATTTTCCTTATGTCTATGTCGCGGTCAGCCCACATACCGAATGATTCGGCAAACAGACTTCCCACATCGGTTCTTTTGCTCACCGCAGTCGTTCTCACCTCTGTAACGACTCCCCATGAGTTGAGGAAAGTAACAATGGAGTTGAGTTTTTCTCTCTCAATACCGTTTCTGAAAATTAACTCGGTCATAATATTTGTTTTAACTACGCCGCAAAGATACAAAATAATTACGAAAAAAGTTTTGAGCCGGGATTTTATTTTCAAACCATTATTCTTTGAGGCTTCCTTAGTAAAAAGAACAGCTTTTACTCGTAACTGTGAACAAATCTCTTCACGCCCCACTTTTTCCCAAAAAAATTTTGCCAATTCAAAAAATATCACTACATTTGTAATGTTATCTTTATTATTAATTTTTAAATTAAAATTATGCAAACCACTACTCGACCAATGGGGATTACACCGCGAATATCCTCTTCACAGCAAAAAATCTATGCCGGAATGGATAAATACACAGACATAGATGAATCTCTTCAACTCTTCGATTCACGCTTAGATGCGAATGGCGTTTATATCTTAACTCCTGAGCAAAAAAAACGCTTAGACAAGTCAAGGTCAGCTATAGCTGCCGGTTTAGGCATAAGCCACGAAGTAGTAATGAAAGAGATTGACAAATGGCTAAACGAAGAATAATTTGGAGTCCGGAAGCGCAGCGGCAATTTAATGCAATTTTAAGATATTATAACCACCGTAACAAAAGTAAGACCTATAGTTGGAAATTGCGGAACCTGCTACAGGAAAACATTCAGTTATTACAAAAACAGCCTTATTTGGGAAAGCGCTTGAGTAATTATGACAATTGCAGGGTCTTATTAGTTTCTCATTATCATTTATTTTACGAAGTTTGTAATAATTCAGTGTACATTCACGACATCTGGGACGGGCGGCGTAATCCCAAAAGCATAAAATATTACAAATAGGGGGCAAGGAATTGGTTCGCATATCTATGCTGCTTCTTGCTATTGAGGTTGTTGTGCGAATAAGGTGAAAATAAGGTTTTTAAATAGAGGAAAATAGTTGAAGATGGAAGAAAGTAGAAGAATAACAATTTTCAACAACTTTCTCTAACCGTCAATCGTCATTGCGAGCCGCTTTAGCGGCGAAGCAACTCTGTCATTGCGAGGTACGAAGCAATCTTTTTCCCTCAAAAATTTGCCAATTCAAAAAATATCACTACATTTGCCCTTAGGTATAGGTAAACCCGTAATAATGGGACGTGAATACAAATATGGCATAGTTAGACTAATGACAGTTAAGCGTTTATTAGTTGCTTGCAGCAGTGTTAGCTGTTGGCTTTGTTCATTCGTTGCTGAGGTTGCTTATTCAATTATTTGGTTACTTGACGACCGAAAACCTTGTAATTCATTGATAATCAATATTTTGCCCCCTCCAAAAAAACAGACTCATTACCAGTGTTTTATAATAAAATTAACTATTTGGCAATTGGGGAAGAATAATTTTGACTAAGTTTGGCTGTTGCTATGACTTCCCTTGTTAGTAACGGCTGATGACTTGATGAATATATGGAGTCTATTTAAAGGGATAGATTTAAAAAACTGGAAAAATTAGAAGTCCTGAAAAATAAGTAAAAACATAAAAAATTGTAATTATGAAAAGTTTGACCGATCTGAAAGCATTTGATGCAATGAATGCTGCAGAAATGAATAATATTATAGGTGCTGTAGCAGTATGCCAAACTGGTGGAGGTGGATGGATCACGGGTGTTGCGGGCAACCACGATCAGTTCTTATACTCTAATGACGCAAGGAATGCTGATGGATATGAAGCGTATTCGCCTATTGATGCATTTGCAGAATTACCATGCTGCGATGATTAATATTAATAAGTTAATATTAATAAGTGTATGAGAATAGGGAAGTTTTGGAGCACTGCCAAAATCTCCCTATTATGCTTGATTGCTTGTTTCTCAATTAATACATGGGGGCAATTTCCGGAAGATTTATTAATTTATTATAAACAAGTAGCGATAGCGGAAAATCATATTATATCTCAACAATATGATAGTGCTGCCTTTTATTACAGGACTGCTTTTGCCAATAAACAGTATCCTTTTTATATGGATCTCAATAATGCCTTGTTATGTGAGGTAAAGTCATCGGTACAGGATATTCCCATTTGTCAGAGTTATTTTCATAAGTTAGTAAGATTAGGATTGACCTCGGATCGATTTTCGCTTTTAATAGGTAATTCGGACTGGAATATTTTTAAGGGTATTGTAGATACAACAATTGTTGTCCGAAGTAAGGATTGGAAGGAAATGCTTAATGATGATCAAAGTGTTAGGGAGTATTGTCGTAAATTAAACAAGGGCAATATATATAGTGGAACATGTTTGGACAGTATAAGATTCATAGATACCGTAAATGTTCACAGAATAAGAAATACTTACAAAACAGCGAACCTATTTGAGGCAAACCTCATCGGTAATCAAGGAGAGGGGGCTATGCTTACTATTTTTATGCACGTTTTCAAAGATAATCGAGCATTTTTTATGCCGATTTTATTGGAAGCAGTACATCAAGGTGTCTTTGATGCAAGAGTTTATGCTTTCTTTGTGGATAGGGAATATGACGACGGCACCAAGCTA
>Ga0099364_10000347_pt1 | contig 77754 bp, 87 predicted proteins | sample TergutTh196P3_FD_73070 | JGI IMG/M metagenome (GOLD analysis project Ga0099364, IMG submission 73070) | Microcerotermes parvus P3 segment gut microbial communities from Pointe-Noire, Republic of the Congo - Th196 P3 | ecosystem: Host-associated > Arthropoda: Insects > Digestive system > Gut ...
CCATACAACTCGGACATGGCGTGTAAATCATGTCGATTGTAAGCATCTTCTAATTTGGGCAATATAATCTCTGCGGGGCGTTCTCTTGACCCACAAGAGGTCATTGTTGGCAGTAACATTACCGCCAATACCACCGACAAGATTTTTGAGCGTATTTTTTGATTTTTCATAGAAAACTCTCCCCTTTGGCAAGCCTGTTCTTTTGAGGGCAGACTTGCGTGTTTCTGCTGAACTGTTATTAAGACTTGAAGTTTTGCTGACTTCTGCTCACCTCAACATTTGGGTCGGCGGCTTTGAATGCCAACGCTACACCCTCTGCCAAATCGCTTATATGCGACAAAGCTCCGCTGATGCCAGTAGCCTTAGACACAGATGTAAAGTGGAATTCCCCATGAGTGAATCCACCTTTTTGAAAAAATAAAATCCGAGCCTCAAATCGCTCTCTCCCTACATACTGCGTATAATTTATTTGGTTGGCATTTTGAGCGGACTTTATATCTTCGCCCAAATGACGGTCAAGCTGTGCTTGGATTTTTGCCACCGGTGCAGAAGTTTTATAGTGCCATACTGTTTGCAATAATTCCCGTTCTCGTGCGTATGTGTCTTTGCGTAGGAGCTGCTCTCCCTTGTCCCATAATTTCCCTAAAATGCGTGAGCCAACAAAGTATAGGACTATTAAGCCCCCGATAATTAAAACAAGATATTCGACACCCATGAATGATAACCTCCATTTCTGCTGTTGTACAGCGATATAATTATTCTTCCTATTTGGGACACTCATCTAGCTTTGACTTAATCACGTCCCTTTCTTTTAAGGCTTTTTTATATAGTATGTAGCCAAGAAGTACAAACCCTCCGCATCCACACCCAAGAATCCAAGGAATGAAACTGATTGAATTTTTAGTGATAATGGGAAGGGCAATCGCAAAGACTGCGAATAAAATCATTGCCATTCTTTCTTTTTTTAGTTTTTCTTCCATCTGCTTTAGTTGTTTCTCATAGAAAAACCTGTTTTTTCCATCTGGCATTTTTTCTTCCTCCTTAGTTTCTTGCAAAAAAGTAGGGTTTAATGCAGAGCCATTTTTGAGCTGTGAAACACCGTTTTCACGACTTTTTTGCTTGTTTTGATGTCAAAAACGCTCTTGCGAAATATCCTAGTTTATTGCAAAGCCAACGAGGGTATTATACAACGCCCTTTTTTCAAATGTCAAGCGGTTTCGATAAATTTTTTATCGGGCTAATCTGTTAAATCCGTAACCGCTGATATGCAGGTGTTGTGAGTTTCCCTTACAATCAAAGTAATAATCAAGTGAGGGAGAACATCATCATGTCAAAAAGTAAAACCACAAGAAAACCGGAACATTTCGGTTATATTCGGGTATCCATGAAAGACCAAAATGAAGACCGCCAGCTTATAGCATTAGAATCCTACGGCATACCACCCGCCAATCTGTTCATCGACAAAGCGTCAGGAAAAAATTTTGACCGACCAAAATATAAGCAGTTGGTGCGAAAATTACGTACTGGGGATTTGCTCTACATCAAATCCATTGACCGCCTTGGGCGGGATTATGATGAAATAATAGAGCAGTGGAGATTTTTGACGAGAGAAAAGGGCGTGGACATCAAGGTTTTAGATATGCCCCTGTTAGATACCACATATTGTAAAGACCTGTTGGGTACTTTCATTGCCGACCTTGTCTTGCAAGTTCTGTCGTTCACTGCCCAACAAGAGCGTGATACCCTGCTCCAACGCCAAGCCGAGGGAATCGCCGCCGCTAAAGCCAAAGGGGTGAGGTTTGGTCGCAAAACGGTGATAATTCCTAGCAATTTTGAAGATATATACAACCGTTGGCGGAATAGAGACCTTACGAATGAACAGGCGGCGGAATTGTGCGGGTTCAGCGTCCGTACTTTGTATAACTGTACGGCAGAATGGCGAAACCTTGAAACTCGTTTATAGCAAACTTTTTTGCTGTTAGCTGTTAGGGATAAGAAAGGCTACGATTGTGTACGCCAGAGCATAAACAACAAGACCGATAATGATATTCGTTGTCCGTTTCTTGGCGATTTTAATGTGTTCTTCACTCCCACCGCTTGTAGCATAAAGAATACCTGTAACAATAAACCCTATGATAGCTCCAGCTCCGACAATGATTGTAAAAATATCTGTCATCAAATCTAACACACCCTCAGCACTGCAATCTTTCAGCTTAAAAACGGTGGTCTTATCAACGCAGTAATTGTATATACAAACATTGGTTTTATTGCCGTCATCATCCTTTACAGTATCCTCGAAACCGTCATTTGCCATGCACGCATCATATTCTTCCGTACCCTCAATATAAGTACCATATTCGGGAGGGGGCAATGTAGCCGCATGAGAAGCCGCAACGAGTATACAACTGGCAATGAGAAAAGCAATGACAGAAGAAAAGAAGACTATAAGAAATCCTTTTATAAATTTATCGCCTGTAATAAGCCCCAATATATTAAAACGCTTCACCCTGACTCCTTATCTATTATGATTATTTGCAGCGATAGCCTAAAAATGACACCGCAAGGTGTCCTATCCATTCACAGATGTGAGCGTTGCTCCAAATGCTTATGCGGTGTCATTTAACAAACAACGCATAAATACATCTGTTTTTATTACTAAAGATAGGACATTTTTATTGTAACATAAACGATAAAAGAGTGTTATAAAAAGGGTCGACACCAACGGTCGACCCAAATCCAACAGAAAACGAGAAGTGCCTAGTCGTTGGCGAGTTCCCTAAGCTCATTCGCATAGGGTTCGGCGATTGCCATAGCCTTTTCAAGAGGAAGTCCCAAGTCATAGGCTTGTTTTGCGGATTCCAGTTTGGCTTTACGCTCCGCTTCCTCCACCCTCACCGCAATCTCATCCTCAATCCGGTACTCGTTGTAGAGCATATCCATAATCTCACCTCCGTGTTTTTCCAAAAAGTCGGTTAGGATACCTTTATCCACACACTCCTTGACCGCCTTTTCGATGGCATCCTCAAGGCTCATACCCGCTTCTTTGTTGGTGCGGATTGCATCCACAACCTCAACATACCCCGAAAGCTCAACGCTGTCCCTGACAATCTCTTGGTTTCGCTCCTTGTTGATGTTCAGCACCTTTGCGGTAAGTTCTAAGCTCCCACTTGGTTTGTGTCCATCGGGCAAAGGATAAAACGCCTCAGAAAGCCTTAAAATATCCTCATCGGGGTGTTCTTCCGTTCCGTTATAGAGAATGATGAACTCTGGTCTTGGGATTTTGATTACCGCCGAAGAGTAGACATTGCTGTTTTTGATGTACTGGCTGTAAACCTTTGAGAGATAAAACAGCAATCGCAACGGCATATTGGGGTTGATTGTGGATTGGTGTTCGACCAAAACCACAAGTTTGCCGTCAATAACAAAACTGAGGTCGTTGTACCTATCTCGATATAACACATCCTCTAGGGTTGTAATCTCGATAGGCGTATCAAGGGGATATTTACTGCGGGATATTGCGTTGTACAGCCTCAAAACCTTTTCGGGTTCTGAGAATAGCGAAGTAAAGAAACTGTCTTTATACTTGCTGTTTGCCCTTCTTTGGGCGGGAACTTTCGGATTCACTAAGGAATCACCTCTTTCTTCTTTATGATACCACAATTATAGCGGTATTGCAATGGATTTTTTGTCGTCTCCTCTCTAAAAAATGCAGGGGCGTTCCCAAACACCCAATGTTTTCTGTTGGATGTTAAAGAACGCCCCCGATGACCTCTATTATAGCAAATAGGGGTGTTTTTGTCAATATTTTACCCGCAAAACGCTATGTTTTTCCCTGTTCTGTTGTCAATTCTACAACACCACGCACCGTATACACTAAAATCCCGCCCCACCCCTGTACACCGCCTGTCTTGTCGTTGCCAACATCATCAACATATTTCCTTGCACTTGCTATCTCTTTCACATATTGTATTGAGCGTATCAATAAACAGGAGAAATCTATGGAAATAGACAACAATACCAACGCTAAACAGCCAAAGAGGTGGCGTACCATTCTCAGCGACCCGCCGTGGGACTTGGATGGCAAGGGGAACTATGCCCCAAAATACCCTTTGCTAAATTTGGAGGCTATAAAATCAATGCCCATAAAGGAATTAACCGAAGAAAACGCCCACCTGTGGATTTGGGTAACAAATGGGATGTTGCCATACGTTTTTGACGTGTTGGATGCCTACGGCTTCACATTCCGCAATCTCTTCACATGGTGCAAACCACGCTATACTCTCGGGCAATATCTTCGCAATGCCAGTGAATATGTGATTTTCGCAACAAAAGGTAAAGCCCCTGTAAAATTTCGTGGTCAACCTAATTGGGGTTTTTATCCTTTACAGGGACACTCTCACAAACCCGAAGAAATCTATGATGTTATCGAAAGGGTATCGGGCAGGAATGAGCGTGTGTCTGGTGGGGATTATCTCGAATTGTTTGCCCGCAGAAAACGCCACGGCTGGGATTCTTGGGGTAACGAAATCGAGAGCGATGTGAAGATTGAGGGCTACCCCGTACCGAAATATTCAGAAAAGGCGGGTGTATGAAAAACTCAAACTCACAAATCATTTGGAAAGAAGTTACATTTACTCAAAATATCTCAATTTCAAATGTTACCGCACTTTTAACACATATTGCCTCACTCTCGCCCCGTAAAACGGTGGTGTGGGAAGCACGAGGTTCTGGCGGGAAAATTCGTTACTTTGTCGGCACTCGGCGGAGATATTGGCGGGCGTTGCAGTCTGCGTTTTCTGCTCACGGAAAGCCTGAATTGGCAACGATTCCAGAGAAAACACGCACTTTGATGAACTCTGCCAAACGCCTCAAATTATCCCGCCCCAACGAATACCTAAACCTTGCCAACTCGCCACTTGCTATCAAAACGGCTTTGTCGGCACTTTCAAAAACAGGGGAAAACGAAACGCTAACATTACAGATGATTCTAGGCGATTCTCTGAGCGACCCGCATGGCTTTTATACTTTAATCCGCATTGGAGCGAACGCAAGCACAGCCAAAAGAGCCAACGCCCTAATTCTGTCGCTTATGAGTGCTTTTAGAATTTTGGAGAAAAAAGGTGTACATCTGCTTTTTTGCAACACTTGCCCCCACAACCTAAATCACGCAACCGTCCCGCTTTTTCTGCCGTTGAGGTTATCTGTGGCGGAATTGGCGGGTTTCATTCTGCTGCCTTGCACTGAGGCGGTCGGAGTAAAGCACCCCAAAATTGTACCCCCTCCCGATTGGCTGAAAAACGGAAAAAACAGAACCTTTGCCACCAGTATAGGAGCAACTCCCAAAAAGTTAGAAATACCTCAAAAAGATGCACTCGAACATACCGTCATTTTGGGGGCAACTGGTGCGGGAAAATCTAACATAATGCTCAATTTAGCCTTGGCGGATATACAGGCAGGGCGGAGCGTTTTAGTGATTGACCCAAAAGCCGATTTGGTAAACGACATTTTGGCGAGAGTTCCCAAAAATAGGACAAATGATGTGATTTTGATTGACCCATCAGATGCCCAACCCGTAGGGATAAATCCCTTTGTTTTCAATACACAAGCCCAACCCTCCCATATATCCGACACTATATTATCAGTTTTCAAGCAAATATACAGCGATTCTTGGGGCGTTTTCTCCCAAGATGTACTTTCTGCTTCACTTTTGACCCTTGCACAGACCAAAAATTCCACACTTTTAGATTTACCGAAACTTCTCACAGATGAACGATTTAGGCGTAAAGTAACGGCAAAAATTAGCGACAAAGCGGGTTTAGAGCCGTTTTGGGAGCAATTTGAAGCAATGAGCAAGGCAGAGCAGAGAAAAGTGATAGCCCCTGTTATGAACAAGCTACGTCAATTCACCCTGCGACCCCATCTTCGGAATGTTTTGGGGCAAGAAAAGCCGAAATTTGAACTTTCGGAGCTTTTTGACAGCAACAAGATTGTACTTGTGCCACTCAACAAGGGAATAATCGGGGCGGAATCGGCACGATTGCTTGGTTCACTCATTGTTGGTCTGACTTGGGTTCTGGCACTTTCTCGTGCGAACAAGCCCCAAAAAGAGCGACACCCTGTAAATATCTATATAGACGAATTTCACGACTATCTTGCCCTATGTGATGATTTTGAATCTGCGTTATCTGTTGGGCGGGGCTTGGGCGTGGGTTTTACTGTCGCACATCAATATAGGGGGCAACTTTCGCCGTCTATAAAAGAGGCGATTGACGCAAACGCAAGAAATAAAATATGTTTCACTTTGAACAGTGCCAACGCTAAAAATATGGCGGCAATGGCACCGGAACTGGAAGCGGAGGATTTTATGAAACTCCCACGGTATCACATCTACGCTCAACTACAGAATGATGGCAGAAGTACCGGCTGGATGAGCGGAAAAACTCTCCCAGCACCGCCGCCGTTGCGGTTGCCGGTGGAACTCAAAGCGGCCAGCATGGAACGCTACGGGCAGAATCCGGCAGAACTTGAACAAATCCCGACCGCCGACCCGCTGTCCGTATCAATCGGGAGAAAGAAAACAATATAAATCTTTAATTGTCGTATCTCTGACGGTTCGGCTGACTTTTCACGTTGCCTGAAAATCCAACCCCACCCCCGCTTTTCCATTGTCAACGGAGGCGACTGACACCGTCTTTTTCGGTGTCCAAAAACGCAAGGAGACATCTATGAAAATACGAATAACTAAAAGCAAATTAGAAAAATACAAACAGGTTTTAAGTAGCCGAGACAAAGAGATTTTACAGTCAATTCAAAAATGCAAGTTTATCAAAACCGACCAAATCGGACGGTTGCACTTTGGAAGTGCCACAACGCCATCGGCAGGGCTTAGGGCTGCGACCCGCAAATTAACCAAACTACACAAGATGGGGCTTGTGCAAACTTTAAGACGGCGAATCGGCGGGGTTAGGGCGGGTTCGACCTCCTATGTGTGGACTTTGACAACGGCGGGGCGGGTTTTGCTTGGCGAAAAACCTACAAGACCTTATGAGCCAACATATATATTTTTGAAACACACTCTGGCGGTTTCGGAACTCTACACCCGCCTATATACAAGTCACAAGCTGATGAAAGCCGATTTTGAGCCGACCTGTTGGCGAAAATCTGGCACTCTCAAACCCGACCTATACGCTGTAACCGAAAATGGCGAATTTGAGGATTACTGGTTTTTTGAAGTTGACCTCGACACCGAAGCCCCCTCACGGATTATGCGGAAATGCGAAAGCTATGGGAAATACTGCCTTTCGGGAATAGAGCAGGAAGAGAAGGGCGTATTCCCAAAAGTGGTATGGCTTGTGCCTGACGAAAAAAGGCGGGGTACTCTTTATAGATATATTGGCGAACATTTGAGCGAGTATGCCCAACTTTTCGCTGTGATTACCTTTGATGATTTGGACAAGGTGGTGATAGATGGGGCGGGAGAATCATACATATTTAAGGCTATCAAAAATGAGGGGGCTTGATTATGGATGATAGAAAATCACCACTTATAAATACACTGTTTACGGAAGATGAAACGATTGTTAAGAAAATAGGCAACACGACCTACATATTAAATGCCAAGTACAAAAAAGATGCCCGTGAGGGCGTGGTGGATAAACTACTTCGCCTTATCGAAAATCCTGACAATAACAGAGTAAATGGCTTGGAGAATCGACCATGATGTGGTATAATGAAGCCCACAAGGGAGATGGTCATAGAAAGGAGTTTCTATGAAACCATCAAATGGGAATCCGACACCTTACGTCGGACTTGTAGCACCTTACAATCAGATTCCAGACTACACGGAAACGCTTGTTTTGCCTGAAACGATAACCGTGCTTTATTGCCGTTTATCCAACGATGACAAGCAGAAAGAAAAGGAGGATGACAGCGACAGCATTGCCAATCAAAAGCTAATACTTGCCAAGTTCGCACAGGATAACAGTATGCCAAACCCAGTCTTTTTCGTTGACGATGGTCTTACAGGCGTGTTTTTTGACAACCGCCCCGACCTTCAATCAGCATTGGGATTGGTAGATGCGGGGAGGGTTACAAACTTCGTTTGTAAAGACCTCTCCCGTTTTGGGAGAGACCGCCACAAAGTGGATTTCTACCATGAGGTGCTTTTTCCCGACTTGGGTGTGAGATTTGTAGCTATTGGCGACAATATCGACACAAGCAAAGGCGAAAACGACATCGCACCGTTCATTAGTTTATTCAATGAATGGTATCCTAGGAATATCTCCCGCAAGGTGCGTGAGGTTATTCGGGCAAAAGGCATGGCGGGTGAAAGAACTTCACCACACGCCCCCTATGGTTACTCAAAAGACCCCGAAAACAAGAAAAAGCTGATTGTTGACGAGGTCGCTTCCGAGGTCGTGAAAAAGATTTTTCGCTTGTGTTTGGCGGGATTGGGTGTCACGCATATCGCTAACCGATTGCGTGATGAGCAAATACCTACACCCACTTCTCACTTGGCTGAAATGGGAGAAAACACCATACATAAGTTGCCAAACCATCCCTGCGATTGGGAACCTGCAACAATCGTGACAATCCTATCCCGACGTGAGTATCTTGGACATACTATCAATTTCAAAACCTACAGCAAATCTTTCAAGAACAGGAAAACGATTCAGAATGCCCCTGAAAACCAAGTGGTTTTCGAGAACACCCACCCCGCTATAATCGACCAAGAGACTTTTGACCGTGTGCAACAGTTGCGTGAAGGTAGGAGAAGATACACTAACAGCGGGAGAACAGCATTGTTTGCAGGGCTTATTTATTGCGAAGAATGCGGTAGCAGGTTTTACTTTTCATCGGGGGCGAGTCGCACCAAAGAACAAGATTTTTATGTTTGTTCGGGGTTTCGCAGTAAAAAAGTGGAGTGCAGTCATTCGCACTACATTCGGTCGGTAACTCTTGAAGCGATGGTGTCGGCGTATTTAGGGCAAATCAGGGATTTCGCTATCCAACATGAAGAGGCTTTTGCAAGCCACGTCATGCAGGGGGCGGATGCCAAAAACCGCAAAGCATTAGCCAACGACAGGAAACACCTCACCCAAATGCAAAGCCGAATCGCAGATTTGGACAAGTACATTCAGCATCTTTTTGAAAGAAACGCAGATGGTGAATTGTCCAATGAGCGGTTTGACAAGCTATCCGAGGGATACGAGCAAGAGCAAAAGGACTTGGAAATCCAAGTTAGGAATCTAAACAAGCAAATCGCAGACAACGAACAACAGTCCGTCAATATGGAGCAATTTTTACGGCTTATCCGCAATCAAACAGATTTTGCGGAATTAACGCCCACAATTCTCCATGAAATGATTGAGCGGATTGAGGTTCATGCACCAGACAAGAGTTCGGGGAAAAGAGTTCAGGAGATAACGGTTCACCTTAATTTTATAGGGGCAATCGGGAAACTGGATATTTTGAGACCCGAAACAATCGGTTCAGCAGAGATTGAAATAGATAGCCCAGAGCCTTCAATGGCTGGTTATCCCGCTTTTAACCCCTGCTGAGAAAACTGTTTTATGGGTAATGAGCCTCCCATCTATTATTATACAGAACCGGTTCATAGGTGTGCTTGAAAAAACACATCCTGTCATCAGCTTATGGCATGTAAAAAAAAGGGTGATTTGTCGGCTTTGAGCTTTTGTGAAATACAGCCTGAATTGAGACAAAATATAAATATTTAGCTGAAATCTTTAAAACCTATAGGGTGAAAAAAATTTTTCACCCTCCCCTTGACAAAAGCATGATACCATGATAATATACAAATGATATTATTTTAATATCAAAATAATTTTTTAGGAGGACATGATCATGTCAGAAAAAAAGCAAATTCACAAGGAAGAGTTCACCCCAAAAACAAAGAAAGGAATGGCGATGCTTATATTTAGCATACTGCTGTGCTCAGGGGGCACATTTGCCTTCGTGTACGGTCTCGTTCTGGCTGTGGGAGGAGGCAATTATGAGTCAGCCGGCATCGTGCTTTCGCTTGCCGGGGCAATGCTCGGGTTTGTTGTTGCTCCTGTTTTGTTCTGCGGGCTGAAAATTCTGGCACCTAATGAGGCTCTTGTGCTTACACTGTTTGGCAAATATTACGGAACCCTCAGGGGCGATGGATTCTTTTTTGTTAATCCATTTGTTACAGCAATAAACCCATTAGCGGGAGCATCCCTAGCATCTGAAGAAAAAACCCAAGATATTGCAGCCACGGCTCTTGTAAAAGCTATGGCTGGTAAAAAAATATCGCTTAAATCCATGGCATTAAGCAACGAAAAACAAAAAATAAACGACCAAATGGGCAACCCTATTATCATAGGGATTGTTGTCATATGGCGTGTTGCAAATACTGCCAAAGCTGTGTTTAATGTGGATAATTTTAAGGAATTTCTCTCAATCCAATGTGATTCTGCCCTTCGTAACATAGTTCGGCTCTACCCATACGATTCCGTTGGGACCGATAATGAAAAATCCTTGCGCGGCAGTAGCCAGGAAATTGCCGACAGGCTTAAAAATGAAATCCAAGAAAAGGTGAGTATAGCTGGATTAGAAATTCAGGAGGCAAGGATTACGCATTTGTCATATTCCCAGGAAATTGCCGCCGCTATGCTTCAGCGTCAACAGGCCTCGGCTGTTGTTGATGCTCGTCAGATGATAGTGGACGGTGCCGTGGGAATGGTGGAAATGGCACTAAACAAGCTAAGCGACAACAATATTGTGAGCTTAGACGATGAACGCAAGGCAGCTATGGTTAGCAATCTGCTAGTTGTGCTTTGCGGAAATAAGGATGCCCAGCCAATTGTTAACAGTGGCTCTATATATTGAGGGATGATATGAATTTGCCGGAAGATAAAACAAAAAAGCAAATTCCTCTCAGATTATCTGTGTCGCTATGGAATGAGATTGCATCTTGGGCAGAGGAGGATTTCCGGTCGCTTAACAGCCAGATTGAGTATCTGCTCTCGGAAAGCGTAAAACGCAGAAAAAAAGGCAGGGATAATAGCGAGTCTATATGCCTGGCTCAGGAGGAAGTATGGCCATATGAATAAAATTACAATATTAGACACAACCCTGCGCGATGGTGCTCAGGGTGCGGGGGTACATTATTCTCTTGAAGATCAGGTGCAAATTTCCCGGCATTTAGATGATTTTGGCGTTGATTTCATTGAACTAGGTCAAATGGCCGATGGTGAAGAGGGGAGTGGGCTTTTTAAAAGACTTACTGATCTCAAAAACGCCAAGCTTACAATTTTCGGCTCAACCATGCGTAAAGGCGGTCAGCCCCAAGCTGATGCCGGGCTGATGAGGCTGGTGACTGCCGATACTCCGGCAGTCACCATATTCGGCAAAAGTTGGAAGCTTCACGTGTCTGAGGTGTTGCGTTGCGAGTTGGATGAAAACCTGCGTTTGGTTGAACAATCCTGCGCCTACCTGAAATGCGGGGGTAAGCTCGTTATTTTTGATGCTGAGCATTTTTTTGACGGTTACCTTGATGACCCGGAATACGCCAGTGAGGTTTTGCGTGCCGCCAAGAGGGGTGGTGCCGATATAATGACGCTCTGTGACACCAATGGAGGTCTTTTGCCAGATCAGGTGCAAGAGATTGTCAGGGATATTAATAGGGAGTTCAACGGCCCTATAGGCGTACATTTTCACAACGACTCTGGTATGGCGGCGGCAAACTCTGTTTTGTCTGTTTTAGAGGGTGCCTGTCATATTCAAGGAACAATTGGGGGGTTGGGTGAGCGTTGCGGCAACGCCGATTTGATTCAGGTTATTGCAGGGCTTCAGATTAAACGCGGTATTCGATGCCTGCCGCCGGAATCGTTGCCTAAAATGAGTAGGCTGGCGCGCACGATAGCCGAAATATCCAATGTTAATATTTTTCAAGGCACGCCTTATGTAGGGAATAACGCATTTCGCCATAAGGCGGGGATGCACGTTGACGGAATGCTCAAAAACACAAAAACCTTTGAACATATTGATCCCGGTGAGGTTGGTAATGAACGGAGGTTTTTGCCTAGCGGAATATCCGGTCGTGCATTGCTTTTGCACTACACAAAGCAATTGGAGCAGAATTTTGAAAAAGATTCCCCGGAGCTCACGGCAATTATGGCTGAGATAAAGGAGAAAAACGAGCAGGGGTATCTTTATGAGGCGGCGGAGGCATCCTTTGAGCTGCTTGTGTGGAAACACATCGGCAGATACCGCAAATTGTTTGATCTTGTTATGCTTAAGGCTTTTTCAGAACACCCTCAGGCAGGCGGGGGTGCATCAGTCCTTATAAGAATCAGGGTAGACGATAAAGAAACCCTGTCGGCGGGGCAGGGGAAAGGACCGGTTCATGCGCTGGATAATGCCCTGGCCGGTGCCCTGAAAAAATTTTATCCGATGGTAGAACATATACACCTCATTGACTACAAGGTACGCGTTTTGAACTCCCGCCAAGCCACTGCCGCCCAGGTAAGGGTGCTTATCACATCCACAGACGGCAAGAGTATTTGGACAACAGCCGGGGTTTCGGAGGATATAATTTTAGCCTCCTGGCAGGCACTGAGTAGCAGTATAGAATACGCGCTTTTGAAGTGAATACGTCAAGCTAAATTTACAAAATCTTATGGGCACAGCCGCATTTTCTGACTTTGGCATTGTTCGGAGATCCCCTGGGGGCTTGTATGCAAATTAGATTGACCCTGGTTTGTGCAGGGTCAATGCTTGACGTGACCCTTGCTTTTTGATATAATTCCGATAGGAAGCACTATTATAGAAAGGGGCGCGTTTTTTATGAAGCTGTTTACATCAGAATCTGTCACGGAGGGCCATCCGGACAAGGTGTGTGATCAAATCTCTGATGCCGTGTTGGATGCTATTGTTGAGCAGGATCCATTTGCGCGTGTGGCGTGCGAATCTATTGTTACCACGGGCATGGCTTTAGTTATGGGGGAGATTTCTACCAGGGCCTACGTTGACATTCCTCGTATTGTGCGTGATACCATCAGGGAGATTGGCTATGACGATCCGGCAAGGGGCTTTGATGCCGGCTCTTGTGCCGTATTGACAACCATTGACGAGCAAAGCCCGGATATTGCCTTGGGGGTAGACAATTCATACGAGTGTAAGAATTCAGACGGAGACGAACTCGACCGTATTGGGGCAGGGGATCAGGGTATGATGTTTGGCTTTGCCTGCGATGAAACATCCCAGTATATGCCCGCGGCAATATCATACGCTCACGACCTGAGCCGCAAGCTCACCCAAGTACGCAAGAACAACATCCTGCCCTGGCTTTTGCCGGATGGGAAAAGCCAGGTGACTGTGCAATACGGCGATAATAACCGGGTTGACCGGATTGAAACAGTCGTTGTATCCAGCCAGCACAGGGATGAGGTTTCAACAGAGGCTCTTCGTAAGGGGATTCGCGAGGCGGTAATTGAAACAACCTTGCCAGGCGAATTAATAGACAGTGATACTAAAATTTTTATAAACCCGACCGGGCGTTTCGTTGTCGGCGGTCCGCAGGGGGATTCTGGTCTTAGCGGACGTAAAATTATTGTGGATACATACGGAGGTTACGGTAAGCACGGTGGTGGTTCGTTTTCAGGCAAGGATCCAACCAAGGTTGATCGCAGCGCGGCATATATGGCACGCTATGCTGCTAAAAATCTTGTGGCGGCAGGACTTTGTAGCCGATGCGAAATCGAGCTGGCATACGCAATTGGGGTTGCCCGACCGGTCAGTGTTTTGGTTGAATCCTTCGGCACCGGTAAAGTTGCCGACAATGAGCTGTCGGAGCTTGTTTGCAGGGTGTTTGACCTAAGGCCTGCCCAAATCATTAAAGCTTTAGATTTGCGCCGCCCTCTCTATAAAAATATAGCTGCTTATGGGCATTTTGGACGCAAGGACCTAGATCTTCCTTGGGAGAGGCTTGATAAAGTCGATGCTATAAAAAATGAGTTGCGGTAAAGGGTTCATTTGCTCATCTCTTAATTTCCCGAGGAGCCTAATCGTATCTGATTCCTAGGGCATCCATCAGCTCTTCTTTTTCCGCCTCCCATTCCTCTTGCTTTTTCATGTCTTCATAACGCTCAAATTCCTCAAGTGCGTTTTCTGCGCGTGACAGCAGGCTGGAGCGCTGCTCCTTACCGCGGTCAATGCGTGTCATCAGAAGGACTGTTTCAACGTGAGGAGTCCATGGGAACATATCCACCGGCTGTACGCTGCAAACACGGTAATCCTCTTTTAGCAGGGCAATATCCCGAGCCAGTGTGGCGGGATTGCAGGAAACATATACAATGCGCGGAGGGGCAAGTCCCAGCAGTGCATCAAGCAGCTCTTGGTCGCAGCCCTTGCGCGGCGGATCTAAAACCGCAAGATAACATTCGCCTTTGGAGTCAACATAGGCTTTAATCCATTGCCCGGCAGAGGCGTTGACAAATTGAGCGAAGCTTTCCAGTCCTGCCTCTCGTGCATTGATTTGGGCATCGCGTATGGCATCGGGAGATATGTCTATTCCGATTACCGCGCCTGCTCGTTGTGCTAAAAGAAGGGCGATCGAACCGGTGCCGCAGTGCAAATCCAGTGCGATTTGGTCGGCTGTCAGTACGGTAGCTCCCAAAACCTCTCGGAAAAGAACCTGTGCCTGTATTGTGTTGGTCTGGAAAAAGGAAAGCGGCGAAATACGGTAGCGCATACCCAGCAAGGTCTCTTCAATGTAGCTTTTGCCGTATACCAAACGGCAATCCTGACCGGTTGCACTTTTGGCACGTCCAGGATTGATATTTACATAGAGCGAGGCAAGGCGGCAGGGCGGATGCTCTAGGGGCGTGGGGTTAAACCCGCCAACAGCCATCAAAAGGCGCATTATAAGATTATGTTCGCTGGGCAGCGTGTCTTGGGTCAAAACAAGGATGACCATAACCTCGCCGGTAGTGTAGCTTACCCTTACGATTATGTGACGTATAAGACCCTTGCCTGTGGCGGGGTTGTATATGGGCATATTGTGGTCTCGTATAAAATCTCTCATAACTGCCGGGATCAGTTCGGCAACCGGGTGAATGACAGGACAGGAATCCACTGGTACTATATCATGGCTGTTTCCTGCATATAGCCCTATTTTGGGATCCTGTGGGTCTCCCCCCACAGGAAACGAAACCTTGTTGCGGAATTTGTAAGGATAGTTCATAGGAATTGTAGGCTCAACCACAAATTCATCCGGGCTAAGCCCACCCAGCCTGATTAGCTTATCTCTTACCGTTTGTGTTTTAAAATCAAGCTGACGTTCATATTTCATCATCCCTAGTGGACAGCCGCCGCAGGAACCGACATGAGGGCAAATCGGATCAATGCGCGAAGGCGATGAGATATCAATGGCCTTGATAACGGCACGGCCATATTTGCTGCGGCGTTCAGTCATTTCAATTTCAACGGCATCGCCGGGAACGGCATTATCAACAAATACTACATAATTGTCTAACCGGGCTACCCCCTGACCCTGGTCGTTCAGCCCAGTTATGTCCACAAGCGGCATGGCAGATTCCCCTTTGCAAAAAAGTTCCGCCGTCCCTCTGAAGGGGAGGGTCACGGCACGTTAAGTATAGGCGTTTTCAATTACAATGTCAAGGTATGCACAAAAAATAGCGGGTATTGCGAAAACAATCCTTATGAGGTGCTGATAATGAAAGAAATACATACAGACAATATAACACGAGTAGTTGCCAGGTTGTGCATAGAGGCAAATACCTGCCTGCCCGGTCGCCTGCGTGTTGCTTTAGCTGAAGCTAGAAAGCAAGAGACATCTGAGCTGGCGGGATCGGTGCTTGATGCCTTGGCAGAAAACGCCGATATTGCGAGGGAAGAAAATATACCAATTTGTCAAGATACCGGAATGACCGTGGTATTCCTGGCGATAGGTCAGGATATATCAATTAAGGGATGTTCATTAGAAGCTGCGGTGAATGAAGGGGTGCGAATCGGTTATCAAGAGGGCTTTTTACGCAAAAGCATCGTTCTCGATCCCATTAAGAGGGAAAACTCTCGCGACAATACCCCGGCGGTTATCCACAGCCGGATTGTTCCCGGGGATAGCTTGGAGATAACAGTTGCCCCTAAGGGCTTTGGGAGTGAGAATATGTCAGGGCTGGCGATGCTAAAGCCCTCCCAAGGTCTGGGCGGGATCGAGGATTTTGTTGTTGAAACGGTGAAAAAAGCCGGAGCTAACCCATGTCCGCCGATTGTAGTGGGGGTTGGTGTCGGCGGTACAATGGAAAAGGCTACGCTGATGTCAAAAGAGGCGTTGCTCCGTGAAATCGGAGGACTCAATCCTGACCCTGCATGGAGCAAGGTTGAGAACCGTCTTTTAGAAAGGGTAAATGCCCTGAATATAGGACCGGCAGGTTTTGGCGGAAAAACTACGGCTCTGGCGGTGAATATCCTTACCTATCCCACCCATATAGCAGGGCTTCCGGTTGCAGTGAATATTGGTTGTCACGCAACACGGCATAAATCGGCGATGCTATGAGCCACCACAAACAATAGAGAAACATTAGGCCTAATTGGCAAGTGTGTCCCAGTTAGTGCTATCTAAAATTTACATAAAGCTTTCCGGGATAGGCCCACGAGGATGGCGGACCAAAAAACTTTGTCTTGTTTTTTTGTGCGTGGCATTATATAATACGATAGCGTGTATTTCGTCACACGTGCAATTCCGGAGAGAGGAATGAAAAGAGCATGGAATTAAACACACAGAAGGTTGATCCCCATGATTTTATGAAGCTAGTCAATTACATGAGAGACAATTACGGCATCAACCTTGAGCAGAAGCTTACCTTGGTGGAGGGTCGTCTTTGGAATACAATCAAGAAAAAAGGGTTCAATTCTCTCAATGAGTATTTTGATTTTGTTGTTAATGACAGAACCCAGAAGGAAGCCCGGACACTGCTGACCCGGCTGACAACTAACTATACATATTTCATGCGGGAGGACCAGCACTATTCGTTTTTAGTCAATACCGCCTTGCCATCTCTTTTGCCCGTTCTCTCTGCAAAAGACCTGCGTATTTGGAGTGCCGGATGCTCCTCGGGTGAAGAACCCTATACCACCGCGATGGTTTTAGATGATTATTTCGGAGCATCAAAGCACCACTGGGACCGTAAGGTGCTGGCAACTGATATTTCCCCTCAGGTTTTGGAGATGGCGGATGAAGCTGTGTATCCCGAGGAACGTTTGAAAAATCTGCCTTCCGCATGGAAAACAAAATACTTTAACTCCGAGCCGGGAAACCAATTCCGCGTCAAGGATTCCCTGAAAACCGAGGTTATATTCCGCACATTCAACCTGATGGATGCATTTCCGTTTAAAAAACCGTTTCACGTTATATTCTGCCGCAATGTTATGATTTATTTTGAAAAAGCTACGCGTGATGCCTTGATAGAAAGGTTTTACGATGCACTGGTCCCGGGCGGGTACCTTTTTATAGGCCTTTCGGAAACCGTTGACAAGCAAAACTCAAGGTTTACTTTTGTAAGACCGTCCATTTATCTCAAGGTTTAACTTTCTCCGGGAAAGGGATGACTGTTTTTGAAAAAACAAATACGTGTTTTGGTCGTGGACGATTCTCTCCTTTTTAGAGGTATGCTTAAAAAGGGGCTGGCACGCAATTCCGACATTGATGTTGTCGGGGAGGCGTCCGATCCTTACGAAGCGCGGGATAAAATCCTGTCACTTGAGCCTGACGTGATGACCCTTGATATCGAAATGCCCCATATGGACGGTGTGGAATTTTTGAAGATACTCCTGCCTCAATGGGAAATTCCGGTGATTGTGTCCTCTAGCCTTGAAAATGCCGAGAATAACGCGCGGAGAGCTGGTGCCGCCGACTTTCTTCTCAAGCCTGACAGGCGCAGGCAAACCGCGATTGATGAATATATGAACGAAATGGCGCGTAAAATCCGTAAAGCCTATGGTGAAAGACTTGTTAACGATGCGCAAATGACAGTAGCGGATAATCAGGTCATAGCATTAGGGGCATCCACTGGAGGGACAGAGGCCACCAAAAAAATCATAAGGGAATTGCCTCCTGATACACCTGGAATGGTGGTAGTGCAGCATATGCCGCCTAACTTTACCCAGATGTACGCAGAGGGAATGAACCGCGATTGCCGGATGACGGTTATTGAGGCGACAAACGGTGCGGTCATAAAGAGAGGGCAGGTGCTTATCGCGCCCGGAGGGGATAAGCACATGGAGGTTAAAAAGTCAGGACACCATTACTGCGTGTATCTCAGGGATGGGGAGAAGGTATCGGGTCATTCCCCGAGTGTTGATGTACTGTTCTATTCAATGTCACGCATTTTACCGGGAAAAACATCAATGGGTATTTTATTAACGGGAATGGGAGGCGATGGAGCCAAAGGGCTTCTTGCCATGCGCCAAAGCGGTTCGCACACCATCGGGCAGGACGAAAAAACCTCAGTGGTGTATGGGATGCCTAAGGAAGCCTTTGACATTGGTGCGGTAACGCGCCAGGTGCCATTGGGATCAATTGCGGGCATGATTACCCAGTACTTCAAAAAAATGCGCTAGCATCGTCCGGGGACCGCCGTCATTTTTGAGTTCCGGCTGGAAAGGTGGGGTTAGTCAATGGAATATGTAGTTGGAATCGGTGCGTATGCCGTTGCCGGGGACCCCGAGGACATCATAAAGACCTTTGCCCTTTCTACTTGCGTGGGCCTGGTTTGCTACAGTATGCGTAAAAGAGTAATGGGAATGGCACATATTCAGCTACCGAGTGCGCGGGCAATGCACCAGGGGGATAAGCCAAGCCGCTTTGCCGACATAGCTCCCGGTTTTTTGGTCAAAGAGATGATGGAAAAGCACAGTCTGACAAAAAGAGAGATACTGGTCAGCCTTTACGGCGGGGTTGATGCCAAAATGAACGATTGTTTCAGAATCGGGGAAAAAAATCTGACGGCAGTAAAGCTTGCATTGAAAAATTTAGGAATGAGGTATAACGAGGTTGACACCGGAGGTCAGGAGAGCCGGACGCTGATTGCCTATAATGCGACCGGTATTGTCGAAGTAGTTAAGCGTCCCATGAAATTCAGAGGTGTTCCGTAAGTCCGGGGTGAAAATTGGCAAACAGTAATCAAGCCCCTGATTGGGACATACTAATAGTCTATAGGCTACATAAAGAGCTCTTGCTGCAACGGTTGATTCGGCAAAATTTTTCTGCAAAACATTTAATAGGACGATTTTCTTGTAATTAGTTTGATTTTTATTGTTGACGTCCAGGTCACGATGTGTTACACTCATGGTGATATTGTGCTGGGGAGTGAACAGGAGGGGTGCCAATGGCATACGTGCTAAATACTCAAAACGCACAGGCGGGTTCCGGATTAGCCCGGATTCAGCAGAGAATTAACGAAATTGATGCACGGATTTCCGATATCAGTTACAAAACCGGGATACCGTTCAGTGAATACCTGAATGTGGCATCAAGCAGGAAGCCTGCACCCGCAGTCAAGGACGAGCTTCGGACAGGCTGGACGTTTGACGGTGACAGCTATGAGTATAAGGATGGTACTGACGAGGCGGCTGACAATGCCGGAGGGGTAGAGGGTCAGGTGAGTCGTGAAAAAACTGCCGCAGAGCCTGTTTCTTCCGAGCCGGTCGAGCAGATAAGCAATCCGGAAAGTATTTACAAGAGGCAAACTGTGGAAACAGATTCCGCCTCCGTCCCATTGCAAAAGCTTCCGGCGGGCCAGTATGACGGCTTGCTTGAAGAAATCTCAGATCAGTACGGTGTAGATTCCCGCTTAATCAGGGCGATCTGCTATGTAGAGAGCAATTTCCGCCATGATGCCGTTTCGTCTGCGGGTGCCATTGGGCTTATGCAGCTCATGCCTGCGACGGCAAAGGCCCTGGGAGTGACTAATGCCTACGATCCGCAGCAAAACATTGACGGAGGAGTACGCTACATAAAAGCACAGCTTGAGAGGTTTGACGGTGATGTACGGAAGGCTGTTGCGGCCTATAACTGTGGACCCGGCAGGGTAGCGGAGCTTACTGATCTTACGGTTTCATCGCAGCTGAGCCGATTGCCCAAGGAAACCCAAAATTACCTTGTGAAGATTGAGTCGCTTCTGCGTTCCGCCGGTGCCGGGGAATTGTTTGACGGCGGTCTCGGATAATTGATGTTAGGAGTGAAGGGCTATGTTCAGTAAAATGTTCAATCAGGTAAACCTAATACAAAAGGGTATGGATGCCAGCTGGTTGAGGCATGAGGTTATTTCCCATAACCTTGCCAATGCCGATACCCCCGGTTACAAAACCCAGCACGTATCCTTTGAAGGTGCCCTTAAACAGGCTATGGAGAAAACAGCACCGGAGTTTATTTGGGCAACACAGAATGGGCATTTTGAAATCGCGTCCACTGACCCATCGGCGGTTGAGCCCGAGGTGGTTACCGAAAGACACCATACCATGCGCATGGACGGAAACAACGTGGATGCAGACAGAGAAATGACCAATATGGCCGCCAATACTATTACATACAATGCCCTGACTGGGCAGATGACATCCGAATTCAGCCGTTTGAGAATGGCGATCAAGGGAGATGGCGGCAGATAGTAGGCGGCTCATAATATATTATGATGAAGGAGAGATTTAAGTGGGTTTTTTCAAAAGCATGGATTTGAGCGCATCGGCATTGTCCGCCCAGCGGTTCCGCATGGATGTAATCAGCCAGAATGTAGCCAATGAAGATACCACACGGACTGCTAATGGAGAACCGTACCGGAGGAGGGTTGTGGTCTTTGAAGAGAAAAATCAGCAGATTATGTTTTCGGACTGGCTGGCGAGGTTCAAAAGCACCTCCTCCCTCGAAAGCGGCAATGGGGTGAGAGCTGTCAGAGTCGAAGAAGACATGACCAGCGACTTCAAGATGGTCTATGATCCTGAGCATCCAGATGCCGGTGATGATGGTTATGTTCGCTACCCAAATGTTGACAGAGAACGGGAGCTTACAGATATGATGGCGGCAGTTCGTTCCTACGAGGCAAATGTCACTGCTTTGAATAATTTCAAAAATATTGCAATGAAGGCACTTGAAATCTAACTCACGCCGGTTTTCTAAATATCTGAAAAAGGAGCAATAAACATGAATATCGACCTTATCAGCAACCCAGCCTATCTGCCAGCACTCACAACACAGGGGCAGGTGCTGACCCCTCTTGCCGAGGTTGCAGGAACCGGTGCACCGGCTTCGTTCGGGGATATGCTGGAGCAGGCAATTGCCAGCACTGTTTCCAGTGACGCAGAGCATAAAGTTTTAACCACAGAGTTGCTGACCGGGGAGGATGCTGATTTGCACACTATTACCGCTTCGGCTCAGAAGGCTGATCTTATGCTCAACCTGACCGTTCAGATCCGCAACAAAATGGTAGAGGCGTATCAGGAGGTTATGCGCATGCAAATTTGACGGGGCATCGTTATATCAAAAAGCAGATTGCGTAGGCACTGCCTACAGTTTTTTAGAATGAGGGTGAGACCGTTTGAAGGTTATACAAGGATTTTTTGAAAAGGTTCGCAGATCCGTTCTGGATATGTGGGCAAAGATTGATGGCCGTGACCGATTCCGCTATTTAGTGATTGCTGGGATTGCCCTGGTGCTGATTATAGGCTCGGTGCTTATGCTCAACTCCGGGAAGTACACTGTGTTAGCCAGCAAGCTTGATGTCGAGTCGTTAGCGCAGCATACTACTGTGCTGGATGAAAATCGCATCAGGTACAAATTATCGGATAATGGCACCATTATGGTCAATAAGGCTGATCACCCAAAGGCCAACGGTGTTCTTGTTCAGTCGGAAAATATTGATATGGACGAAATGAAAAACGAAGGCGTGGAGTATTCCATCTATCAGTTGGGTGTCGGCATTATGAACACCGAGGGTGACAAGAGGTTTTTTGAGCAGAGGCAGACAGAGGCAAATCTGCGGGATATTCTTATGACATTCAAGAGTGTAAAGAATGCCAAGGTTGCCCTTACATTTCCTGACAATAAGAAGGCTGTGTATGCCGATGATTTCAAAGATCCCACGGCTTCTGTAACGCTATGGTTTGAGGCGGATGCCGATAAGAGTGATCCGGTTGTACTCAGTGTTGTTGATTTAATCAGCAAGGCCGCAGATATTAAGCCCGAAAACATATCTATTGTTGACGAGAATATGCGGAAGCTCAATGAGTGGAAGGAAGAGGACAACGATGACACGGCAGAACACCTTAACTTCCGTTATGACTTTGAACGCCGCTACGAAAAAGAAATGGCAGATTCTATTATTCGTCTTCTCAGCCCGGTAGTAGGTTCAGAAAGGGTAACCGCTTTTGTAAAAGCCGAGCTTGATTGGGATGACAAAGAAACGGAAGGGCTTACCTTTATGCCGGTGGTTGATGATGAGGGTATTCCCCGCTCGATGAATAGGGTTAACGAGGAGGCTCTGGGTAGCGGAAATCCACAAGGGGCACCGGGCGTGGATGAAAATGCCGGCGGCGATGTTTACGATGAGGAGGAAACAAATCCCGAGTCATATTATAAGAATGTTTCGGAAACTATTAACTATGAGGTCAGCCAGCTTGCCGAGAAAATTACACAGCAAAAGGGCAAGCTAGTGAATATCACGGCGGCTGTTAGCGTTGACCAAAATGTTTTCAACCCGGACATACCCGGAAATGAGGGGGCCGCAGATGACCCGATTAACAACGAGGATGTAATCCGGAGGATTGTGGGCGGGAGCCTTGGGCTGACCCCGGCACAATACGCTAACAATGTTCAGGTTACAATTTCCCCATTTAGAGGCTTAGAGGAAGAGAGAAACGCGCTGGATGCTTACAACAGCACTCTCCGGCGGTCGGAATTGTTCAGCCTGTTGCAAAACATTCTGCTCTATCTTTTGGTTGCGGCCTGCATCATTCTCCTGGGGTGGAGGACCCTGGCTCTTTTCAGGCCCCCGCCGATCGAAATTCCGGAGGAAGCCGTTGCTATGGGGGATTTTGCCGAGTACGAAGAATTGGTGGATCTATCCACCCAAAGTGCGGAGCTGGAGTTAACCAAATCGCCTTCTCGCGAGCGCGTGGAGGAGTTTATCAACAGCAATCCCGAGGCGGTTGCCGGAATGTTGCGCAACTGGCTTAGCGAAGAAGGGGAATTCGGCTGGTAAGCGGGAATTTCAAAACACTCTGACAATCGCTTAGACTGACTTGGAAATAGAGGTGTTACAATGGCGGAGAGAGAATTGACCGGACGGGAAAAGGCTGCAGTCTTGCTGATTTCATTGGGCAAGGAGCATTCCTCCAAGATATTTCGTCATCTTAAGGACGATGAAATAGAGCAAATCACCCTCGACATCACCAACATGAGCAGGGTGGATGCCGATACCAAGGACGAGATTATTCAGGAATTTTATGAGGAGTGCCTGACCCAGAATTATATTCTGGAGGGTGGCATAGATTATGCTCGGGATCTTTTAGAGAGCTCTATCGGCTCCCAGAGGGCATATGACCTTATCAACCGACTGACATCCTCGTTGCAAGTGCGTCCTTTTGACTTTGCCCGGAAGGCCGACCCGAATCAGATTTTCACATTTGTGCAAAACGAGCATCCCCAGACTATTGCCCTTATCTTGTCCTACCTTCAGCCAAATATGGCGGCTGATGTTTTGGCCAAGCTAGAGCCGAGCAAGCAGGCGCAGGTTGTGGCGCGTATCTCTAACATGGATCGCACCAGCCCGGAATATGTGCGCGAGGTTGAGCGGGTGCTTGACCGCAAAATTTCCAGTATGGGCATGGATGACTTTGCCGCAATCGGCGGTATCGAAACCATTGTTGACATTTTGAATGCCACAGACAGAAGCACAGAACGCCGTGTGCTTGAGGAGCTTGAAATTGACAATGCAGAACTGGTTGACGAAATCCGCAGGAAAATGTTTGTTTTCGAGGATATTGTCAAGTTGGACAAGAGGGCTATTCAGCGTGTGTTGCGTGACGTTGAAAACGCTGACCTTACCGTTGCCCTTAAAAACGCTACCGAGGAGCTTAAAAACCTTATATTTGCCAATATGTCCAAGCGTTTGGTGGAAATGATAGGTGAGGACATGGAGTATATGGGGCCTGTCCGGCTCCGTGACGTGGAGGAAGCCCAGCAGAAGATTGTTAATGTTATCCGCAAGCTGCAGGATGCTGGTGAGATTGTTGTCTCCCGCGGATCGGAGGATGAGATGATTGTCTAAGGTCATCAAAGCGGGCTTTGCTCGTGTGCTTCCGCAAGAGGAGGGCAAGCTTATCCCGATCACTCCCGAGCCTGAGCCTGAAGTGCTCGTCTCTGAACCAGGTGCGCCTGATCCAAGGGAGCTGCTTGAAAGAGAGCTTGACCGGAAGAGGGCTGAGATGCAGGAGGCTTATGACGAGCTTTTGAATACAGCGCAGAACGAGGCCTCCATGATTATTGCGGATTCGCGCAAGGTCGCGAATGAGGTTATCCAGCAGGCCCAGGAGCAATCTGAAGCAGAAGCCCAAAGAATAAGAGAAGGGGCACACGATGAAGGATATAAAGCCGGATTTTCAGAAGGATTCCAGGAGGGCTTTGAAGCCGCCAAGAATCAGTTGCACGATACACTGGAAAATGGGCAGAAGGAAGCTGACCGGATTATCCTGGAAGCGTATGAGCATCGCGATAGGTTGAGCCATGAGTTTGAGCCTAAAATTTACAGAATGTCACTTGATATTGCGAGAAAAATTTTAGGCTATGAGCTTAACCAAAACGACAAGGCGTTCCTTGCGATAGTGAAAGAGGCTCTTTCGACCCTCCGGAATGAAACCCGGGTTGCGCTTTTGGTCAGCAAAGAAGACTTTGCCAAGGTATTTGACTCTAAAAAAAGCATCGCCGTGCCAACATCCAGCGGACGGATAACCGCTGATATCCGGGTTGACCCCATCGCCGAGCCGGGGGATTGCATGGTTGAGGCCGAAAACGGTTCAATGGATATATCAATTCCGGCACAGCTTGACCAAATTGCCATAGCACTTGGACAGGAACCGGAAGATGTCTGAAAGACAGGAGCGGGCGTATGATTGATTTTAACCATGCCAGCACACTGATTCGGCAGTGCAACTCCTTCAAGTATTCAGGGAGGGTGCAGATGATTACCGGCTTGACCGTAGAGGCTGACGGTCCGGCTGTTCAGATTGGCGAAATGTGCAGGATTTACACTCTTTCACGTGACAGCTATATGCCTGCAGAAGTAGTCGGATTCAAAGACAAGCGGATCCTGCTGATGCCCTACGGCGATTTAACCGGAGTAGGGCCCGGGAGCCAGGTTGTATCCACTAACCGCACACTTAGGGTTATGGTAGGCGACTGCCTCAGGGGTCGTATAATTGATGGCTTAGGGAATCCTATTGATGAAGGTCCGCCCATTTCGGCAGGGGACTCTTATCCGTTGGAAAATGCTCCGCCGAACCCTCTTACACGCCCTATTATTGATGAAATTATGCCCTTGGGGGTACGTGCAATTGATGGGCTTCTGACTTGCGGGAGAGGGCAGCGTGTAGGAATTTTCGCAGGCTCCGGCGTTGGTAAGAGTACCCTGCTGGGCATGATTGCCCGCAACGCCAAAAGTGACATAAATGTTATTACTCTAATAGGCGAACGCGGTCGTGAGGTCAACAGCTTTTTACAGAACGATCTTGGCAAGGAAGGTCTGCAACGTTCGGTTGTTGTCGTTGCTTCCAGTGACCAGCCTGCATTGGTTCGCGTTAAAAGTGCCCAGGTTGCAACCAGTATCGCAGAATTTTTCCGGGACAGCGGTCTGAATGTCCTTTTGATGATGGACAGCTTGACCAGGTACGCCATGGCACAGAGGGAGGTAGGTATGGCTGTAGGTGAGCCTCCTGTATCACGGGGGTATACGCCGTCTGTTTATACCATGATGCCAAAGCTTCTGGAGCGTGCCGGAACCTCTCCAAAGGGTTCTATTACAGGGCTGTATACCGTTTTGGTGGAGGGGGACGATCTAAACGAGCCAATCACCGATACGGCACGAAGCATCTTAGATGGTCACATTGTTTTGTCAAGGCAATTGGCTAACCGCAATCACTATCCCGCCATTGATGTACTTGCCAGCGTTTCCCGGCTGATGCCCGAAATAGTCACTAAAGAGCATTATCAAAAATCGGGCAAAATCAAAGGAATGATGGCTGTGCATAAGGATTCTCAGGATTTGATTAACATCGGTGCCTATAAATCAGGCTCCAATCCGGAGATTGATTCCTCTATCGCCCTGAACAAGCCCCTTGAAAAGTTTTTACAGCAGGAGGTCGGCGACCAAACCCCATTTGACGAGACGCTGAACGGCTTGTTTTCGCTTATCAAAAATTAGATGGGATTTGGATTTAACCGTTGCCGGAGGTGTTGTGTGTGAAAAAGTTTAAGTTTACCCTCCAGGCATTGCTCAATGTTAAGCTTGCTATGGAAAAAAAGCACATGGGAGAATTGAGCGAATGCAACGCCCGGTTATGGGAGTTTGAGCGTGTTCAGCAGGAAAATTTCCGGAGGCAGCGTGACCACGAGGAGCATTATGCCCTGCTTCTAAGGGAAGGGCGGTTGCCGGTAGCCGAAATGGCATTGTGGAGAGGCGCGTTTTTGGCGTTGAGAGATCAGATTGTTGAGCAGAAGGGCATCATTGAGCAGGCTCAGGCAGAAAAGGCTCGTATCCAGAAGGTTTTGCTTGGTGTAATGCGCGAGAGGAAGACGTTAGAATCGTTGATGGAAAAACAATTAGCGGAACACAAGGCACTTCAAAAAATTGAGGATGCGGTCGCAATGGATGAGTTTTTAAGCCACCAAATATATAAGAACACGGCACAAGGCTGATTTTTGAACAGACTAAGCTTTGAAGAAGGAGGTTGATTCGATTGTCTGAAGAGCAAAACGGCTATCCTGTTCCGGAAAAACAGGATGTTCACGGATTCGATGAGCCTCTTGGCCGGGAGCAACCCTCGCTGGAGTCAGCAGAACCTGTTTCGCAGGAACCGTCCTCGATGGAATCCGAAATGCCTGATGAAAGCCAGATAAACGATGAATCAGAAATAGCACCTGAGGATACCGGATCAGCACCCAGGAAAAAAGGGCTGTTCGGTTTGCTTGGGCTGTTCAGGAAAAATAAAAAAAAGAGAAATATCGAGACAGAGGACTCCAAGGAGGATCGCCCCGAACAAACAGAGGTTTCCGGGGAAGCCGAAGCATCTTCAGGGCAAACAGGCGGTACTCAAGAGACCCCGGACAAAAAAAGGAAGGGCAAAAAGGAAAAGAAACCGAAAAAAGAAAAGAAGTCTAAAAAATCCCCCTCCCCTGAGGGAGTGCCAGATGGCGGTGGTGCCGGGGATGACCCGATTGCTAGGAGCATTGCGGCAGAGGTCAGCGAACAGATTGACAATCCGGATAAGAAGGCAAAAAAACCAAAGAAAAAGAAACCGCCAAAGAAAAAGAAGGAAAAAAAACCAAGAGAATTTAAGCAGCCGAAAAAAGAAAAAATCAAAGAAAAGAAACCTAAAGAGAGCGAAGGAGGGGGGATTGACATGGTTGTGGATACTGTAGATAACATCACTGCTGATCAGAACCAAGAAGAAATATCTGAGGTCAATAGCGGCAAAGACAACAAGATGACAGTCAGGATGACCGTTGTTTACACCTCCGTAGCTTGGTTGTGTGCTTTGGGTATTTTCATGGGGTTTGTGCGCTTTGGCCCAACAGAGCTTCGGGATGTGATTTTCTCTGCCCTTGATTCCTCCGAGCTTGACACTGATGCTTACGGCTCTATCATAGATGTTCAGGATGAGTGGCTGGAGCTAGAGGAAAAACGCAAAGAGCTGGATGAAACTGAGAAGGAGCTTGAAGTACGAGAGGAAGAGCTTGACGAGAGGGAAGAGATGCTTGACGAAAGGGAAGAAGGCTCCAGCGGCCCTTCAAACGGAAGCCAGTCGGCAAGTGAGCCTTCGGAAAGCAGCGACACATCCGGTTTACTTCCGGGCGACAGCGTTGAGGAGATGGCAAAGCTTCTGCTTGCTATGGAACCGGCACAGGCTGCACGCGTTCTTGAAGGGCTGAGTGATGAGAGTGCGGAGAAGGCCATAAGGCTGTGTACCTTTATGTCTAAGAAAAAGTTAGCACCCATCTTTGATGCAATGGATCCTGAGGTACGCGTAGAAATTTTTGACGGCAGCATTCTGGATCCGGATGAATATGATACTGACGACTAGCGGTGTCCCTGAGCTTTCCCGGAGTACCTTACAGCACACTTCATCATGGGGCAGAGGCTCTCTTAAAAAAGCTTTGAAAAAAAATTAAAGTTTTTTTGAAAAAAAGCTAAAGTTTCATTTGTAACATTACGATATAGGGTGTAGACCCTAAAAATAAAGGAGGCATGCAGATGGTAGACCTGAGCGCTTTGCTCATGCAAACAAGCCCTCAAGGAAGAGGCGGGCATGGGTCACGTGAGCGCGTAACAGGTGAAGGATTCGCCGAAATGCTATTTGTCAACTCAGAGGGCAAAGACGTGACTGCTGAGAGTCAAAGAGGTTTTTCCTTTGTTCACCCCAGGCGGGAACCCTTGCCGCCGGAAAAAACAAAGAAGGATGAATTACCGGACATGGATGTCAACGCCGTCGTAATCCCCCCAGGTGCTGAAAGTCAGGACGACTTGGCCCGCCTGATTGCCCATTTGCTGGGGCAGGAGGATAACGGTGTGTTTTTGCGTGGGATTTCGGATATGTTAGCTGAGGCTCAATTGCCGGGTGGCACCGAAATGCCCATCACCCTTTCGGACTTAGACAATGCTTTGCAAAGCTTGCAGGCTGTCTTTTCCGAGAACCCGCAGCCTGGCATGGAGATGCTCGCTGAGCTTTTCCCGGCACTATCCGCGGATGCGGCTGAAGCCGGGAGGGACGCGGGTCTGCTTGAACAGGACGCGGCAGACCATTCAGCGCAGGAAAATGACGTACCCGGGCAGACAGAACAGCAAAGCTCAAGGCATGCGGAGGTGGGTCCATCGGCTGTCCCGGGACAGGGCGGTGACTTGCCGGATCAGCCTGAGGGCGGGCCACAGTCCCTCCAGGAGCCATCTTACAAGGATCGTTCGCTGTTTTTGCAGGGCAAGGCTGAAGCCTCTCCCGATTCGTTGCAGTCTGGGACACTGGAGGCCCGGGGTGAGGGCATCCAGGGCCAGGATAATCCCGGGCATGAGCAGAAGCCAATTGCGGACGAACCGCCGCCGCTGCTCAAGGATTCTATTGATAGAATTACCACAGTAAAAGAGGGGCAGCATGTCTTGAATTTGTCCCGCTCCTCAAAAGCTCCTGGCTTGATGACCTCGGCAGAGCCGGCTGCTCAGGATGAGGCATTGGAAAAACAGCCTCTGCCGGAAGAAGCCATTCAGTCTGCGCGTTCAGCTCCAAAGCTTCGCTATGCAGACATTATCGCGGCAAAGGTACGCTTGTCGGCGGAGCAGGGTTCGGCCGCGCAGGGCGGTGACGGTTCACAGGAGGCGGGTCTGCTGGCCGACTCGGAGGAAGAGCTGACGTTGCTTAAGGCAAGGCCTGAAAAGCAGGAGGAAGGGTTTTCACGCAAGGTTAACTTTATCCAGTCGTTCCAAAACGCCGGACAGAATGAGAGTGTCCCGCTTGCCGGAAAAGCCGAAACAGCCAGCACGGTAAGACAGGCTATGACAGAGAACATCATTGAGCAGGTTGTGCAAGACGCGGCTCTGTGGAAAACCGGTGAAGGTACCGCCCTGACGTTAGAACTGTCGCCAAGGTTTCTGGGTAAAATCTCAATTCTGCTTATGACCGCGGCAGGAGGCGGGGTTACCGCTCACATCAAGGCGGAAAACGAATCGGTAAGGGCGATTCTCGCCAGCGAGACAGAGACCCTTAGGGCATCGCTTAAGGACTCGGGTATTAACATGGAGGACATTGAGGTTTCAGATTCCGACATAAGCTGGGATTTTTCTCGCAACAGCTCTTGGCAGGATGGCTCTGGGCAGTACCCTCCGGGCTATGACCCGGCAGACAGGATTGCTGCCGATTACCGAATCCGCGGATTGCCTGAGGAAGCAGAGGCCATTGATGGAATCGGAGAAGAACCCCCCGACCCATTTTACCAAACCGGAAGGGTCACGGCCGGAAATGGGGAGGATGCGGCCTTTGACTACCGGGCATAGTACATCATATGAAGAATAAATATAAATGATAGGAGGAAAGAATTATGACAGATGCTATTTCAATTCTTGAAGAATACAAGCTCCCGTCCGTAAAGCCCACCGTAAAAACCTTGGGCAAGGATGAGTTTCTCCAGCTTTTAATCGTGCAGCTGCAAAACCAGGACCCTTCTTCACCTATGGAGAACTCCGACATGATGCAGCAAATGGCAGTAATGGCTCAGATGGACAGCATAGCCACCATGTCAAGCTCTGCGTTGCAGAGCCAGACCTATTCCATGATAGGCAAGGGTGTTATGGGTTACATCTACAATGAAGAAACCGGAACACGTACCAGCGTTATCGGAGTGGTTGACAGCGCGGGAACAGAGTCAGGGAAGCCGTATGTTAAGATTGACGGCAAGGTTATCTATGTCGAAAACATAACGCAGGTGTTTGACCAAGGCATCATTACAGGGGCCAGCCAGGCTGTCAATACAGCGACAAGCATGGTGGGCAAATATGTAAGGGCAAACATAGGCACAGCCGAGGAGCCTGAGTACATAGAGGGCAGGGTTGAACGCTGGCAGACAAAGGGATCCAGTGTCTATGTAACCATCGGCGGGACCGATGTTATTCTAAACCAGGTCATGGCAGTTGCCAATACCCGCGAGGAGCTGGGGGCAACGCCTGTGGTTACCCCTCCCAGTCAGGAAACGCCTGAGGAGGACGGAGGCGGAGGCAACGATAGCTGGGAAATCGGTGCCTAGAGCCATTGTAAGCCATCCCGGGTGCGGGATTTAATATAAAAAATAAAAATACCAAAATTTTAGGAGGAAAAAATTATGATGCGTTCCATGTTTTCCGGAGTTTCCGGGCTTCGCAACCACCAAATCAAGATGGATGTTATAGGTAATAACATCGCCAACGTCAACACCTACGGCTTCAAGGCCAGCCGTGCCAACTTTGCGGATATGTTTAACCAGACCCTGTCGGGTGCTACCGCCCCAGGCGGAGTAACGGGCGGAACTAACCCCCGCCAGATTGGCCTGGGTGTTCAGGGAAGCGGAATAGATACTATCTTCACCGAAGCCGCCGCAATGAGGACTGACCGCGCTCTTGACCTCGCTGTTGCGGGCGAAGGGTTCTTCATTGCCACTAAGGGAGATCTCCTCGTTGATGATGGGGTTCCCGATGAGTATTATCTTACTCGTTCCGGCAATTTCTACTTGGATTCAAAGGGGTATTTAGTTGATGGCGGTGGCAACTATATTTTGGGTGCGTTATTTGCTGAGTACTTTGACGACATAGGAGAGTATGGCGCATCTGCTGAATGGGTTGATGCTATTGGGGAGGATGCAAGTCTTCGCTCAAGTGAGATAGCTAATCTTGAGGCATACAGAGAGTATATTGGTGATATTGATTTTAGCGACGGTTCATATCCTTACTACCCGGATACAGCAGAAGATGAGCCTATGTCCTCGCTTGTGACCGGTGCTGGGGACGTTGGAGCGTTAGGCAGAATTGTCATTCCGCCTACATTCAGAAATCTCTCCATTGGCGAAAACGGTGTTATTACCGCCCAAGATCAAGCGGGGAATACGATTAATATCGGAGTGCTTGCAACTGCCACTGTTATGAACCCGGGCGGACTGGAGAAGGTAGGCGGAAACCTGTACAGAACCACTGGCAACTCGGGCGAAATGGGACTCGGATTTCCGGAACTCGGACCTAACGGAGGTCTTGTACCGGGGGCGTTGGAGATGAGCAACGTTGACCTTTCCAAGGAGTTTACCGACATGATTATCACCCAGCGCGGGTTCCAGTCCAACTCTCGTATCATCACAGTGTCCGACACCATGCTGGAGGAGCTTATAAACCTTAAGAGATAATTTTACCCTGCCGTGAGGGCGGCGCGGATGGGTTTTACTGGTCTGCCCGCGTCTGCCCTCTTGCAGTCCTCGGTGCTGTGTTGTTATGTTTTATGTGCGTTAACCCCGGAAACCCCCGGGAAACGACAGGTTTTTATCCCGAAAAAATTTCCTGCAAAAATTTCAAAAAAACCTTTGCATAAATACTTTATTGTGTGTTATAATGCCTATTAGATATGCGAAGGGAGCGGTTTGCATGCTTAAGGTAACCAGGCTGAATGACGTGGAGCTCCTCATAAATGCCGATTTGGTCGAATTTATTGAGGAAACCCCGGATACTGTCATAACGCTTACCACCGGCAAGAAGTTTGTTGTCAAGGAATCAGCGGAGACCCTGGTGGGGCGGATCATACATTACCGCCGGGAGGTTTTCACAAAGCTTCCGGTCCTGGTCAAGGATGAATACATAGAAAAAGACGGATAAGGTCCGGTTGCACTGCCGTCCGGCAGCCCTTGTGAAATGGAAAATCACTTAGAGACAGGAGAGAGATTATGGAGCTTTCAACCTTAATAGGAATTGTGGTAATTTTTGTCTGTATCATTATCGGAATATTCCTCGTTGGCGGCAATATGGGGGCGTTCCTTGACCCCGGGTCGTTTATGATCGTTGTAGCACCTATTGTTGCGGGGCTGCTTGCATCTTACTCGTTTGCCGACTTTTTCTCGTTCCCCAAGCTTCTCGGCGTTGCCTTCAAGAAGAATGTGTTAAACCCGATAGATGCCATCAACACTATTGTCAGCCTTGCAACCATCGCCCGCAAGGAGGGAATGCTTGCGCTGGACGAGAAAACCAGTCAGTTGGAGGATGCATTTTTAAAAAAAGGCATTATGCTGGTGGTTGACGGCACCGACCCGGAGCTTGTCAAAAGCATCATGGAGGCCGAGATTGTTTCGGTTGAGGGCCGCCATATCAAGGGCCAGGGCATGATGGACTATATCTGCACGGCCGGCCCGGCATACGGAATGATAGGTACCATACTCGGACTTATAGTTATGCTGGGGAACCTTGACGACCCCTCCGCGCTGGGACCTGGCATGGCACTGGCACTTATCACAACACTGTATGGAAGTATAATTGCAAATGCCTTTGCCACTCCTATTAAAACTAAGCTGCAGACGGCATCGGGGCATGAGATTTTGCAGAGAGAGATTATGCTTGAAGGGCTTCTGTCCATCCAGGCAGGGGAGAACCCCAGGATTATTGAGGAGAAGCTCTACTCCTTCCTCCCGCGTTCCGCAAGGGAGAGCGCGGCAAGTCCTGTAGGCCAGGAGGACTAATTGCGGAATAAGAATACATAAACGAAAGGGGCGGACGATCTGTGGCCAGGGAAAAGAAAAAGCTAGTGGCATCAATGCCGCTCTGGATGAACACCTTTTGCGATATGGTTTTGCTTGTGCTTACCTTCTTTGTCCTTCTGTATTCAATGAGCTCTCTGGATGTTGCAAAGTGGAAGGTATTCGCGGCAACGCTTGATCAGATGAGTAAAATTTGGCCTGACTATGAGTCGGTTAATGCGAGGGAGGAGATTCCTGAAGATAGGGAGTCTGCTGGGGAAAATAAAATGGAGTTCGCGATCAAAGAGGAGGATGTAGTCAATCCCGAGACCGAGTGGGGAAAGGTTATATCGAAGATAGTGGAAGAGGCAGGCCGCATGAACAGCTCATCCCAGATTGCGAGCGAGGACGGCGATCAGGGCATTGCCATAGCGGTGGAATCGAATGATTTTGAAATTATTCTGCGCTGCCCCGGCGATGTTTTGTTTGGCACTATGGATGCTGCTGTCAGACCGGCGTTTTACCCCACCCTTGACAAAATAATGAATGATCTTGTTTTGCCCGAGTTTGACAAGGGAACCATAAGCCTGTTGCGCATTGAGGGTCACACAGATGAGAGAAAGGTAACCTCAAACCACTCATATATAAAGGACAATCTTGACCTCTCAAGTGCTCGTGCGCTGTCGGTTGCTAAATATATTCTGGGGAATTACCAGATACCTCCAGAAAAGCTGTCTGCCGAAGGCAGGGGCGAATGGCATCCCGTTAATCCTGATGGCAAAAGCAACCCCAAACAATACAGGATAAATCGGCGGGTTGAGTTTATTATGAAGCGCGATCTGGAAAAGCTCCCGCAGGAGGTCTCTGATGAAGACGTCCCATACGAGGAGGTTGCCGGTCCGGAGCCTCAGACTCAGGCGGTGCCTCCTGTGCAAGAAGTACCCCCAGCCGAAGAAACGGCATAAGCTGCCGGATTTTCGTAAAAATACAGATTATTAAGGATGTGGTTTAATTGAGAAAAATGACTTTAGCGGTCTTGGCAGTGCTTGTTATCATTTGCACCCTGGCAGCTTGCTCGCAACCGATTGCTTACCCCGGCTCCGATCTTCTTGTCTATGAAGTCACCGAGCCAGGTGAGACAATGAGGATTAACGTCAGGGACTCCGACAAGGCCTATACCCTTACCGGCGTGGTGGTGGAATTTAACGACAAGCAGATGGGACAAATCTTTGAGGAAAAGAGTCACTACATCAAGGATATAGTAACCGATTATCTTCGCCTGAAGACCCTTGGGGAGCTTGCCAACGAGCCAACTGAAAGATTTTCTCAGGATATTGCCGCCCTCATAAACGCGAGGTTCCAGATTTCCTCCGTCCAAAATGTCAATCTGCCTGGATTTGTTGTTTACCAATAGAGATGTTGATCGCCTTATTTGCTTGTCTTTACTGAGGATTTCTTCTTTTTCCTCCAACGGATTTATAAGGTGCTTGATATTGTGTTGACATTCTGCTTGAAAAGATGTATTATACTGTTTGTGTCCACCCTCGCGGGGTGCGGGTTGCCGTGCCGGGAGGGGGAGAGGAGGGATAAGTTTGGCAGATGTATTGTCGCAAAGTGAAATAGATGCTTTGTTAAGTTCGATTTCCTCAGGGGGAGATACCGGTGTTTCAGATGCCGGGGACCCAGGTTCCGGGAGTGCCAAGGCCTACGATTTCCGCACGGCCAATCGGTTTAACAAGGAACAGATCCGGACTCTGAATGTGATTTATGATACCTTTGCCCGGTTGCTTTCCTCATATCTTTCAGGGACACTCAGGGCCATGTGTACCGCCGAGGTTACCAGTGTTGAGGAGCTGAAATATTACGAGTTTGTCAACGCTCTGCCCTCTCCTATTGTTTTGGCAATTACTCAAATGCCGCCATTAGCAGGCTCGGTTCTTTTGGAGATGTCCCCCAGCCTGTCATATGCTATAATATCAAGGCTTTTGGGCGGACAGCCTGAAAAAGAAAATCTATCCCGCAACTTTACCGAGATTGAGCTTGTCCTCTTGGAACGAGTGGTTCGCCAATTTTTGCCGCTGTTCGGAGAGAGCTGGGAAAAGGTAATAGGTGTTTCGGCTTCATTGGACCGTATCGAAACCAGCCCCCAGTTTGCTCAGATCGTTGCTATGAATGAAACGGTTGCCATCATAACAATCAATGTCACATTAGATGAAACCGAGGGTATGTTTGTTGTCTGTTTGCCGCATTTGGCTCTGGAACCCATCAACCAGCACCTTACCACCAAGTATCTCTACCAGTCGGGCTTTAACGAGAACAGCGAAATTCAGCCCGCGCATGAGGACATTCGTCTCCGTCTCCAGAGTACCCCCCTTGAGGTAACGGCATCGTTCAACAACACCTTGGCAACGGTGTATGATGTTTTGACCCTGCAGAAGGGGGATGTGCTTACCCTTGATCATGACATACGGGATAAGGTCACACTGAGGGTTGGGCATTTGCCCAAATTTTCCGCTGAAATTGGCGTAAAAGAGAATCGGTACGCCCTGAAAATTACCGATATAATTCGTAAGGGGGATGCAGAGGATGACTAATGGGCTTTCTCAAGAAGAAATAAATGCTTTGCTAAAAGGCGAGGCCGAATTGGGATTAGGCGGGGGAGGCACCTCGGGGTCCGGTGCCACGGCAGCAGCTCCGGGCGGTGCGGATGATTCTGAATTTGAGGGGCTTCTTTCCCATGAAGAATGCGATGCCATAGGGGAAATCGGCAATATCGTTATGGGTACTGCGGCTACAACTCTCTTCTCGTTGCTCAACAATAAGGTGGATATTACGACTCCTCGTGTTATGATTACAACTATGAGAAAGTTGGCAGAGCAATATACTCGCCCCTTCATCTCCGTTGAGGTTCAATATACTGCTGGGCTTGAGGGAACAAATTGTCTGTTTTTGCACGAGAAGGATGCCAAGGTAATCACCGACATAATGATGGGCGGAGATGGAACTAATGTTGGAGGTGAATTTTCCGAGATGCACCTCAGTTGCATCAGTGAGGTTATGAACCAGATGGTGGGTTCATCCAGTACGTCCCTCTCCCAGATGGTAGGTACCCCTATTGACATATCACCGCCAAAGTCCATTCAGATTACCTTTGATGATGCGAATTTGACCCCCTTTAAGAATCCCGATGAACCAATTGTTAAGGCGAGCTTCGCAATGGAAGTGGAAGGGCTGATAAACTCTGAAATTATGCAGGTTATGCCGATCCCCTTCGCTAGAGACATGGTGGGAAGGTTGATGAAAATGCAAAGAGAAACATCAGGAACGGCTCCGGCGGCTGGTCAGCCGGCGGCCCCTGCTCCCGCACCTTCGCCGCCCCCGGCTAGTGCGGCTCCCCCTGCCCGGGAGGGGGCTGGAGCGTATGCTTATCAGCCACCGGCACCTCAGAATCGTCAGCCTATGGATGTCCGCCCTGCTCAGTTTACTGATTTTGCCGGAGACCCATCCAGTGTGATTACAGGTGAAAACTTGGATATGCTTATGGACGTGCCGCTGTCTATTTCGGTAGAGCTGGGTAAAAGCCGCAAATTTATCAAGGAGATTTTAGACTTCAATGTGGGGACTATTGTTGTGCTTGATAAGATGGCGGGGGATTTAGTGGACGTAGTGGTAAACGGCAAGCTAATTGCCCAGGGTGAGGTCGTTGTTATAGACGATAGCTATGGGTGCCGTATTACCGATGTGGTAAGCCCATCTAAACGGATTGACTCGCATAGGTAGGGTGGAACCCCTGCAAAAGTTTTTTCAGAATAATACCATGGAGGTGAGTCCCTGATGGGAAATAGGATTTTGATCGTTGATGATGCCGCGTTCATGCGTATGATGATCAAGGAAACTCTTTCAAAAAATGGGTTTGAGATTTGCGGTGAGGCGGAAAACGGAAAGATTGCTGTGGAGAAGTTCAATGAGTTGCAGCCTGACTTAGTTATTCTTGACATAACTATGCCAGAGGTTAACGGCATTGAGGCTTTGAAGGCCATCCGTAAGATCAATGCCGATGCTAAGGTAGTTATGTGTTCCGCTATGGGTCAGCAGGCCATGGTTATTGAGGCAATTCAAGCAGGTGCCAAGGACTTTATCGTCAAGCCGTTCCAGTCTGAGCGTATTTGTGAGGCCGTTAAAAAGGTGTTGGAATGAGCCTCGCCCCTTATCTTTTGAACGCTGGCCCGGTTATGGATTTGTGGAGGCTTGTATTAGGAATTGTTCTTGTATCTGCCCTTTTGGCAGGTCTTGTGTTTTCGACAAGATGGTTGCACAGAAGGGGATTTATGCTCGGAAATCGCTCTGAGCATATTAGGATTGTGGACCGTGTTCCGTTAAACCGTGAGGTTGCTCTCCAAATTGTCCAGATAGGGTCTAAGTTCTTGGCTCTTGGCGTTGGAAGGGATGGTGTTCGCTTAATTTGCGAACTTGATCGGCTCGAGGCTTGTTGCCAGGCAGACCAGGAACAGCAGGAGCAATCTGCCCAGCCCCATTCCTCGCCTGGTTTTTTTGGAAGGTTTTCGCACAATGTGCAGGTCAATATGGGTCTGAAGCCCAAAGGTACGCCTTATATGGTACCAGCAGGTTCAGTGTCTCCAGGGACTGACGGCAAACCCGGGTCCGGTGTTGCCTCGGTGTTAAATCAAGAGCAAAAGCAGGAAAACGCTTTATCCCCCAAGTTAAACACACCTGAGGTTCCTGTATCTTTGGTGTTACCGGAATCTATGGGATCGGTGGATATCACTCAGAAACAGCCGCAGCAGGCTAGGGATACCGTTGCTCCGCCATCCCCTGTAGCCCCTTCAGTCCCCGGCGGCCCGGAGGCTTACAGGGCAAGTGTTGAGAATATAACAAAAATGGTTGAACCGGATTTGCTGGATCGCAGATCACGAGGATATTCTTCCGGCACGGACTACCCGGGTGCTACTAAAACGTCGGGTTCCTCAGGATCCGAAAAGCCGGAGAGTTCTCCGCATAGGTCTGCCCTGTCTCGTAGTACTCAAGGCAAATCATCGGATTCATCCACTTCGCCCGACCGGGAGGAACGGATTGATGAGCTTTTGGGTATGGTTGCAAACAGGCAGGCCCATTACACAAGAGAGAAGGATGCGGACAAGCCATGAGGATGAATAAATGGTTACTGGAAAAAACTTTAGGGCGTACCGGCAATCCGCATAAAGCAGGTTTCCCGGGATGCTCTTTGTTTTCGCGCAGTTTTCGTTGCCTTAGTGTTATGTTGCCCCTTTGCCTGGCCTTGTTCATCCTTTTTGCACCTCCGGTTTTTGCTACCGATATTTCTCCGGGTGATGGGTCTCCCGGTTTGGCTGATTCGGCGCGGGATGCTGAAGGCAGGGACATTTTTCCTTTCAATATGCTCAGAAACCTCTTTGGCGATGAAGTAGAGGGCATGACAACCACGATTGAGCTCATGCTTCTGCTGACAGTACTCACCCTGGTGCCGTCAATCCTGATTATGATGACATCATTTACCCGGATTGTCATAGTACTCTCTTTTACCCGAAATGCTCTGGGAACCCAGCAGATGCCTCCTAATCAGGTTATGATTGGGTTAGCTCTCTTTCTGACCTATTTCACGATGTTTCCTACTATCACGCAGGTTATAGACACTGCCTGGACACCCTATCAGGAGGAGGAGGTTACCTTTGATGAGGCTTTTGCCAATTCGATTGACCCATTGCGAGGTTTCATGCTAGGTCAAATTAGATTGCAAAATCACGAAAATGATTTGCACGGTTTTATGAATCTTGCCAAACTCGAAAGACCGGAAACAGATACGGATATACCAACTCATGTGCTTATTCCGGCATTTATCACTAGCGAGCTTAAAACAGCTTTCCGGATAGGGTTTTATATATTTTTGCCCTTCATGGTCATCGACATGGTGGTTGCCTCGGCTCTTATGAGCATGGGAATGATGATGCTCCCGCCGGCAATGATTAGCTTGCCGTTTAAGATTATGCTGTTTGTGGTTGTAGATGGCTGGAGGCTTGTGGTACAGAGCGTTATACAGACATTCGGATAGCGCGGCTGTAAAATCGTGCTTTGGGAGGTGAAGTGCTGTGGGTGCGGATGAAGTTTCCGGTTTGGTAACAGACGGTGTGCTTACTATTCTTAAGGTTGCCCTTCCTATGTTGAGCATAGGGCTGATTGTGGGTCTTATCATTTCGATTTTGCAGGCGACAACACAAGTCAACGAACAAACTATTGTATTTGTCAGCAAAATATTAGCGGTTTTTATTAGCTTAATTGTTTTTGGGCAGTGGATGCTGGCGCAGCTTCAGGATTTTACCTTGCGTGTGTTTGACAGGATTGTGGGTGGGTAGCCTATGACGGCAGCGTACATCGAGGAATATTTCGCATGGATAATTCATTTTATGCTTATTGTTGTGCGAGTTTCGGCATTGCTCCTGATTACCCCATTGCTTAACCGTCAGAATGTCCCTAGCATGGTCAAAATCGGGCTGTCTGTCCTTACCGCTTTTGTCCTGATAAATTTTTCACCGCCAGCATTCCCTTACCCATATACCGAGCCCTGGCCGCTCTTAGGTGCGGCAGTGAGGGAGATGATCGTGGGTTTGTCATTCGGGTTTGTGACCGCGTTGTTCCTCAACATTGTCTACACAGCAGGGCAAATCATAGATATGCAAGTCGGGCTCTCTCTGGCGCAGGTATTTGACATCAGCATTGGCGCGCAGGCTGCCGTTACCGCCGGTATTTTAAATATCATCATGGTTGTCACGTTTATTTTTGCTGACGGAATCAGCAGGGTGTTTGCCGTTTTAGGAAGGACATTAGAAATAATCCCTGTGGGTACAGCCGCTATTGGGCCCGAGCTGCCGATGCTTATGTTAGATTTGTTTATCCGTTGCTTTGTCATCGCAGTTCAGATAACCCTTCCCGTTATGGCATCGGCAATGTTGCTTGAGGTAGCACTGGGAGTTATAGTACGCACCGCACCTCAAATGAACATCTTTGTAATAGGTATTCCGCTGAAGGTGGCGATAGGGTTACTGATATTCCTTTTCATGGTTCCAGTGTTTGTCTCGGCGACAGGTGGTATTTTTGACCAGATGTTTGACGCAATGGACAATCTGTTAGGGGAGATGATGCCATGACTCCTGAGCAAGGCTCGAGTGCCGAAAAAACAGAAAAGGCGACTCCTAAGAAACGGCGTGATGCGCGAAAAAAAGGTCAAGTGCTGAAAAGTGCCGAGGTAAACACAGCTGTTTTGACCCTGAGTATGTTTATGACCCTCTTCCTCGCTGGCGGCTGGATGATGCAGCGGTTGTTCACATTGTTTGGTCATTGCACCGATCTTATGGCACGGACAGAGAGTCATAACGACAAACTTATCACACAGACCCTGTTTGACATATTCATCAGCTTTTTTCTTATTTTGCTCCCATTTCTGTCAGTCGCTCTCATTATGGGTATTTTGGTTAATGTTGCACAGATAGGATTTTTGTTTGTTTCGGACCCGCTAAAGCCCAAGCTGAGCAAAATTAACCCCATATCCGGGCTGAAACGGATATTTTCAATGAGAAGCCTAATGGAGATGTTCAAGGCTATTGCCAAGTTTTCGGCGGTTGGCTTGGTGGTGTATTTTGAATATGTCAAGAATTTAGAGCTTTTTCCCATGATGATGCACCTATCCCCGGCTAATGCGGCCAGCGAGCTTTTTAGTATGTGCATGGTTGTAGCCTTCAAGGCGTGCGTGGTGCTGGTATTTATCGGACTGCTGGACTACATGTATCAGTGGTGGGAGTACGAGAAAAATCTCAAAATGACCAAGGATGAGGTCAAGCGGGAATTTAAGCAGATGGAGGGAGACCCGCAAATCAAGGGCAAACGCCGTGAGCAGCAACGTAAAATGAGCATGATGCGCATGATGCAGGCGGTACCTCAGGCAGATGTGGTCATTACCAACCCTACTCATTATGCCGTGGCTATCAAGTATGAGGAAAAGAAAGCAGATGCCCCGATTGTCTTAGCCAAGGGAAAGGATGCCATAGCCCTTAAAATCAAACAGCTAGCCCAAGAAAGCGGCATTGAACTCGTGGAAAACAAGCCGGTGGCGCAGGCACTGTATGCCGCGTGTGAGCCAGGGCAGAAGATCCCCCCCGACCTATTCGCCGCGGTTGCAGAAATTTTAGCCCATGTGTACAATCTCAAGAAGCAGCAGCAGGATCCACCGCGGCCTGGTCAAAGACGGCCAATTCAGCGCAGTCCAATGAGCAGCAACAGGCAAATGGGCGGAAGCTTCCCTCAGCGCAGACCCGGACATCGCTCGGTGTGACAAGATAACACAAACAATCCTTAAAAGTTAACTGGTAAGGGGTGAGCATGACTTGAAGCTTAATCTGAAGGCTATATCACAAGTGTCTGGCAATATGTTAATTGGAATGGTTGTAATAACGGTTGTCCTTATGCTTGTTATCCCGTTGCCAGCCGCTCTGTTAGACTTTTTAATCATAATCAACATAGTTACGGCTATTGTGGTTATCCTCGTTGCTATCACGGCAAAGGATGCACTGGGGTTCTCAACCTTCCCTACTGTGCTGCTTATCTTAACAGTATTCCGCCTGGCAATTAATATTTCGGTCACCCGCTCTATTTTAACCAATGGCGGCAAGGCTGGGCAAATGGTTGAAACATTCGGCAGATTTGTTGGCGGAAACGATCTTGTTGTCGGTGCAATTATATTTCTGCTACTGATTATCGTGCAGTTTTTAGTTATCACAAAGGGTGCCGAGCGTGTCGCGGAGGTTGCCGCCCGCTTTACTTTGGATGCCATGCCGGGTAAGCAGATGGCAATTGATGCCGACCTCAATTCGGGTCTGATTGACGAAAAAGAGGCGCGTAAACGCCGTACTAACATTTCCCGCGAGGCAGACTTTTACGGAAGTATGGACGGTGCTGCCAAGTTCGTTAAGGGCGATAACATTTTCAGCATTATAGCGGGGCTGGTCAATGTAATCGGCGGCCTGATCCTTGGGTCAATGAACGGTGTTGAAATTGACGGTGTCCTGCAAACAGACATGGGGAGCATTATAAGTGTTTATACCATTGCCACTATAGGCGATGGCTTGGTCGCTCAGATCCCTGCGTTGCTGATTTCAGTTGCTACAGGTATTATTGTAACGAAAGCCGCATCGGACGATACCCTGGGTGGCGATATAGGACGTCAATTTATTCAGGAACCGTATATCCTTATTTTAGGTGGCGGTGCATTGGCTGTTATGGGCTTTATCCCGGGTATGCCTAAGCATATAATGTGGCCTATTGCTATTATTTTGATTACTTTAGGCATCATGCTTATGAGAAAAGACCGAGTGCCGATAGAGGAGCCGGGACCGGACGAGCCGATAGAGCAGGAGGCGCAGGAGGCACGCAAAATGGAGAATGTCGTCAGTCTGCTGCAGGTAGACCCACTGGAGATTTCCTTCGGCTACGGAATTATACCCTTGGCCGAACCATCCCAAGGAGGCGACTTGCTTGACAGGGTGGTTATGATCCGCCGGCAGTGTGCCAGTGAGCTGGGCTTGATCGTGCCTGCTATTCGCATGAGGGATAATATCCAGTTTGCCAACAATGAATATTCAATCAAAATAAAGGGTAGCGAGGTGGCACATGGCGAGGTCGTGCTTGACCACTATCTTGCTATGAACCCGGGTGATGTTGAGGAGGATGTTGAGGGCATTGACACATTAGAGCCGGCGTTTGGGCTTCCCGCCAAATGGATATCTGTGAGGGAGCGGGAAAAAGCCGAGCTGCTTGGCTACACAATTGTTGACCCGCCTAGTGTTATTGCTACCCATCTCACAGAGGTTGTTAGGCGGCATGCCCACGAACTCCTGGGTCGTCAGCAGGTGCAGGCTCTGATTGATAATCTCCGCCAGCAGCAGCCATCGCTGGTTGATGAGGTTATTCCCAAGGTATTCTCATTGGGTGAAGCTCAAAAAATACTGCAAAATCTCTTGAGTGAAGGCATTTCTATTCGGGATATGGTTACAATTCTTGAAACAATGAGTGAATACAGTGCCTCTACAAGAGATCCGGATATGCTCACGGAATATGTTAGGCAGTCCCTGAAGCGTGCCATAACCGCTAAATTTACAAGCGGCGGGAAGCTCAATGTCATTACTCTTGATCCAACGCTTGAAAACAAAATTTTGGACAATATACGACAAACGGAGCATGGTGCCTATGTATCCTTAGACCCAGATGACATACAAAATATATTTGCATCACTGAAGACAGGAATAGAGCGGCTGCAGGGCATGGGAATAGTCCCGGTTGTTCTGTGTTCTCCCGTTGTGCGCTATCACTTCAAACGCATGACGGAGGGCCTGGCACCTGATTTAGTTGTGCTGTCGTACAATGAATTGGAGCAGAACATTGATATTCAGGCGGATGGGGTGGTGCAATTGTGAATGTGAAGCGTTATACTGCCCCCACGCTTGCCGAGGCTATGGAGCAAGTTAAGCAGGAGTTAGGCGGGGATGCCTTGATTTTATCGCAACGCACCGTTAAAAAAGGTTTTTTCAAAAAAGAGCATGAGGTTATGGCGGCTTACGAAAAACCTGCCGAGTCTGCTCAGAGCAAAAAGGGAAAAAATTTTCCGCCGTTGTCGAAGGGGGTACCCCCGGCAACCAACGCAAAAGCCTCTGCATATGCAAAAACAGCGAAACCTGCAGGAGATAATCCGCTGAAGGATAATCCCCCCCCCCTTGTAAGCACCCGTCGCAGGGAGGCTTCGCCGGAGCCTGCCAATGCCGCCGAGCGGGCATTGGAGATTTTAGACCAAATAAATGCCAAAACCGAACCTATGCCGGCGGCTTCACCCATTTTGCCCAAGGAACCCAGCGGTGAATTTCAGCCACTGCATATACATGTTGCCGAACCGAAGTCAGAGCCAAAGGAGCATATTATAGGTCGCCCGGCGCAAGCAGGGGAGCTTGCAGGACAGGGTATGGAGCAATTGCAGAATAGAATTGATATTTTAACATCATCGGTCAATTCTCTGGTGGGCAAGATGCAGCTTGGGAATGAAACGCGTTCATATAGCCCGGAAATTGATGCTATGATGCTCAGCCTGCTGGAAAATGAAGCCCATGAGGAATTTATAAGCCGTATTGCCAAGGAGGTGGATGAAATTGTTACCAAGCAACGTGAGGAACCGCGTGAGGTAATGGAACAGCTTCTTCGCCAGTATCTCGGTACGGCGGAGCCTATCCGCCTGAAACGCTTCAAACGTACGGTAGTCCTCTTGGCAGGCCCGACCGGGGTGGGAAAAACCACTACACTGGCAAAGCTTGCTGCAATCTATTCTATAAACCACCATTCCAAGGTTGGTGTCATCACTACCGATACCTACCGTATTGCGGCTGTGGAGCAACTGAAAACCTATACTCAGATTTTAGAAATACCCCTCTCTATTGTGTATACACCGGCTGAGGTTGCCGATGCTTTAAAGGATCATGAGGATAAGGATGTTGTTTTTATAGACACAGCTGGAAAAAGCCCCTCCGATCAAACACATGAAGAAGAGCTTACCGAATTGATAAAGCATTCTGAGTGCGATGAGGTGCATTTGGTGGTTTCGGCAACCACAGGCTTTACCGGATTGCTTAACATCTTGAATGCGTACTCTTTTCTCACCGACTTTAAGCTTATTATAACAAAGCTAGACGAAACTCCTGCTTGGGGTGGAGTTCTTAATGCTCGCTTTCTTACCGATAAATCTCTGTCATACACGGCAATTGGGCAGAATGTCCCTGATGACATTGAGGTAGCGGATATCCGTAAAATTGTAACCCGGCTGATTGGATAACAGGCAAACGTACAGCGTTTGCCGGAAGGGCAGGACGTGATGAAGGATCAGGCCAGTGCGCTGCGGCAAATCGTGGGAAATTTGAAAAAACAGCGTGATGAGCGTCCCTCTGAGCAAGGGGCGCGGCTGATTTGCGTTACCAGCGGCAAGGGCGGAGTTGGGAAAACTAGCATTGCTGTCAATTTAGCTATTTCACTTGTTAAAAAAGGGCTAAGGGTACTTTTGATGGATGCTGACTTTGGTCTCTCAAATGTGGATTTAATGATGGGCGTTTCCCCGCCGTTTGACCTTTCCCATGTGCTGAGCGGAAAAAAACAGATGCGAGATGTTGTGGCGCAGGGTCCGGGCGGTGTTCAGGTAGTTGCGGGCGGTTCGGGCATGAGAAGCTTGATTCAAATGACAGAAACCCAGCTTGTGGATATTATGGGTGTTCTGGTATCTTTAGAAGACATAGCGGATATGATTATATTAGACACCGGAGCTGGAATAACCCCATTGATTATGCGGATGATCCGGGCGTCCCAGGAGGCAATTGTCATTACAACCCCGGAGCCCACCGCTATCATGGATTCATATGCCCTTGTAAAATCCCTTGCATCAGGAAAGTCGGATACTCAGCTTAGGCTTATAGTCAACAGAGCCCGATCTGCAGAGGAGGGTGAGGCTGCCATTCAGAAGTTTTTAGCTGTGGTCAGGCTTTACTTGAAAAACGAGATTGTATCTCTTGGCTATCTGCTGAACGATACCTCTGTAGAAAAAGGGGTGAGGCAGCAGCAACCATTTGTTTTGTCTTATCCTCGTTCTGTTGCGGCCAAAAACATTGAGGAAATAGCTTGGAAGCTTATGGGTGCGACACCAAATCAAACGCCTGGAGGATTAGGTAGGTTCGTCATGGGATTGTTGGGAAGGGATAAAATCAGAACAATACAGCCGGAGGAGCAATCGGTATCTTCAGCAGAACCGTAATCGGCAGTGAATGAGCAGCTAGGCAGCTAAAGGCGACATCTAAAATAAGTCCGTAACGTTTTTGTGAAGTAGGTGGAAGTAAGAGATGGAGAGCAGCTTCAGAAGCTTTCTCGGAGGAAGCCCGCAGGAGGCCGAGCGTCTTTGGGTGGAATTTTCCAAAAAACCAAATGTGGAAAACCGTAATCTTTTGGTCACACATTACATCCCCTTGGTCAGAACAGTTGTTCTGCGATTATTTCCTACTTACCGCAAGCACGTTGATTTTGACGATTTGATGAGCTGTGGCCTCCTGGGCCTGATGGATGCCTTGGATAAATTTGATTTATCTAAGGGTGTGAAATTTGAAGCTTACGCAACATTGCGGATCCGGGGAGAAATTATTGACCAAATTCGCAAGCAGGACTGGGCACCAGTTAATTTACGTCAGAAAATCAAAAAAATTGAGGAGGCTTATGACTACTTAGAGTTGCAATTAGGCCGTATCCCAAACGAAAAAGAGGTAGCGGAGCATCTTAAAATGCAGACAGATGAGGTTCAAAAGGCATTAGACGATTCTCATACCTTCAATCTTGTGGCATTAGATGAACTGTTTGTCGAAAGATTAGGTGCTATGCCTCTTTCGGACGAGGGGAACCCGGACACGCTTTGTGACGAGAAGGAGGTTAAGCGGATTATGGCTGAGGTTATAGATACCTTGTCAGAGACTGAAAAATTAGTAATTTCAATGTATTATTATGATGAGCTTACCATGAGGGAAATAGCTGAGGTTTTTGGAGTTTGTGAGTCACGCGTCAGTCAGATACACGCTAAAACACTTATGATAATGAGAAATAAAATGACAAAAGCCTTTGAAAGCTAAGATAGTTTCGGGAAAATTAAAATTTCATGCAACCCGGAAAATATTTTTCCGATTTTCCCAGGTTGATCGTTAGGAGGTTTTTTTAATGAAAATTGTTGATGTTCAAATGGCGTTGCAGCGTCCGCCCGAGCTGACCTCTAACCGGGCAAACGAAATGCAAAAGAGCGGATTTAATGTAAATATGGCAAACGAAATTGAAAAATATACTCAGGAAGAACAGGCACGCGTCCGGCAAATGAATGAGTCTGAATCAACCAGGCTTCAGTTGCACGAAGACGGACAAAATGACGGAGAACAACAGCAAGAGCCGGAGGATGAGGAGCAATCCGCGCAACAAGAGGAATTAAACCGCTATGCTTCGGAGCGTATACTGAATCTCCCGGTTGACGGCGGTAAGCTTGCAAAGGGCAAGTCTAAATTTGATATTATGGCATAAAAGGGTGGTGGATTTCTATGTGGGTATATTGGTTTATAGTGATGCTGATTTTTAATATTTTTATGTTTTACAGACAGTCTGTTAAAACAAAAAAACGGCTTGAGGATGCACAAAAGGAATCGCAGGAGGTTCGGAATTTAGATGAAAAGGTTTATAGGCTGTATCAGGAAATAGAGAGTATGCTAGATAATTTTGAAATTTATGTAAATGAAGTACATGACGAATTAGAGTCACGGCGTACAGAGATTTTAGAAATGTCCAGACAGGCAACTACCCTGTATATGCAGGTTATGCAACCGGGGGCGTTCGGCAATGTTGTTGCAATAACTCCGCCAAAACAGGAGCCTGAAAAAACGAAGCCGCAGGAGCAAGAAGTCGAAGAACCCAAGGCTGAACCCAAAGCTAAAGCCGCCACTAGGTCCAAAGCAAAACCCAAACCCAAAACATCCCCGCCTCCCGAAACACAAGAAGAAAATCTTAAGGAAAAGGCCCAATCCTCTGGGAGACTTTCGGAGCGAGATCAAAAGGAACTCGAAAAATTAGATACAAAGGGGAAAAAAGTTCATTTTTTAATGGGGCGCGGCCTTACTATTGATGAAACCGCCCGCGAATTGTCGATGGGCAAGGGGGAAATACAGTTGATTGTAGATTTAGATAAAAAGTAGGAGTTTTTCAAGAAACAGGGGGGGGTTAGGAGATAGGGTAGGAGGGGCTAAATCTCCACTGCCTTCCTCGTGCAAAAAAAGAATATTTTTCTTATAATACGCTTTTTATTTGGATACAGAGCATTGAGTGCGGCGGTATAGGCATCCATTTGCGGCCTGTACTTTTCCGAAAAGCTCTCTTCTTGGCCTGGAATTACCCAGTCGCTTTTGAAGTCGATCAGGCAGAGGGTATCGTTGTACTCGAAATAACAGTCAATTACACCTTGCAATAGGATTTTTTCTCCTTGTGGTATATATAACCCCGGTATATCGTTGTTTTCAATCAGCAATGAAAACTTTTGTTCTCTGTAAATCTTTTGACTTGACAGCATATGTTCTCCGGTTCTGCTTTTGAAAAAGCTCAAAACAGTTGTTGCCGATACGGCCTCCGCCTGTTGTGCAGTCAAAAAATTTTGCATAACAAGCCGGTTTTTTTCATCTTCAATGTCGTGTAAATTCATACAATTTTCATATCTTGCAAACTGCATAAATAAATGAAGCGCAGTGCCTCGCTGTGTCGGGTTGAGTTCGGTTTTTTCAAGGTTTTTTTCAAAAACAGGGCGGCGTATATTTTTTGAAAGTATTTTTTGGGAATATTTCTGGATTTTTGCCAGACTGGCCGGGGGTTCTATCCAATAAGCCTGTTGTGCATCTTGATTTGCCTGCTGGTCAACAATTCGCCCTTTCAGTCCGGTTGCAGTTAATTTAGAAGGGGTGTCAACAGCCTCTGAAAATGGATATGATAACACCTCGTTTTGTCCAGAGTGATTTGAGGGAGTGCCGGGATGTTCCGGTTGTGCCAATTTCTGAACCTCCCCTGGCTCTTCAGGTTGGCCATGCTCAGCTGAAACAACAGTCCACGCAGGGTCTTTTACTGCCCAAAGCCAGTCGCTTATGCACCTAGCCTGGAGAAAATCGCCTTTTTCGATAAAACCGAAAATGTCCGGGTTTTTCTCTTTGGTTTGACCCAACGATAAAATCAGTTTACTTTCTGCGCGGGTCATTGCCACATACAAAAGCCTTAGCTCTTCAGAACGCATTTCGCTGTCAATCACCACCTTCACGGCCCTGTGGGCAATGGTAGGGTATTCCGACAGCTCATCCCTCCGGCAAAAACCCAGCCCCGCCTGGGCATGGACTAAAAGCCGTCCCTTTTGATCATCTGTATTAAATCTTTTGGTCAAGCCGGCTAATACAACTACAGGAAATTCAAGGCCTTTAGCTTTATGAATTGTCATAATTTTAACGCTGTCATCCTGATTTGGGGTGAAGCCCGGCAGATAATCGTCCTTTTCAGCTAATTTTACAATCCAGTCCGAAAGCTGCCTTAGCTCACGCCCCTGAAAGGCTTGCAGTATTTCCGGCAAAACGAGTAGGTTTTCCCGGGCAGGATTTCCGTATTTTGCGGGCAGACAGGTTTCCGCCGTTACCCGGGCGCAAAGGGCATATGGCGGTAGCTCGGCGGCAAGTATTCTCCAATGTCCTAATCGTTTGAGGAATTCTGCAACCTTAGGATTATCCGAGGCCTTCATACAGTCATATAGTGTGCCGTCAGGGCAGCACAAGCGCAAATCAGCTAACTCCTCGGGCGTAAGCCGTATAATGGGGCTTTGTAATACCAAAAGCATGGGGATTGAGGCTAATGGGTTGTCTATGACCTCTAAGATTGCTAAAGCTGTTTTAATCTCGGGCCGTGACAGGAAATTTCTTTCCTCGTTTCCCGAGCAATTCAGCCCATGCGCACCTAATGCTTTACGATAATACGGTAATTTACCTTTGATTGAGCGGAGCAAAATAACGCACTCGCTCGCCTTGAACTGACCTGAATCAGTCAATTCCCTTAAGTGTTTAGCGATTACTTGTGCTTCCTGGCTATGTACATCTGTCTCATTATCCGGCGGGAAGGTCAGCACCTCGACAGGGGGGGGATGGGGCGTGTCGAAGCATCTGTCTGAGAACATATACTCTTCCCGCTTTAAAACGCCCATTTCAGGGCAGTCAATTTTAGAGAAAACATGGTTAACCGCATTTAGTATTTCAGGGCGTGATCTGAAGTTTTTTGTCAATAAAATTTTACGAGGAATATGAGTGTCCGCCGTTTTTGAACAGAGGGGATAGCGGTTGTATTTATCTAAAAATATCGCCGGGTTTGCCATTTGAAAGCGATAAATTGACTGACGCACGTCCCCTACGTAAAAGACATTCCCCCCTCCCCGGCTCAGGGCGTTAATCAGCGCATCCTGCAATGGGTTTATGTCCTGGTATTCATCGACCATAATTTCAACAAACCTACTGGCATAGCGTTGCGAAATCCCATTTGAGGATGTTAGCAAACGCCAGGCAGAATGCTTTACGTCATCAAAATCCAGAACGCCATCCCGTGATTTTTGCTCTATAAGTGCTTTGTCAAACTCTTTTACAGCCTGAATCAGGCCACGCAAAACCGGCAGGGAGGATTTAATGTCTTCCAAGTGGGAATCTTTTTGGCCGTATACATATAATTTTAGCTTATCAATCTGTTTTTTGAATGCCGTGCGAAGAACCGCAAATCGCTGACACATTTCGTTTTTTTCTTCAGCCCTTACCGGGGCAAGCCGGCTTGGGGAAAATTCAGCAAGCACAGAGGAAGACAGAGTCCAGTCCTTTTTTTTCCAGGAAGATAAAAACGAATTGATAAAATCTGTGTCACCATCTAGGTTTTGCAAATATTTTGATTCAGGGTCATTTTGCATCAAGGGGCGTATGTTTGCATATTTGCCCCGGTATGCCAGCAACAACTCAGAGGCGTAATTGCCTAGTATCTCAAACCAATCGTTAGCATCGCCCTTCTCTAAACTGATTAAAAACGCCTCCAGCCAGGCAATAGGCTCAGGATGACAGCGTGTTTTTTGCCAGATGGCCAGTACTAAATCCGCCAACAGGTTATCGCCGTGTAAATCCCCAAAGTTTTCTGCACAAATTAAAAATGGGGAATGCTCCTCTTGACCATATTCCTCGTACATACGATCTAAAATTTCCTGCAAAACGCCTTCACGGATGATACGCATTTCACTTTCATCGCCTAGTCTGAAATTAGGTGAAATCCCCGCCGCGGGGGAATTTTCCTCTAAAATCTCACGGCAAAACGCATCAAGAGTGCAAATTGGCGCAGCATAAATCCGGGTAAGCTGAGCTTTGAGGTGGTTATCCTCTGGGTTTTCATTACAAAGTGTCTCTAAACCCTTCAAAATCCGGGTGCGCATTTCCCCCGCCGCCGCTCGTGTATAGGTAATCACAAGGAACTGATCTGCATTGCACCGCCGGTCCCTTATATACGAGAGAAACCGCTCGGTCAAAACCTTAGTTTTTCCCGCTCCTGCAGCTGCTGAAACCAGCAGGGCGCCACCATGCGAGGACACAGCAAGGCTTTGTTCGGGTGTTAGTTCAGGCATTTTGCTACTCCCTATTCATCGAAATCAATCTGCTCACCGGTTTTTTCGACATACAGCTTGGCAACCTCTGCAACTTCACCGTTTGCTATGATCTCCCCATTTTCGAGTAAAATGGCTTTATTGCAAATTCTCTGTACCTGTTTAATGTTGTGGGACACAAATAACACGCTTATCCCCGAATCAAACATATTGATAATTTTAGATTCGCTTTTCTTTTTGAATTTAGCGTCACCGACAGCTAAAACCTCATCTAAAATAAGAATATCAGGCTCTACCAAGGTGGCAACAGAGAATCCTAAACGTGATTTCATGCCGGAGGAATAATTTTTCAGAGGAACATCAATAAATTCCCTTAATCCTGAAAACTCGACTATTTCATCAAATTTTGAGCGTATAAAGCCTTTGGAAAGTCCTAAAACAGAGCCGTACAGATATATATTCTCAGCACCGGTATACTGTTTATCAAAGCCGCTGCCTAACTCTATTAAGGGGGCGATTTTCCCACGGCGGGTCACGCTGCCCTCGGTGGGCTTGAATACTCCGGCAATGACCTTTAATAGGGTTGATTTTCCAGCACCATTCAGGCCCAATATAGCCAATCGGTCGCCTTTTTCAAGGGTAAAAGAGATATTTTTAAGTGCCCAAAATTCAGTATATTTTAGCTCTCTCTTTAACAGTTTTATTACATACTCCTTCAAACTGTCTACTTTCTCTTTGCTGAGGTTAAATTTCATGCTTACATTATCCACTACAATGACCGGCTTGGGCATATAAACAACTCCTTGCTAAATGTGTAAAATAAATTCGTCTTGTTTCCAGTAGAAAATAGCCAAACCGGCTAAAACTGAGCCTACGGCGGCAACAGAGGCGATTATCAGCCAGACCGGTTCCATCGGCACACCATATACGGCACTGCGGAAAAGCCGTATAATGGCGTACAGGGGATTGCAGTAAAAAACATTATAGATTCTGCTTCCTTTAAGCTGATCTACGTGGTAAAAAATAGCACTAGTGTACATGATAAGCATAAGGGCAACATCCCAGAGATACTCTATATCCTTGAAAAAAACTGTTATGCAGGCGAGAATCAACCCGACTCCAAATGTGAGCAAAAGCAGTAAAACCAAGGGAACAATTATTTGAATTAAATAAAATGTGGGATAGACCTTGAGGACAAACATTGTTCCTGCTAAAATCATAAGCGAAATAAGAAAAATAATATAATTGTACAAAACGCTCGACAGAGGGTAAAAATACTTAGGGACATATACCTTTTTAATCATTCCTGAATTTCCGCGTATTGATTTCATGGCGGTCCGGGTGCCTTGGGAAAAGGAGTTGTATATCAATCGCCCGCTTAATATATACAGAGGGAAGGTAGGGTCGCTCCTGCCTAAAATTGTGCCGAAAACTAAGGTTAGAACCAGCATAGTAAACAATGGATCCAAGAGTGTCCACACAATCCCTAAATACGAGCGGCGGTAACGTAACTTGATGCCTTTTTTAGTCAGCTCACTTAACAGAAAGCTGTATTTTTTGAAACCAACTAAATATTTGTTCAAAACCAACTAATCTCCTTTCCAAGCTCAATCATCAGGTATTTCAACTATCTCTATCATGTGATGCAATTGTCGTACATTTTCCGGTGGCGGATTCATATAATCCCCATACATTGATTCTAAAACTGCACGATAGTTTTCAGGGCATATAACTTCCATATCCTCAAACGGACACATCAGCCCATCTCCGAAAAAAACCTTTGGAAATACTTCTTTTAGTTTATGTGCCCCCCCCGCGTTGATTATATAATCATTGTCCTCGTACCGATACTTAAGCAATGCTTCCTTCATTAGTGCGAGACGCTTATTTGGGTCAAAGTTTTTGCCGAATTTTGTGGAGTTGTAAATTTTTATTACAAGCCTTTCGTGAAGAGGTCTGCCGGGTCTGTGGATATGAACATTTTCTTCAAATTGAGACAGCTGAAGCATCATGCGGTGATACATTATACGTAAGGAATGTATCTTTCGGGAAATAAAATTTTTTGGCAACCCATCCAAAGGGAAAAGATCAATCCAAACATGGGATTTTTTTTTAGCTTTGCCCGGATAGACCTCTAATATCTGTGTAGCTAAGTTAAAAATCCGCGAGAAGATCGTTTTTGGGGTTATATCATTATCTAAATATGTCTCAAGCTTCAATGGGTATTTTAGCTCCCTGCCGGCTATTTTCAAAAACCTCTCATAGTTTGCCCGCGGTATACCGATATCAATATCATCGTCCCATGGGATAAACCCTTTATGGCGAACCGCACCCAATAAGGTTCCGCCTATCGCGTAATACTTTATATCATGTTTGCCACATATTTCAACGATCTCCTTTAGCATCTCAATTTCCTTTAGCTGTAGCTTTCTTAGGTTACCCTCCATAAAAAATGACCTCCCCGGAAACTAGCCTGCGCGGAGGGCTGGCCTCCAATTCGCATATGATTGAACCGGTAACAGCCCATATCCTATCACTCATTGCCGTCCTTGTCAATTCCCCATCCCATCAGAGGAAATCGTTGCATAGCACCAAGGATTTTTTGCCTTGCACCGGGAATGGTCACCTCCAGCTCCTTTAGCTTATCCTTGGCAGCCTGCCGCTGGGTATGCCCCTCGGCAGGACAGGGGTTGTGTATAACCGGCAGGCCGCTTTTCATGGAAATAATTTCGTTTTCCCAGAAGTACAGAAGTGGCCGTATAAGGGTTATATCTTTTCTGTCCAGCCAAGTGACTGGCTGAAAACAGGACAAGCGTCCTTCAAAGAGCAACGATAGCCAAAAGGTTTCAACCGCATCATCGGCGTGGTGACCCAATGCAACCTTGCGGCATCCCCTTTCCAGTGCAGCCTCATGCAAGGCTCCGCGGCGCAATTTAGCACAGAGGGAGCAGGGGTTTGGTTCTTTTCGTATATCGAACACCACAGGAGCGATATCTGTTTTAATTAGCGAAAATGGTACGTCTAACCTTTCGCAGAAATCAACTAACGGAGTTGCAACAACCCCAGGAAAGCCCAGGTCTAAGCAAATGGCATGAAGGGTAAATTCGTGCGGATAAAAACTTCTCAGCCCGGCAAGGGCAACTAAAAGCAGGAGTGAATCCTTGCCACCCGAAACGCCCACAGCGATTTTGTCACCCGGGGCAATCATACCATAATCATCTATACAACGCCTGACACGGCTGTAGACATGCTGCATAACTCTAGACCGCATTTTGCCCGATATACACAGCCTTCATGTTGGAATCAAACAATGCTTGCTTGCGCTTGGGGACGGTTTTCCTCATGGCGGACTCAATCAAATCATCACTAATTCCGTCTAACAGGGAAATTACTCCTCCCGCCATAATCATGCTGCCCAATCCGCTCAAAGCATTATCTTCCGCCATTTTTGCTGCCGGTATATTATGCACGATAACATCGGTTCGCTTTACTTTTTTTGAAATCATTGAACTGTCAGTAAAAATATGGCCGCTTGGCTTAACTGCGTTCTCGAATTTATCCAGAGAAGGCAGGTTAAGGGCTATTAAAACATCAGGCCTGGAAACAACTGGACATCCAATTGTATCAGGCGACAGAATAACGCCGCAATTAGCGGTTCCTCCCCGCATTTCCGGACCATATGACGGTAACCAGCTTACTTCTTGATTGTTCAAAAGCCCTATGTTTGCTAAAAATTTCCCGGAAAATAAAACACCCTGTCCGCCAAATCCGGCGATCAAAATCTCCCGACTCATACTTCTCCCCCCTTATCCTTGAAAACGCCAAGAGGATATTGGGGCATCATATTTTCCCGGAGCCAATCCAACGACTCTGTAGGGGAGAGTCCCCAGTTTGTCGGACAGGTAGACAAAATTTCTACCAATGAAAACCCTTTTTTTGCCTTTTGCGTTTCAAATGCCTTGCGTATAGATTCTTTTGCTTTGCGTATATTTTTAACGCAATCTACCGAAACCCTTTCACAATAAGCCGTACCTTCAAGAGTGGAAAGCATTTCACTTACCATAACCGGGTAGCCCGCGGAGCTGGGGTTCCTGCCGTAAGGGGTAGTTTGGGTGACCTGCCCGGGCAGGGTGGTGGGTGCCATTTGACCTCCGGTCATACCATAAATAGCGTTATTGACAAAAATAACAGTGATGTTTTCCCCGCGAGCCGCCGCATGAACTGTTTCGGCTGTGCCTATAGCGGCCAAGTCCCCATCGCCCTGATAGGTGAATACAAAACCATCAGGCAAAGCACGCTTAATTCCTGTAGCAACAGCCGGGGCTCTGCCGTGAGGCGATTGAATCATGTCTAAGTTAAAGAAGGTATACGCCAATACCGCACACCCCACCGGGGCAACACCTATTGTTGAATTGGCAATATCCATCTCCTGGATGACCTCGGCGACCAGGCGGTGAATAATCCCATGGGTGCAGCCCGGGCAATAGCTAAAATGCGTGTCTGTCAAAACAGGAGTTTTCTGAAATACAATACTCATAAATCTGCCGCCTTTCTGATACAGTCAAGAACCTGAGCCGGCTCGGGAACTACGCCGCCTACCCGGTTGCACAGCAAAACCGGGCATCCGCAACGCACAGCTAGCTCAATATCCTTTACCATCTGACCCATGCTCATTTCCACCGAAATAAAAGCTTTCGCGGTTTTTGCCGCACTGAGGCAAGCCTCCTTGGGGAACGGCCATAGCGTAATGGGGCGCAACATACCTGCCTTAATGCCCTGGCTGCGAGCTTCTGCGATAGAATTGCGGGCAACACGAGCAGAGGCACCGTAAGCCACAACGACTATCTCGGCATCATCAAGCATAAAGCCTTCAAATCTAGCTTCGTTAGCCTCAACCTCGGCGTACCTCTCAAAGCGCCGGAAGTTTTGCGCCTCCAAGGCATAAGGGTCTAAGAACAGCGAGCTAACAATGTTTTTTTCCCTCTTTCTGTTTATTCCCAGTGCCCAGGGTTTCTCCGGTGCATCAGAAACAGTATTGCCGAATGTCACTGGCTCCATCATCTGGCCCAAGATGCCGTCTGATAAAATCATTACAGTCATTCTGTACCGATCAGCTAAGTAAAAGGCTAACACGGCATGGTCAAACATTTCCTGAACACCGCCGGGGGCCAAAACAATCATACGGAAATCCCCATGACCGCTGCCTTGGGTGGCAATAAAATAATCGGCCTGACCCGGCTGGATTCCGCCTAAACCGGGTCCTCCGCGCTGAACATTTACCAAAACCGCAGGAAGGTCACAGCCAGCAAGATAAGAAAGCCCCTCACTTTTTAGGGCGATACCCGGACTGGAGCTGGAGGTCATTGCCCTCACTCCTGTTGCCGCGGCTCCCAGCACCATGTTGATAGCGGCAATTTCGCTTTCGGCCTGCAGAAAAACACCATTTTCCTTGGGCATACGCTTTGACATATATGCAGCCAGCTCGTTTTGCGGCGTGATGGGATACCCAAAAAAATGACGGCATCCCGACCGTATGGCACCCTCAGCTACCGCCTCGTTGCCCTTCATTAAAACTTTTTCGCTCATGTACGCACATCCTCTCATATGTAATAGCTACTATTTTTCTACCGTAATAACACAGTCAGGACAAATCAGGGCGCAAAAGGCGCATCCTATGCACTCCCGCTGGTCAGAAACCTCCACCGGGTGATAACCCTTACTGTTCAGCTTGTCCGCGCTAAGGTGCAGAATTTTTTTCGGACAGGCCTGCACACAAAGAGAACAGCCCTTGCATCTTGAATCTTCAAATGTCAGTCTTGCCACTGCGAGTCACCTCCTCATTCATACAACCTCCAGCAACCTGTTTTTTTAGAGGTTGTCTCTGTTCGGCACTTAACTGATCTTCCAGTTAGGCTTGTCGTATATGTCGAGTGCCAGAAGATTATCCACCCGGCCCGAAAGCTCTTCAACCAAATTGCGCTTCACCGAGGTAAGGCGAACAGGTAAGCCGGACAGCCGGGAAACCTCTCTAGCATAACTCAGTGATTGTACCACATCCAGGCCGGTTGTTTCAAGCCCTATATTTGAGTTGTTGATTATAGAGGTGAATTTAACTCTCGCTGCCGCCTCAATTTCTCTGACAATATGCAAGGTTTCTTTTGGAGTGCCGGATAGTGGGCGATACATATTTACTACTAAAATCATCTCGGCAGTTTGCATTTTTTCCGCCCAGCGGCCTAAAACTAATGCACCGCGCTCATCCCCGCCTATATCGGCAAAGGCTTGACCCTCAGGACTGTCAAATATAGCTGCGGCAGAGGGTGCCAAGCCAGGCATTTCAATGTTTGTCCCGGCATAATCTGAGGAAATCAGATCAATTCCAGCCTGGTTCAGCACATTTTTGATGTCGTTCGACCTAAAATAAGGATTAACAATATCTAAATCGCAAAGCACAACCCTTGCCTGTGTTTTTTTTGTATAAAGTGCTAAATTTATGGCCAATTGTGTTTTGCCTGAACCGTAATGGCCTGCTAACGCAGTAATTTTCAATATGGCCCACTCCCCACATAATAATTTGCACAGCATACTTAGACACCGGATAAGTATAGCACACAACACCAGTTGCTTCAAGCCCAATTTGAAGATTTATATTGCTTTGTTGAGTTGACATAAAACTATAACGAAAAATATTTGTTTTTGCAATTGTCGAGAAATGGAAAAAGCTGTATTACGAAAAATTAAATATTTTTTTGCAACCTATTGCTTTATTCTTCCAAGTGTGATATTTTAATAATGCAGTCGGTTGAATCCCACCAAATCATAGGGAAAAATCAGTGGCTGTGAAATATTTATTAGAAAAGGGGAAAAATAAATGAAAAAGAAAATAATGGTTCTTGTAGCGGATAACAATCCGGATTTCACATCACTCTTAGAGGGCGCGGTACAAAAGGAGAAGGATTTAGAGGTTGTGGGTAAAGCAAAAGATGGCAACCAGACATTGGAAATGATTTCTTCATTACAGCCCGATGTTTTACTTATTGACCTCATACTTCCCGAAAAAGACGGCCTTAGCGTCTTGCGGGCTATGCAGGAGAAAAAGATGCCCCGCCGTCCTCAGGTTTTGATTCTTTCAAGCTTTTTTACAGACAGCGTTGCCAGGGAGGCCAGTGACCTGGGTGCACGGTATTTTCTCGCTAAGCCATGCGAAATGTCTGTGCTGATTGATCAAATACGTTTTTGGGGACAAAACCCTATCCTCCAATATCCGACACACACCAATATTCCCGCTACCGTTGTGCCAGAGATCACCTTAGAGTCTCAAATCACCTCTATTATTCATGAAATTGGGGTTCCGGCCCACATCAAGGGTTATCAGTATTTGCGAAAGGCAATTATGGTTTCTGTTTTAGAGCCTGAGGCAATAGGGGCTATTACAAAAATTCTCTATCCGAGGGTAGCCAAGCATTTTTCCACAACGCCGTCACGAGTCGAGCGTGCTATCCGTCACGCTATTGAGGTCGCTTGGGACCGCGGAGATTTGGACGTTTTACAAAGTATTTTTGGCTATACCATAAGCAATACTAAAGGCAAGCCTACAAATTCCGAATTTATCGCCATGATAGCGGACAAGCTGCAGCTGCAGCGCAAGTCTGAAATTACGTATCTAAGGGCTGATGCCGAATCCAAGTAATCCCTGAAAAACCTCCCGGCCAGGGTCTGATTGACCCGGAGCGGGAGGTTTTCGTTGCGGCAGTGTGCAAGCTTTGTGGCTTTGCATAAATCATAGAGTTTTGAGAATAATACCGGATAATATGAATTGGTATAAGGGGCAAAGTATATGCAATTAGGAAAACAAACCTCCGCTTTTTCAAGGCCGGTATATATATACTCCGCCGGCTGTACTGCCGGACATAGGGAAGGGCAAGGGCCGCTTGCCGGGATATATGATAAAATTTATGAGGAGTCTGCCTTGGGGCTGGAAAGCTGGGAAAAAGCCGAAGCAATTATGCAAAAAGACGCATTTTCATACGCCTTACGCAAATCTGGGCTGAGCGAATCTGATTTACGCTATATTTTAGCAGGGGATTTGCTGAGCCAGTGCATAGGCAGTGCCTTTGGGATGAGGGATACATTACTCCCATTTATCGGGCTGTACGGTGCCTGCTCAACTATGGCAGAAGGGCTGGCTCTCGGTGCAATGCTGGTTGACGGAGGGTTTGCCGATAATCTGGGCGTGGTTACATCCAGCCATTTTTGCGGTTCGGAGCGACAATTCCGTTTTCCGCTGGAATATGCCGGACAGCGTACCCCAACGGCACAGTGGACAGTAACCGGTGCCGGTGCCGCTATATTGTCTAAAAACGGCCCGGGTCCTCAAATTACCCATGTAACTATGGGGAAAATAGTTGATATGGGAATCAAGGATGTTTCTTATTTGGGGGCGGCTATGGCTCCGGCTGCTTATGATACAATGAAAAGCCATTTAGCAGACACAGGAGCCTGCCCCCAAGACTACAACGTGATTGTAACTGGGGATTTAGGCTCGGTAGGCGCCGGGATTCTGCGTGATTTATTTTTGAACGATGGCATTGACTTAGGGGAGAGGTACAATGACTGCGGCATGATGATATTTGACCCGCATGACCGGGAGTTAGCTGCGGGGGGTTCGGGCTGCGGCTGCTCTGCGGTTGTTTTTTGTTCGCATATTCTGAACCAAATGCGCCTAAATAACTGGCAAAAAGTGCTATTCTGTGGAACCGGGGCTCTTTTTTCGCCTGTTTCAGCCTTACAGGGAGAAAGTATCCCTTCGGTATGTCACGCGGTAAGTCTCTGTAACAATTAAGATCAAGGAGTAAAATATTATGGAATATTTCCGTGCGTTTCTGGTGGGCGGGTTACTTTGTGCCATAGGGCAGGTTTTAATAAGCAAAACCAAGCTTACTCCTGCTAGGATTTTGGTTTCATATGTTGTGGCGGGCGTAATATTAACCGCATTAGGGCTGTACAAGCCGCTGGTGGATTGGGCAGGTGCGGGTGCGACTGTGCCTCTGACGGGGTTTGGGTACGCCCTGGCGGCCGGGGTGCGGGAAAGCATCGCCCCCCAGGGCTGGATTGGTGCTGTTTCTGGTGGGCTAAGTGCCACCTCGGCAGGAATTGCCTCTGCTGTCTTATTCGCATTTTTAGCGGCCTTACTGTCGAGACCGAATGAAAAAAACTAGATAAATCCCCAATAGATGCCTGATGGCAGCTCAAACTGTCAAATCAGCAGATGGTCACGATGCTTGCCTCGAAGCGATTCGGAACACAGCGCGGGAAGCGCAGGGATTATCGTGTATATAGCAATCTAATATACTATGCTCATTAAATTCAACCCGCTGTTCAAGGTGAGCGTTTCTGTGATGCGGGCGATTTCCGCCCTTATCTCATCGCTGCGTTCCAAGCTGCCGCCGCACTCGATATAGACATTATTACCATTCACTTCATAAGAAGCCATATAGATTACGCTTCGTTCGCCTCTGCTGTTTTCGTGAGTTATAAAATATCCTGCTGAAACCTGGACGCCATTGATTACAGAAGCCATATGCTGAAACTGCTTGGTTGCCTGCATTTCTGCGATTGAATTGCCGTCTTGCGACATGATTATTTTCGTACTAACGTCATCGTATCCTTGGTCGCTACCATCGCTCCCCGAACCCGCCGTGACGTGAATAAGCGTTGTATCAAGTCCCCATCTGTCACCCAAAGCGAAAGCACCTTCAGCGTAAAAATCCAAATCCCCAAACGCATCGAAGTACAGCATTTCGCGTTCTTCTTGTGTAAGGCTTCTCATTGAGACATCTTCGCCTTCCGCGTAAGCGTAGCACGCCGCGTCCGGTGTACTCGATTTGTAAAAACTAAGCGTTCCGCCGTCCAGTTCTGCCGTGTAGATTGTGCTACCAAACCACCCTAAGTTGTTACCAAATATTGCGGTGACGGCAACAACCAATGCTAAGCAAGCTGCAGTGGGCAGTACCCACGCCCAATGTCGTCTGCGGATGGGACGAGGGTTGTCTTTCACCCTCGATTCACAGCGGTTCAGCAGTCCATCGTCAGCGGCTCCGATAGCCGCGTATAACATTTCGTTTTTCATAAAGTCACGTCCTCCTTTTCAAGATGTGCTTTGAGCTTTTGCCGTGTTCTGAACAGGCTTGCTTTGACGTTGTTTTCCTTCATTCCGAAACGAGAAGCAATTTCCGAAAGCGGTTTGTTATGCCAGTAGCGAAGCAAGAAAATACTGCACTTGCGCTCAGGCAGGCTGTGAAGAAACTGGTTGATAGTCAGCTCCAGTTCCTCGGCTTCGATTGTTTGCTCAACGGTGTTCGGTGAAGGGATGCACTCGTCCAACTCATTCAACACAAGGGTGAACTCCGAACCGCCGCGCTTTTTGGCCCTGTTCATCTTATATTTGTCAAAAGCAAGATGCCGCGTAATCTTTCCAAGAAATAAGGATAGCTTGTTCGGACGCTGCGGCGGTATGGCTTCCCATGCCCGATGCCAAGTGTCGTTCAAGCACTCCTCTGAATCTTCGCGGTTATTCAAAATCCCATTGGCGATGGCATAACAATAGTTACCGTATTGCCGCGCGGTTTGGGTTATCGCGGTTTGATTCCGGCTCCAGAATAGGTCGATGATTTCCTCATCCGTCAATTCGTTGTCCTCCTCTCGTTTTATTGAAAGTGCCTTCACCCATATAGACGACAAAAACTATGAAAGGTTATTTTATTGTTTGAAATTTATTTTCATGAGTTCATCCCGGTAAAAGAGAATGCGGCTTATAACACATCAATACGTTTTTCTCTCCTTACCACCAGTGCCGCCGCAAGCACTCCAAGCGTTCCAATCGCACCGCACATTACGACCTCCGGCATATCAAACCTACCGACAAATACTCGGTTGAACACGATATTGTTGCAACTAAATGCCCTATCAGCCGATAGCACGAGAATCGCCGCAAGAGCCGCACCAACAGGGATGGATTTTATCATCACGGTTACGATATTCGCGGAAAAACGGGCGAGTACAAATGCGAAACAAGCCGTGCCAACGCAAGCGGATATTATCATGCCTCCAAGAAAAATCACATACTGCCCAAAAGTTACATCATACATCCACATACCATCCCCGCCGAGCGACATAATGCTCGCATTCCAATATTCAGCAGTCCTCGATAGAAAGACTGCGAATGACATAACGGTTAAGACTCCCGATAAGACAATTGTGCTTATTCCTGCCGCTGAGAACTGAATGCGAAAGATTTTTCTCCCTACAGCCGACGAGTATTGCAATAGGTTTATCATGCGTGAACGGTCTATTATGATTAGCGGAATAATCAATATCATCACCGCAACTAGGGCGAAAACGCCCGTGATTGCCGCATGTAATGAAACCTCTCGCATTAAATGACCGTTTATCAGGCTGTTGTTCCCTGTTACGCTTAACCTTTCGGCGGCACGAACGACGGCAGGGCGCATATCGTTTTGCGTATATATGTCAAGATGCTCCTGTTGGTTGGTATACCGACCCTCGACAGTGCGAAGGCAATCCAGCATCACCAATGGGCTGGAATACCATTCGTCAAGCGTAACTCCTTCGTGTGTGCCGTGTAACACATCCTGCATATCCATTCGGGCTTGATTTTCCGGCGTAAGCTCCCCGCCTACAAGCATTGAACCGTCCACCAAAACCCAATAGGATTCACTTTCATGCCACTCTATAAATTCAGAAAGGGTCTCAATCCCATATTCCGCAAAAAGAGGTTCCGCCGCTATAATAGCATCACCTACGGCATAGATGTCAGCGTATTTTTTCTGTATGTTAAAATCATCCCATTCATCCGGCTCTAATGTTTCGCCGTACAGTTTGAACATCTCGGTTTGGTATGCGCCGTATATGCCGTGGGTTTTCAGGCTTTCGTATGAGTCTAAAACGTCCGCTAAAAAGGCAAACCAAGTTATGACGCCAAAGGCGGCGATGACGAGCAGAATACGCCAGTTCCACAGCTTTTTCAATTCAAATATAAAAATCCTCACAATAAATCCCTCCGTTTGTATAGTCTTGCGGCAGTAAAACTTGCCGCCGCTAATATAATAAAACACGCAATCAAGCCGATTGTTTCAAAATGCGCCCAAATAATTTCCGCGCCGCCTTCGGTGAACCAACCGCTTCTGTTCGAGTTTATCCAGAGCATAATCGGCGTTAGGTTAAATATGCCCCGTACCCAGCCACCAACTTGGAAAAGGAACATAGCTAAGAATTGCAATACACACAACGCGACGGCGACACCGCAGGAAGCGTACCCGCTCCGAAAAAACGTCCCGATAGCATAGCCGAACAAGCCGAATACCACCGTCAATCCCGCCGCCACTCCGATAGTTGCCCAGAGATACTGACGAACGGTAAAGCTGTGCCATGTTATGAATGGGTCTTGTGAGAAGTTGACATTGAACGAACTTGATACGTTGTCATTCCATACAGCGGAATAATCGTATCGGGCAAAAAATATACACAGGCTGACCGCAAGTATCACTCCAAAAAAGGTTAATCCCGATGTCAGCGAAGCGGCAAGTTTTGTCCCCGAAATGCACCGTCCGGTTTTAGACGATGCTACAAGCGACTCCGTGTTGCGGATGTTCTCAAATCCAGTTGACATCAAAGCGGCAAACATGGCAATCAACACTACCTCCGCGATTATCGCAAAGAACAATTTCTCAAATAAAAAATCGTGCATACCATAAGTTCCTATTCCGAAATATACGGAAAGCGAATCTCCATTTTCCGCTTTTTCGTCAACGACGAGTTGTAGTTTCTCATATTTTTCGCGTATGTTTTCCTCCGCACTGCCACTCATGCCGTGTATTCCGATGTAGTAATCCGCGATACCGCTTGTTTCGTACCCCACAAAGATATTATACGGTTCTGATTCACGCTCTACATATTGGTAAGCATAATCGTATGCGAATATGATAACCACATTCAACACGATGGAAAGAACGGCAAAGCCAATTATGACAGGAGCAATCAGGGTCTTTTTCAGTTCAAACCAAAAGAGCATACTTCACACCGCCTCATCACGATAGACATACAAGAACACATCCTCCAAGTTCGGGCTAACGCTTTGCGCCGCATCGCCGCAATCGGTTTCGGACGCAAACCTTGTAATTGTTTTCCCATTCTCCTGCCGTTCTGTTAATGCAAGGCATCCGTTCGGAATTGCAATGTCTGTTTCGTAAATCTTACCGTTAAGCGATGCGCACAGAGCGGCAGGGTCATCGTTGGCGAACAGCTTGTGGTCTTTGAACATGATTACGCGGTTGGCGATGGTTTCGATGTCCGAAACGATATGCGTTGAAAGAATGACAATCCTATCTTTCGACAGCGATGAGATAAGGTTGCGGAAACGGACGCGCTCTTTGGGGTCAAGACCCGCCGTGGGTTCGTCAAGTATGAGGATTTTTGGGTCGTTTAGCATAGCCTGTGCGATTCCGACACGTTGAATCATGCCGCCCGAAAACTTTTTCATTTTCTTGTTTTTAACGTCTAATAGCCCGACAAGCTCAAGCAGTTCGTCTGTTTTTCGTTTCGCCGGAATGCGGTCGATACATTTAACCGCTGACAAATACAGCAGAAAATCACGCGGGGAATGGTTTTTATAATAACCGAAATCCTGCGGCAAATAGCCGATTATATTGCGGTAGCACGCATCAAGTTTAACTATTTCATCGCCGTTCCATAGAATTTCGCCATTAGTCGGGAAAATTAGCGTGGTCAGCATTTTAATCAGCGTCGTTTTCCCTGCGCCGTTCGGGGCAAGCAAGGCATAAACGCCGCTATTAAATTCAAGGTCAATGTCTTGCAAAGCGGTGAATTTCCCGTATTTTTTAGTTACATTATTAAGCGACAGCATATTTATCTACCTCCGATAACATTTTTGATATTTGATAAACGAAAAAGGCTATTCCGATTAAAGCAACGGCAACCGAAATGATAATCGGCGTATTACTGAGTAGGGTTTCCCACGGTTTACCGAGCGATAAGGTCAGTGCGGCAGTCGCAAACACCCATGCAGCCGAAAACACGGCGTTAGCCCAAAGTTTACGCACATAGCGTATCACCGACATTGACAGTGCGGCGCATACAAACAAAGCCGCAAGACAAAGCGTGAACATCGAAATAAACTCATATGCGGTTTCCATTTTTATAATCGCAACCACCGCCGTAAGCACCGCCCCGGCAACCGAATAACACAAAACCCGAAGCGCAGTGATTTGCCGTATTGTATAGCGGCAGGTCTGTTTGAGTTCGTATAACCCGCAAGCCCGCTCAGACGTTTCAGCGAACACATTTATTAACAAGAAAAACAACGGAGCAACAGCAACGGCAGCGGAAAAACGGTAGTCATAAGGCACGACGACAAACAGCGCCATGACAAGCGCGAAGGTCAGTGCGGCGAACAACAGACTATATCCCATATCCCAAAAGATATATCGGGGGCCGAGGGTTCGGAACATTTCGGTAATCCGCGAACGTGTTGTCTGCGGCGTTACCAAGCCTTGCGCAAGGATGTAGTCAATGCTCGCTCTCTTTTTTTGTTCATCCATAATCCGCAAACTCCTTTCTCAGTAGGTTTATTAAGCGGTAGTATTTTGACTTAACGCTGCTTTCGGGTTGTCCGATTGTCGCTGCGATTGCCGCAAAGGTGTATTCACCGAATATATGAAGCTGAAATATCTTTTGCGTATCATACGGCAGACCGCCGATAAAAGCGCATACTTTTTCGGTGAAATCGCTGTTTTCAAACTTCCGCACAAAATCGGGTTCGGCAATCGGTTCTGTTTCGTTAATCGGTAAAGTTTTTGCTGTTTCGTGATAAGCGCGGGAGCGGAAGTAATCCACCGTTTTATTCGTCGCAATCTTATACAGCCACGTCTTGAAGCTTGCGTTCCTTTTCGGGTCGTAGTGCGAAATAGTCCGCAGGCAGGAAATGAAAATCTCCTGTGTCAAGTCAAACGCTGTGTCTGCGTTCCCAATTTGCCTTTTCACGAACCGATAAATTTCGTCGTAATACCGTCCAATCAGTTCATCGGCAGCGGCACGGTCGCCGTTTTTCCGGATAAGTTTAATCATGCGAAGCTCATCCAATCGCACCACCTCCGTTTCCCTTCATCTATTTATTCGTAGTAGGGAGTAAAATAGTTTCATGCTTAAAAAATTTTCGCTCTACCCTTATTCGCTCGTACTCAACCCCATGCTTAATCGCTGACATTATCTATTCCGGGAATATTTCCAACGTAGTAAAAAATGCAGACTCTTCTATGTCCATATTGTTTCTGGCAGCGTCTTTCGCATTTGTATGACCGGAATAAATGCCATACTCAGCTATATTTTTCGCAGAATACTTCTCTGTGGAAAGCATAATTCCCACATTGCTGGACATTGTGTTATACAAAAACAAGAGATACCACATATATCATTGAACTCCAAAAAGGGCAAAAAATCCTGTGGTAACATCAAATTTTATTTGAATATTTTGGTCTTTGTCACTTTTCGCAGTATAGCCTTCTTTTTGAAGAGGTTGCTTAAATTCTATAAGACAATCTTTTTCAATATCAAGGGTGAGAGCCCCACCGTTTCCAATCTCACCCGCATAGACACCATTCTTATAAATTTTAACTTTTACCATCATTCCAGCCCATTGCTTATTCCTGTATATTCTTAGAGTTCCTTTCCGGCTAGTTGCGGCCTGCGATGGTGGAGCAGAGAATCTCTCATCTTGTTTATGACCACAGTTCTCGCAAAACGCCGAATCGTGACTGACTTCTTTTCCGCAATTCTCGCAGTACATAGCAATATCTCCTTATGGTTCTTGCAAATGTGGGGATTTTCCTATTTTTTAGTATATACATCCCCATCAACGATGTAATTTTTACTATCCTGCCTTCCAAAAGAATAAGAAAGAACATCACCTGAAGAGAGCGAAAGTATAATCATGCCATCTTTGATTCTGTGTTCATAAATAAAACTATCCATTCCATAATAAAGGGTAATTGTGTTGCCTTTGACGATACACTCATATCCCAAAACAGGGTCAAGACCTTCAGTGAGATATGTACCGTTAGGCAATGTTCCGGTGCTACCACCGACACCCCCAAAAAACCTAAAAGCGAAAAATGCCACGAGAAACACTATGGCAAGAACAGGTCCGACAACCACCCAATTTTTGATTGCAGCTTCATGCATTGACCCTGTCTGTTCATAATCATTCACTTTTTCTGGTTTTTGCTCTGGCATCTGTTCATAGCCACAGTGCCGGCAAAATGCCGCACTAGGCTTGACCTCTTTTCCGCATTTTCTACAATACATTACTCACTCCTCCTCCTCGTCCATCGTATGGAGTTGTAGGGGTTCACCCCGGCCAACGACAGGTGAAATGTGGACACACATCACCCACGTGAAGCATACCACACGCCACCGCATATTTCAACAACTCTCCGGCGACAAAAGCAAACGCGAACTTGTTTTTGTCGGCGGGACTTTTGGTGTAGTAATGTGGTTTTGAGGAAAGTCACAGTGGGGCAAGTCGGAAACAGCGGGGATTTGGAGATTTGAAAGAAAATTCAAAAAAAGTATTGACAAGCGGATTTGAATGGGTTATACTAAAATTGGCGATTGAACAGAAGTCGGAACAGTCCGCTGATTTTATAACAGAGGATGGTATAATATAATGAGTTTTAGGGTGCAGTTTACGATAACTGATGCCGAATATGAGGAACTTAAGAGACAGGCTGTCGCTGAGAACTTTCCAAATCTCGCTGAAATGTGCAAAGCGAAGTCATTGGGAAAAAATAGTTATGCTGAACTATACAGAGAAATGGTCAAAAAAATCACCAGGTTGGGGGTAGGTATAGAATTTTACCTTCGTGATATAATTCCAACTCCACCCGCACTTTTAGGTCGGTGGCTCTTCGATGCGGTTGAGAATGGCAGAATATCAGGTGTTAAACACCTGGGCAATGATGGTACAAATCCTGAGCGCTATAAAAAAATGGGTAAGATAATCGCTACTTATGCAGGATGTGGAAAGACTACGTTTGCTGGGATGTGTGGTGAGATTGCTATAGATTTGCACTGTGTGCCTTACAAATATTTCTGCAATGAAAGGGATAATCGAGGTGAATTGGGCAAAGCAGACCCCATAAGTGAAATGCAGCCAGACTGGCCATACAATTATGTTTCGGCTGTTGAGAATGCGCTGAGCCGGCATGAATATATTCTGATTCCATCAGATTTTCGCGTTTTGGCTTTGCTTGCTGAGAAGCAACACTCCTATACGCTAGTATTCCCGCAGAGAGAGTGCCGCGAGGAATATCTACAACGCTATACCGACCGAGGGAACACCGAGAATTTCTTGTCGATATTCTATGGAAATTGGGACTGGTTTATCGACAAACTCGAAGCAAACAGTTACGGAAAACATATTGTGCTTCAACCACATCAGTTTTTGTCTGATGTGATTGAAATAAAAAAATGATTGGAGGAAAAAGGTATATGTGGAATCATTCTCTATTTGTGCAAGACGTCAAAGATAAGGGGGGACTTGCGGTAGTTGCAGCGTCTCTATCAGAGGATTTTAAGTTGAGTACATTAACCGCATGGTATAATAAGACGCGCACCCCTAATTGGGTTTCATTGTCACGTATTGCTATTAAATTGGGCTTTGATGATGAACGGTATGGGTGATCATGTGGACAAATTACAAGCCATTCTCACGGACTGGTGCATCGTCCGTCACCCAGCAATATCAAGGCAATCGAAACCCCAGAACTTGTCTTTGCAAAGCTCAACTGCGGTTACTCGGCAAAGCAAAAAAACGACCCGCGCTACAATGCGGAAAAGGGCGATGCTTTCGCGGATGGACACCGTCTTGTTACAAGTCCGATTATTACTGTTAAGGGCGATAATTGGCATACTCAAGACACCGTGTATACTATTGACGAGAACGACAAAAATCCTGACTTCAACAAATGGTGTGAAGAAAACCAATATCAAACCATGCCTTTTGATTTAATCCGGGAACAGAACGAAGATGAAAATATGCTGTTACGCCACATTTGCGAAAACTGTGGCAAGGAGCAACTTCCCAGTTCGGAGGAAGGCTATAAGCAAGGTTGGGACTATCTGCCCAAGAGGAGTGTGTTCGTGTTCACGCTAATTTCATCAAGAACGTACGGCGATTGCGGCATACAAGAAACGCTTTGGTGGGAAATAACTTTCAAAAAGACCCCGACCGACCAATTAAGCGGAAAATGGAAGTGTGGAGTCACCACATTAAAAAGCGAACCCCGATAACTTTAGTGATTACCGTGGTTCGCCTTTGTTAAATAGTGGTGACCCGTCCGCGACTCGAACGCGGGACACCCTGCTTAAAAGGCAGGTGCTCTGCCGACTGAGCTAACGGGTCGTATTCAATTTTTAGTATTCCCTCCGGTTTAGTATTCCCTCCGGTCAGGGGAGAACACTTGCTTAAGAGGTAGATACTCTGCCGACTGAACTAATGAGTCAAACTCGGTGAATGATAACATACCTTTGCATTGTTGTCAAGCTGTTTTTTGAAAAAAACCTTTTAATTTCTCACTAAAATTTTTGCACCCCTGTAAACACAGGCTTTCTGGCACTTTCCAAGGGAGCGTTTTGCTCCCTCTTCCAAGCGGTATTACAAGATTTCTGGTGATTTTTTAATCGACCTTGTTCCATATTTCCGTATAGGTTTCATTGCCGGAGCCGATTCTTTGGTAATTATATGTCAGAACACCGCCTGATATAGAATAATCACCTATTTTGCTGTATCCGTTGTCTTGATTGATTTTCAAGCGACTCCCTTCCGTTGACCACCTTACATTGATGGAGCCAATATATATTCCAGTGCCGTCAGACCACAATTCCAAGATTTCTGTCGTATTATTTCTTTCTCGTTCCCATCTGCCGGTTAGTTGTTGTTGCATGTTGTTGCCTCCGCATCCTGCCAACACAACCGACAGCATGAGCGCAAGGGCAAGGAAAAGGGAAATGGTTTTTTTCATGGCGTGTGTCCTCCTCATAATTTGGTTTTAAGAATACTGGTTATTTATCACCCTATTCAATTCATCAAAAGTATTGTGATTATACGCTACCCCTCTATGAGTTGCGGTTAACGCCCTGCAATTTAGGAAAGGGTTATTCGCTATGTAATTTACACTGACAGGTATTTCTAAGCTTCTTAATGAAACACAATTCATAAATGCCCTTGACCCTATCGAAACAAGAGAATCAGGAAGCGTAATATTTGACAATACCGTACAACCTTGGAACGCTTCGTCTAAAATCCCAATAACTCCTTTTTCAATCTTAACACTAGCTAATTTTGTGCAATTCATAAATGCTTTGTCATAGATGCGTTCCACGCTGCCGGGGATCGAAACGTTTGTCAGCCCTGTATCGCTAAAAGCACCGCCGCCAATCTCGGTTACGCTGTTAGGAATCGAAACGCTTGTCAAATTGGCGCTTCCGCTGAATGTATTCCCTCCGATAAATGTTACACCATTAGGAATCGTGACGCTTGTCAAGCCTGAATTTATAAATGCGCCACCAAGCACACGACCAGATACATAACCATGAATTTCTGTCACGCTGCTCCCAATGGTAACACTCGTCATGCTTCGGGTATTCCTAAATGTCTCTTCCTTTATAATTGTTATTCCATTGCCAATAACGGCGTTTCTTAAATTCGGGCAATCTGCAAATGCACCGATGCCAAGTTCCGTCACACTGTCGGGGATGATCGCGTTTGCCAGCCCTGCACCTTGAAACGCGTCATCGCCAATTGATGTTACGCCATCAGGAATCGTGATACTTGACAAATTTGTAGCACGGCGAAATGCGTTCTTTTCTATTGTTGTCACTCCGTGGGGAATAATAACTTGCTCTATAAAAGCATGGCCTGTGCCGGAAACCAAATGATTGTCTTTTGAAAATGCACTATTGGCAATAATTTTCACAGTATCGCCGTCAATTTCCGCAGGGATGCGTATGACTGCGGAATTGCCTATGTATCCTGTAATTTCAACGCCGTCTATCACCGCATCGTATATGTAAGTAAAATCGCTTGCAGGCGATTCCGGTATTTCTTCGGGCTGCCAATCACCCATATTTTCAGACACCTCCGTCTGCTCCACAGGGACAGGCGTGGCTATTCCTGTCTGTGGCGGCGGAGCGGTATTGAATTGTCCCGGTTCTTCGTAACTGCCGCTGCAAGCGGCAAGAGCAAGCAGCATCGGCAGAACAAGACCCGCTGTCAATTTCTTTATCATGTAGACACCCCCTCCGTATTACTGCTTGATATACTTCGTACCGTCAATAAAAAATGACGTTGAAGTTATTTCGGTAATTTTGCATTTCATTGTGTTTGCGACACCAAGCAATGAGGAATCTATTGTAATTGTGTCGCCGTCAATGCTGTATGTGCCTTGCGTAGAAACAAGCCCTCCAATCGTGGAAAGTGTGACTTCGTTGCTGCCGCTGAATGACCATGTCTGCGAAACAAGCCCCTCGGATTTGTATGTTCCGTTTTTGGGTTTGCTTAGATTGCCGCCGCATCCGGATAACGCCGTTAACAGCAAGAGAGCAAGGATTACGGAAATGACTTTTTTCATGGCGTGTGACCTCCTTTATGATTTTGGTACAATCTGTTCTTGGCAATTAGGATCGAGCCTTCTTGCCGCCGTGTGTACACAGTTGCGCATTTTTTCAAGCCTTTCAACAATCATCTTTTGGACATAAACGATCCCCATATCGGAACCCCGGAGTTGGTTGAAGCAAAACAGAATTTGAGTTTCGCTTCCTTGTTCGGTGAAAACAATTGACGTGGTTACACCGCCGTCTTGGATGACTATTCCCATCTTGTCTGTGGAGTACGCAATCTGAAAACCGCCACCGCCAAATCTCGGTTTGTTCCAAAAATTATAAGATGCTGCAAGTTCTTTTTGGAAATCAAGAAGAGCGTTATGTATTTCCTTTTTGGCGGTTTCCGTGTCAGCGTTCACACGATATACAAACGTATTGTTGACTGCGGTTTCAATACGTTTGTCTAAGTCGGGAACATTCAAAACCTTTTTGGCTATTGGACGGTCAATTTTTTCGTGGATCAAATCTTCCAGTTTTAGAACGATTTTATACACGATGAACCCGGCAACAAGTCCGATTATGATGTTAACCGCCACGCTGTCAATCACATAGCCGGAAGCGATTCCTACAATAAACCCAGCCACACCGCCCACATAATAAGCTGATGTTAAACGCATTATTAAAAGCTCCTTTCCACTTGATGCCCTCAATGTAACACCATTTCGCTTATATTATAACACGTGTAATTCGTGTCAATAGTTTTTCAAAAAAATATTTTGGAAGTAACTTTATTATGAGCAACAAAACATTGCCCGCCGGACGGAAATTGCAATCAAAATCAACGGCGTAAAAGTCAGCAAGGATATGAACAAATATCTTTCCCAACTCACCTACACCGACAACGAAGAGTACAAAACGGACGATTTGCAAATATCCATTGACGACAGGGAAAGGGTTTGGATTCGGGACTGGCTGAAACAGAAAAAAATGTAGGATATAAAATTTCGCACAAGCCTTGCCACCACCCTTATTTTCTGCTATACTTTTACCAAACTATACGAAAGAAGAGGTGCGTACATAATGAGCGATAACAACACTGCAAAAACAATGGAAGAAGAATACAGCCCGGACACATCGAACGCAAAAAAGTGGTCGGATTTTGTAGAAACGACCGCTTTGGATTTCTTTGCCGCCAACAAACTTGAAAAAATTTCACTGGAAGATGGTCAGGGCAATAAAGCCAAAATGATTCGCACTAAGGACAACGACATCAAACTCGAATATTCCACGACAAAATTGCTGTAAAAAAGAATAACTCATTTTGAGGTTTTCCGAAAGAGTTTCAAACTGCTTGCCCCACTGATTTCAGAAAGATGTTGGGTACAGCCGAGTCCTTTGCCGGACTCGGCTGTACCATCGGAGCAGCAGGGGAGTTATTGGAAAGTGTCGATGATGTCTTTGAGACCTTGGGCAACGTTGTCGCCATAATCGGCAAGAGAGGCATCATAACTAATCGTATAAAGGGCATTATCCCGGATAAATTGTGCGTATACATATCCAGCATCATCGTGATCTTCAGTCCTAACCCATATCACGGCTTTGATGCCGTTTGCTTTGCTGGTATAATAGGTGGGTTCACCTGTTTGTCCATCTTCTAACATTACCATTCCGTTTTCAAAGCCTTTTTTATTGCTGATGTGAAAGTTCACTAGGCAATTCACATCTTTCTCCAGGGTTGCGTCAAGAGTTACGTACACATATCGCTCACTTTCATCATATCGCTCACCTTCATTGTAATAACTTTTCCCAAAGTCCGAAAGCCGACCCTCAACAGCTCCTTTCAATGGCAGTGTACTCAGGGAGATGGGAACACCAAAGAAGTCTGAGGCTTCGTTCCATGAGTCAAAGGAACGATTGTATGTGTCCCATGCCCACCCATCAATTTCATCAACCTCAGCCTCCGTTGTGTTAATGTATTCGCGGAGTTCTGTACTAAGCGGATAGGCAGGCATTTTATCCGTTTGCGTAAAAAATTCCGTACCGATTTCGACCCCGAACCATAATCCGCCGAAACCTGTTGCAACGGCCCATACAGCGGTTGTCATCACTGCGATTGCGGCTGCGATCAGGATGGCTTTGCGTACCGGGCGATGGACAACCCGTTTAGGAGTGCGGCCGGAATGTACTGTTTCGAGGATATTGCTGAGGATTCGCTCATGCGAAGGTTCATCTGTTTTAATTTTGCTCAGAGAATCCGAGACTTTGTTGTTCATCATGGAAAGTACCTCCTAATTGTTCTTTTAGAATTTTACGCGCCTGTGAAAGATAATATCGGATCGTTGATTGCGGTTTTTGGAGTATTTTTGAGATTTCAACGCTGTCATAACCCTCGTAATAATAGAGGTATATCACCGTTTTATACTTGCTGGGCAAGTCCAAGACAACGCTGAGTGTATGATCTATATCTGATTGTCCTGAAAGATGATTGTAATCCTCTAGATTTTCACGTTTGCGCCACCAATGCCGAAGATTGTCTTTGCATAAATTTCCCGCTGTTCGGATGAGCCACGCCTCTTCATGCGTCGAGTCGTTGAACACCGTCCCGGATTGAATGAGTTTGCAGAAAGTGTCGTGTACAGCATCTTCCGTATCTGCGGCATTCTTCATATGCAAAAAACAAACACGGTATATTTTTTCTTTATGACGCTCATAAAGTTCTGCGATCTCTCTGTCCGTACGCAACAAAGAGTTTGCCATGCTCTCACCTCCTTCACTTAGTAAACGAATGGCCGAGCCGATACGTTGGCAAATAGATAAAATTTATTTTTACCATTTTTGTATTTTTCATTATGCCACTGTAATCCGGCCAAGTAAAGAGCCAATCTGTTGATAGTTTTGTCCCAAAGGTGCATTTGTAAAAAAACAACGGCAGTCCCAACAGCGGCATTTGGAAACCATCCCAAATTCGCCTCACTGGGATTGAGTATGAGGCTTGTTTGGGCAATTTCACCAGCTTTTGGCAATATTCCTGTCTTTTTTGCGTGTAATTTGTCCGTGACAGCTCATGTGCCACCCTCCCTTCCTCAAAAATATAGCGACCGGGAATCAACTCCCCGACCGCCGGCCGACACCTATAATCTACAAACAGGCTGTCCAATGGAGTGCTATGGCGGGACGGTTTTCCGTTCGCTGTGATCCGTATGACGAACTCTCCGCATTATTGCTCAAAGCAATTCGTAAACAGGCCAAAAAATCCAACTTTGCAGATTTGCCCGCCCCATCAGAATCGGCACTTTCCTGCCAAATTACCGGCCAGAAGAAGGATGGGTTGGCATTATATGAAAGGCTTGTCCGCAAAGAAATTACCGCAGACGAATACAAAGCGACCCACGATGCCGAAATTGATCGCCTGACCCGAAATCAAGCCGCCCTAAAAGAAGAATTGAGGACGCAGGCAGCGGGGCAAAAGACTGCGGGGCAATTGCAAAAGCTGCTTGAAACGTCCGGAAAGGCTCAAAAGTTGCCACAATTATTTGTTGATTTGCTCATCAACAGGGTGGATATTTATCCCAGGGGCAAGGTGACGGCAGACTGGAAGATTCCGGGGATGATGTGGTTGTGAAAGGCTGAAATAAAAGTCAACACAATCACCCTGACCCAAAAGGGCATCCGTATTCTATTGAAACGTGAGGATATTCCTCATGTTTTGAGCCATTGCCCAGAAATCGGAAAATACCCGGTAGCACTGGTCTAACGGCAAAATCTACTACGGCCATAGCAGATAAGCGATGGATTAGGCTATTCACCCTGCAACAGGAGGGTTAATTGCTATCTTGCAGATTTTTTTTTCATGTTCTGTTGCCAGTGCATGGATTTCTTCTATGCTCTTATCTTTCCACAAATGGCGTTGCCACTCGGTATAGTCAAACGTATCACGTTTAACCATGCTGATGAAACGCTCGGCATCCACTGCTCCGAGGATGGATATAAGACCGTCCATTGCTTCAACACGAAGGGCTGTATCAGCTTTCATTCCTATTCCTCCATTTCTCTGACAAAATCAATAGGGTTTATTATTTTGATTTCTGCTATGGTTTTATTCAAAATACCACGGTCTGTCGTAATGAAAAATTCGCAATCATTCTCTATGGCACAGGCGATGTGCAGAGCATCTTTGGGCTTGATTCCGAGTTTCATAATCTCAAGCCCTGTCGATAAAACATTGTCCGATGATGGGCAGTAATTATCGGCAATTTCTTTCCAAGGAGCAATAGTGTTTCTTTTTTCTTCATATGGATTATTGGAGTTCTCATAATCCATCATGTATGATCAACAGAGAGAATACTTCTTTTCACGGATATTGGCTCTGAATTCAACAGTGTCTCTGCTTCCCTTTGCGTGAGGATCATTGCCAATCGGTAATGATATTTTTCCATCTTGTCCTTTTTTGATGTTTTTCAAAACTTCCCTTTTCATCTCTACCGCCCCCTAATTTTTGTTTTTCGAGGGCAGGGGTGCGGATAACCGCAATATTTGAGACCGGGAATTATGAAAGTATCTTCCATAATTCTATTGTACCAGAAAATCGCCTTTTTGTCAAGTGTTTAACTCCAACTTTCGCTAGAAATCTACAAATGGTGGGGCAAACCCAACCGTCCCGAATCTTTTCTCATTTTGAATTGACCCTTTCAGTTTATTATGGAACTCTATTGCCATATCGGTCAACTATGACAGTGGATGTACCTGCCCTTGCTGCCATCACGCCCACTGAGAGTCCAATTGCTACCGTACCAATCAGAGCCTTTCCCGCCATTACCCCACAATACTTAAGTCCTTTAGAAGCCACAGACCGTAACCCTGATTTGACAATCTGATGAAATTCATCCATTGCTTCTTCTAACTCTCTATCAGCTTCTTCAATCGCTTGAATGAGTTGCCTATCCGCATGTTTCCGGAAGTGTCTGTCAAATCGTTCAATCATTGCTTTGTATCTCATATATGCCCAATAGCATGATATAATATAAGAATGAATAACGAAATAAAAAAGCAATGTCCGCGTTGCAAGGCAGAAGACGGACAAATGAAAAATGGATGCAATAGGTCAGGGACCCAACAAATACTCTGCCGCCACTGCAAAAAAACGGCTCAAATCCTCGAATCTAATCACCAATATTTAGAGCTTTATTGGTTTGTAGATGCATATAATGCTTTCGGCGCAGCAAAAATGAAATTCCGTCAAAATCGTGACCCTAATTCCCGCGAGCTGCCCTTCTCCGTATTAGACTTCCTGCAATCA
>Ga0099364_10000348_pt1 | contig 77571 bp, 67 predicted proteins | sample TergutTh196P3_FD_73070 | JGI IMG/M metagenome (GOLD analysis project Ga0099364, IMG submission 73070) | Microcerotermes parvus P3 segment gut microbial communities from Pointe-Noire, Republic of the Congo - Th196 P3 | ecosystem: Host-associated > Arthropoda: Insects > Digestive system > Gut ...
TTCCACTTTTTCAAGATGGAAGCGCATATCATTTTCGATTGAGTTGCCAAATAAGAGGGCAAAACGGAGGGCGTCAGCCCCATACTGCTCCATAATGTCAAGCGGATCAACGCCATTACCCAGCGATTTGGACATCTTCTGTCCCTTAGAATCACGAATCAAGCCATGGACAAGGACGGTATCAAAGGGTTTTTTGCCCATATGGGCATAACCGGAAAAGATCATCCGGATGACCCAGAAAAAAATGATGTCGTAAGCTGTCACCAAAACACTGGTTGGGTAAAAATATTTAAGGTCTTCGGTTTCTTTAGGCCAGCCTAAGGTGGAAAAAGGCCATAACGCCGAGGAAAACCAAGTATCAAGGGTATCAGGGTCTTGGGCCAGGTTTTTACCCCCGCATTTCGGGCAAATAGCCGTTTCGGTTTTGCTGACCGTGATTTCTTGGCAATCCCCGCAATAATAAGCCGGAATCCGGTGTCCCCACCATAATTGGCGGCTAATGCACCAGTCGCGGATATTATCAGTCCAGTTATAATAAATTTTTTCCATGCGCGGAGGAACAAGACGGATTTCCCCAGTTTTAACCGCCTTTACCGCAGGTTTGATTAATTCTTCCATTCTGACAAACCATTGCGGCTTGACCATTGGCTCGGTAGTTGTCCCACAGCGATCATGAGTTCCAACATTGTGGGTATAATCTTCAATCTTAATCAATAAGCCCCGCTCGTCAAAATCCTTGACCACCGCTTTGCGGGCAGCTTCACGGCTAAGCCCGCAAAAAGGGCTACCGTTTTCATTAATGGTTGCGTCATCATTTAAAATATTGATTAGGGGCAAGTTATTACGCTTTGCCACTTCAAAATCGTTAGGGTCGTGGGCGGGGGTGATTTTGACAACCCCGGTGCCAAATTCTTTTTCTACATAATGGTCAGCCACGACCGGGATAATGCGGTTAAGCAGCGGAATCATCACTTTCCGCCCCACCAGATGACGGTAACGTTCATCATCGGGATTCACCGCCAGCGCGGTATCGCCAAGGATTGTTTCCGGACGGCTGGTCACAAAGGCAAGGAACTCCGTGGAACTGACACTAGTGTCATTTTCCATCAAGGGGTATTTCATATGCCAAAGCTGGGCTTTTTTTTCTTCATGCTCCACTTCGGCATCGGATATCGATGTATTGCAGACCGGACACCAATTGATCATTCGGCTGCCCCGGTAGATTAAGCCCTCTTCATACATTTTGCAAAAAACAGTAAGGACAGCTTCATTAAGGCCCTCGTCCATCGTAAATCTTTCGCGTTCCCAATCGCAGGAAGAACCCAATTTTTTAAGCTGCTCAACAATCCGGCTGCCATATTCTTCTTTCCATGCCCATGCCCGCTCAAGGAATTTTTCGCGGCCAAGCTCTTCTTTGCTTGTCCCCTCCGCGGCTAATTTTTCCATGATTTTAAGTTCGGTGGCAATGCTGGCATGGTCAGTCCCCGGCTGCCATAAGGTGTTAAAGCCCTGCATCCTTTTAAAGCGGATAATGATGTCTTGGATGGTATTGTCAAGGGCGTGTCCCATGTGGAGCTGCCCGGTGATGTTGGGCGGGGGGATCACAATCGTAAAGGGGGGGCGGGAATCGTCCGCTTCCGCGTGGAAATAGTTTTTTTCAATCCATTTTTTATATAGTTTGTCTTCCATTTCTTTGGGGTCGTAGGTTTTTTGCATATGTAGCTCCTTTATGGGATTTGATGTTGGTGGTGATACACGACCTTGGGCCTCTGGTATCATAACTTCCGGAAGCGGTTAAGCCCACCGACAATAATGCGCAAGCTGCGTTTTGTGCTTTCAAAGACTCCGGCTTGATAGAGGTTAATGATGATGATCCCGATCGGCAGGGCAATAATCATGCCAAAAATGCCCGCCAAGCGGAAGCCAACGTATAACAAAAAGAGAGTCGGAATCGGGGGGACGCCAATCGTATCACCCATGATTTTGGGCTGGATAATCTGGCGGACAATTTGGCTTCCGATTTGGATTATCAATAAGCCCGCAAAACTAAAATAATCGCCGTTAAACAATTTGACGATTGCCCACGGAATCAGGACCAGGCCGGTCCCAAAAATCGGAAGAAAGTCTAGAAAAGCAATCCCAATCGCAATCAAAAGGGCATATTCAACTTTCAAGATTAGAAAACCGATGGCAATAATCGGGTATATCCAAACTTCAATTTTTAGCTGGGCGATAATATAACCGCCGACTGATTGCTTAATACTATTCCTGATCAAAACAAACTTCGTTGAGATAGTCCGGGGGACATATTTACCTATTTTGGCAAAATAATCACGTTCAGCGATAAAAAAGTAGGACGAAAGCAAGAACATGACAACATTAATAATAATTAGCGGCAAATTCGAGGCAAAACGGCCAACTGCTTCAAAGGTCGGGACACTAACGGCGGTGACCATATCCGCAAAATAATTGCCTAAGTTGGCAGGGATATTGAGGATGGTAATGCGCATTTCTTCCGGAAGCTGGTTAATTGCAATCGTAAGCTTACCCACCATTTGCGCAACTTCGTTCTGGATGCCCAGCCACATCAGCGGCCATTCGCCAATAAAATCAATCACATACCTAAAAATCAAAGCCCCAATCAGATAAATTAAGGTGATGACAAGGGCAATGACAAGGATAATGACTAAGGCGCTGCTGAATTTCCGGCGGACCTTAAGCTTGCGCTCAAGGAAGCGGACGATTGGGTTAGCAAGTGCGGCAATGACTGCACCAAGGACAAAAGGCATGAAATAGATAAAAAGGTGCGGCACGATAAACATTATCGCCAGCGTAACGGCACAAAAAACAATTAGGTTAAGGATGGCTTTTACATAAATTTCCAAATTTTTCCATATTTGTGACATGGGCTGCTCCTTTTTTATTTTATAAGGAATTCGAATCGTTAAGGGACTTAAACACGCCAACGGTGTGTTTAAACCCCTTTTAATCTATATATTCTTCCAAAATGCTGTAAATCTCCTCGCGTCCTTGCTTAGTCATTGAAGAATAAGGGATAATCGGGGTTTCGCTGTTAAGGTTAAGGGTAGCGCGGATCATCTTAATATGCTTATCTAATTGGCTCCGCTTTATTTTATCCGCTTTTGTTGCAATAATAAGCGGGGGTTTTCCACTCTTGGCAATCCATTCGTACATCAGGATATCATTTTCCGATGGTTTGTGGCGGATATCAATTAATAAAAAAACCGCCTTCAGCTTCTTTGATGTATGAAGATAGTTATTGACCATCTTGCCCCATTTTACTTTCGTCTCAACATTGGCTTTGGTATAGCCATATCCGGGCAGGTCAACAAAATACAATTGCTGGTTGATGTTGTAGTAATTGATTGTCTGGGTTTTGCCGGGGCTAGAACTGGTCCGGGCAAGGGATTTACGGTTCATCAGGCCGTTAATCAGGGTTGATTTGCCGACGTTACTTTTTCCGGCAAAGGCAAACTCATTTAGTTCATTGTCCGGCAATTTGCTGGTTATGCCACAAACCGTTTCAAGGGCGGCGTTTTTTATTATCATTCGTCTGTGCCTTTCTATCGCAATGCTCCGCCAGCTTGGTTACGCTTGCTCCGCCAGCGCGTATTTTAATACCTCTTCCATTGCTTCAACATATTTTATGTCTAAGCCCTCTTTGATTTCATCGTCAATTTCGCTAATGTCCTTTTTATTTTCAAGCGGTACTAGGACAGTCAATATATCTGCCATTTTGGCGGCAAGCAGTTTTTCTTTAAGCCCGCCAATTGGCAGGACGCGGCCCCTTAGAGTGACTTCGCCAGTCATTGCCACATCTGCCCGGACCGGAATCAAGGTTACGGAAGAAAGCAAGGCGCAAGCCATCGTAATGCCAGCTGACGGCCCGTCTTTGGGGACAGCTCCCTCCGGAATATGGATATGGAAGTCATGCTTTTGAAATAATTCATCGGATAATTTGTAGCGTTCGGAAACCGAGCGGACATAACTTAGGGCTGCCCGTGCCGATTCTTTCATGACATCGCCCATTTGACCAGTCAAGTCAACCTCACCTTTCCCCGGCATGACATTAACTTCTATTTCCAAGGTATCACCGCCAACGCTGGTCCATGCCAAGCCCCTGACCACGCCCACCTCGTTAAACTTGCGGGCTTTATCCTGCTTGTAGCGGGGCTTTTTTAGGTATTCTTCAAGCTTTTCACAGGTAATGATAATTGGCTTATATTCTATCTTATTGGGATAGCTTAAATTTGCTTCCTGTTTTTCATCTTCGTTTTGAAAATCTTCAATCCGCGGCTTGTCTTTAAGGATTTCGCGGGCGGCCTTACGGCAAATCTGGCGGATTTTCCGCTCAAGCTCCCTGACCCCTGCTTCTTTAGTATAACCGGAGATTATTTTTTTAAGCGTTTCATCTTCAATTGACAACATCGAAGATGTCAGTCCGTTTTTGTCAAACTGCTTTTTAAGCAAAAATTCTTTTGCGATATGGTATTTTTCATTGGCGGTATAACTATTTACTTCGATTATTTCCATCCGGTCTAGGAGCGGGCGGGGAATTGTCGTTGTTGTATTGGCGGTGCAAATAAACATGACCGGAGCAAGGTTAATCGGAATTTCTACATAATGGTCGCGGAAACGGATATTTTGCTCGCTGTCAAGCACTTCAAGGAGGGCGGAAAAAGTATCACCTTTATAGTCATTACTGACCTTGTCGATTTCGTCAAGCAGCAAAAGGGGATTGGCGACACCGGCTTGCTTAAGCCCGGCGGCAATCCGGCCGGGCATTGCCCCAACGTAGGTTTTCCTGTGGCCGCGGATTTCCGCTTCATCACGGACACCGCCTAAGGAAATGCGGACGTATTTGCGCCCAAGTGCTTCGGCAATGCTGCGGGCGATGGAGGTCTTTCCTGTTCCGGGCGGGCCGACAAGGCATATCACCGGGCTTTCCGTCGGATGCGCAGGTTGACACAGGGGAAGTTTTTCAACCGCGCCGAGTACGCCTAGCGGCATACTCGATTCCGCATTCTGATGAAGCAGGCGGACGGCAAGGAACTCAAGAATCCGCTCCTTTACTTGCTTTAACCCGTAATGGTCTCGGTTTAAGACTTCTTCGGCATAGTCCAAATCGATATTGTCAGCCGATACCTTGTTCCACGGAAGCTCCAAAATTGTCTCGATGTAAGCCCGCTCAACCGCGCTTTCGGAGCTTGAGGCGTTAAGGCTTTTAAAACGCTTGATTTCTTTTTTTATTTTATCTTTTACTTCCTTGTCGGCTAAAAGCTCTTCCATCGCTTTCATAAACTGATCCGCGTCAGAAAATGAATCATCATCGCCCAGCTCTTCACGGATAACGTGCATTTGCTCGCGCAAAAGATAATCACGCTGGTTTTTGTCAACCTTTGCTTTTATTTTTGTGGCTAATTCGCCTTTAACTTGCAAAACTTCAACTTCGTTTATTAAGATATCGGAAAAAATCTCATAACGCTCACGAACCCGGATTGCTTCAAGGAGTTTTTGCTTATTGTCGTTGCCAATCGGAATATTCATTCCGGTGCGGTCAATATATTCACCAAGCCGGGTGATATGGCTATAGCGGTCAATCGTATTGCTCCCGCCAAAACGCGGGGCAAAAGAACCGTATTGCTCCAATAGTTCCCTGGTATGGCGGAGCATTGCTTCCTCGGTTATTTCATCGATATCATTGATTTCTTCGATTTTCTGAATTTCAGCCGCCAGATAATTGGGGTTTGTTTCGTCAATCGACATCAAAATGGCGCGGTTAATCCCCTCCACCAAAATCCTGATTACTTTGCCGGGCAGTTTTGTAACCTGCCTGATGATTGCAATTGTCCCGATATTATTAAGCATGGCAAAACCGGGGTCGGCTACTTCATCATCTTTTTGGGTAACAAGAAAAATACGCTGCTCAACTGCCATGGCTTTTTCGATTGCCACGACGGATTTGGGGCGGTTGATGTCAAAATGGATTATCGTCCCGGGCAGGACGGTGATCCCTTTTAAGGCTACTGCCGGCATAATTTGCTCTTTTATTTTTCCAAACATATAATTGCCTTTCGTATCCGTATCCATTCTAAGCCGTAGAGTAGCTTTTCGCGAGACGAAACTTAGTTATTCTTGGCATGGTTCTCTCATGCCGTAGAATAACTTTTCGTCTTTTTCTCCCGATGCATTAACAGCGGTTCGCTTGTCCCGTCAATTGCTCCCTTGGTGATAAGGCATTCGGAAATCGTTTCATCAGACGGAATCCGGTACATCGTGTCCATCAAGACTTTTTCCATGATTGAACGCAGTCCTCTTGCACCTGTTTTGCGTTCAGCCGCCTTTTCCGCAATCGCAATAATAGCGTCATTTTCAAAGGATAACTTCACTTCATCTAATTCAAAAAGTTTTTTATACTGTTTAATCAAAGCATTTTTCGGCTCTTTCAAAATCCGGACCAACGCTTCCACATCAAGGCCATGAAGGCCGACATTAATCGGCATCCGCCCGATAAATTCCGGAATGAGGCCGTATTTGACCAAATCTTGCGGTGTAATGTCATTTAACAATTCACCCATTGCCATGCTATCTTTTACCGAAACTGACGCATTAAAGCCAATTGAATTTTTGTTAAGGCGCGATTCAATGATTTTTTCCAGCCCATCAAAAGCACCACCGCAAATAAAGAGAATATTGGTCGTGTCAATTTGAATCAGCTCCTGATGAGGGTGCTTCCGCCCGCCCTGCGGGGGAACGCTGGCAACCGTCCCTTCGATAATCTTTAAAAGTGCCTGCTGGACGCCTTCGCCGGAGACATCGCGGGTAATCGAAACGTTTTCGCTTTTTTTGGTAATTTTGTCAATTTCATCAATATAAATAATGCCAAGCTGGGTATTTTCCAATTCGTAATCTGCGTTCTGCACCAATTTAAGCAAAATATTTTCGACGTCTTCGCCAACATAACCAGCTTCCGTCAAAGTCGTTGCGTCAGCAATCGCAAAAGGGACATTAATTATCTTGGCCAAGGTTTGCGCCAGATAGGTTTTGCCTGATCCGGTCGGCCCAATTAAAATAATGTTGCTTTTTTGCAATTCGATATCATCATCGCCAGCCGGGGCAAGAATCCGCTTGTAATGGTTGTAAACCGCAACAGAAAGCACTTTTTTTGCTTCTTCCTGGCCAATGACATATTCATCAAGAAAGCCTTTGATTTCCATCGGGGTGAGGAGATTGATGTTAAGCCCGGCACTTTCTTGCTCGGCAACTTCCTCACATTCTTCCTCAACAATATCCGCGCATATTTCGATACATTCATCACAAATAAAAACTCCGGCCGGCCCGGATATCATTTTCCGCACCTGCTCCCCGGTTTTATTGCAAAATGAACATCTGACATTTTCTTTATTTTTCATCTTTACCTTTCCTTGCGGCTTGAGACAATTTTGTCAATTAAGCCATACTCAAGTGCTTCTTCGGCCGACTTCCAATTATCACGGTCAGTATCGGCGGCGATGGTTTCAAAATCCTTGCCCGTCCGCTCTGAAAGAATCCGGTTAATTTTTTCCTTTGTTTTAAGGATATGCCTTGCCGCGATTTCTATCTCGGTCGCTTGTCCGCGGGCCCCGCCTAACGGCTGATGAATCATGATTTCGGCGTTCGGCAAAGCCATCCGCTTGCCTTTTGTCCCGCCAGCCAGCAAAAATGCACCCATGCTTGCCGCCATTCCGGTACAAATAGTTGATACATCACATTTGATGAAATTCATCGTATCAAAAATTGCCATCCCGGCTGTAACTGAACCGCCGGGGCTATTAATGTAAAATTCGATATCTTTTTCGGGATCATCTGCTTCAAGGAATAACATCTGCGCAACGATTAGGCTGGCGGTCACGTCATTAACCTCTTCGCCCAAAAAAACGATCCTTTCTTTAAGTAAGCGGGAAAATATATCATAGGAACGTTCTCCCCGGCTGGTTTGCTCTACTACGATTGGGACTAAGCTCATTTTATTACCTATACCTTTCATATTATATCCATGCTCATTTCAAAGTCTTCAACCTTTTTCCTTGGCATTCGCAATGACAAAATCAACTGCTTTATTAACCGCAACATCTTTCATAATTTGCTCTTTGCCCTTTTCACCCATCATTTCTTTGACTTTATCCGCTTCCATTCGGTAACTTTCAGCAATTTTTTCAATTTCTTTTTCATAGTCATCATCTGTTGGCGTGATATTTTCAGCTTTAACGATTGCTTCAAGCACAAGGCGGGTTTTGATCCGCTGCTCAGCTCTTGGCGCCATTTGCGCCTTAAACGATTCATGGGTCATTCCGGTAATTTGCAAATACTGTTCCATATCTAAGCCTTGCATTCTAACGCTTTGGGCAAATTCATCAACGATTTGGCGTTGCTGGGTCTCTAACATCGGCCCAGGGATTTCAATTTCACTATCATCAATAATTGCGTCAAGAACCGCATTTTCTTTCGCATCAAGAACAGCCTTTTCTTTGTCTTTCAAAAGTTTTGCCTTGACATCTTCTTTATATTCAGCCAGCGTATCAAACTCGGACACTTCGGCCGCAAATTCATCATCAAGCTCAGGCAATTCTTTTTCTTTTATTTCTTTAATCGTACATTTAAAGACGGCGGCCTTCCCGGCAAGGTCTTTTGCTTGGTAGTCGTCTGGGAAAGTGACATTTACATTAAGCTCTTTGCCAATTTCCGCGCCGATTAGCTGTTCTTCAAAGCCGGGGATAAAAGAGCCTGAACCAATCGTTAAGGCATAATCCTCACCTTTTCCGCCTTGAAAAGGGACATCGTCAATAAAACCTTCAAAATCAAGAATCGTCATATCGCCGTCTTTTACCGCCCGGTCCAAAACGACGATATTGCGGGCGCTTTTTTCTCTTTCTTGGTCAATTGCTTCATTGATTTCATCTTCTGTTACTTCGATATCTTGTTTGTCTACTTTGACGCCTTTATATTTGCCAAGTTTTATTTCCGGTTTTAATGCTACTTCCGCCGTAAAAACAAAGGGTTCTCCGGCCTCAATCCGGACTACCTCAATTTTTGGCGAGGAAACAATTTCTTCGGTACAGTCCTCAAGGGCTTTTTCATATGCGCCGGGAATTACTTCATTGGCCGCGTCATCATAAAAAATTTCCTTGCCGTATATTTTTTCAATCATCTGGCGCGGTACTTTACCTTTCCGGAAGCCGGGAATGCTGATCTTTCCTTTATTTTTTTGATAAGCTTTTTCGATCGCTTTATCCAGTTCGCTTGCCGGGACCTCAATGGTCAGCTTTGCCATGCTCTTTTCTAATTTTTCTACTTGTAAACTCATGCTTATCTTGCTCCTTCCAATACGTGTTATGCAATGCAAAAATGCACACAAAACAAATTGCCTAAACAAATTTTTGCAATCAATTTAAGATTATATCATATTTATTGGGAAAATGCTAGGGAAAATTTTGAATTTTGAATTTGGATTTGGGATTGTAATTTTAAATTGAGATTGTGATTTGGGATTGCAAAAAAGAGGCTACATAAGTAGCCTCTTTTTGGAAACGCACTTATGCGTTTTTTTATTTCTTCATCTGCTCTGATTGCTGCTTAATCATTCGGCGGACCATTTCGCCACCGAGCTTGCCTGCTTGCCTAGCTGTCATTTCACCGCCAGCCTTTAGGTTAATGCCAAGTTCAGATGCAACCTCTGTTTTGAAACGCTCCATTGCAGATTTTGACTGAGAAACACGTGACTTGGCCGATGATGTCCCCGATTTAGATGATGACTTTGTCGATGACTTGGCCGAAGGAGTGCTCGACTTACTTGTCGCCTTGCTGCCTGTTGTTTTGCTGGCAGATTTGGTCTTTGTAGTTTTGCTTGTTGCCACTTTATTTCACCTCCGTAATTTTCATACTTCCATAAAAATGTCCATTTGATAAGCTATTTGCCTATCTTGCTGTTAGTATGAACGGTGAAAAAAAAAATATACTTCCAGATAAAGGAAAAAGGGGGCTGCGGATTGACATAACCCATTCTTTCATATATATTCATCAAAAACCCGCCGATCGGAGTCCCCCTTATGAACATTGCCATTTGCGATGACAATCCCAGCTGTATAGATGAATTGGAAAGCCGAATCAAGAATTATTTTTCCGAAGGCAGTCGCCATGCAGACAGGTATCATGCCGCGAGGTATCATGCCGACAGGTATTATGCTGACATTTGCCCTGCCGAAAATTTCGTGCTTCATGCCTTTAGGTCCGCCTTTACGCTGCTCGAATCATTTTCAGCGTTAAAATATGACATCGTCTTTTTAGATATTGATATGCCCGGAATGACGGGCATGGAACTGGCCGCCCGGATAAGGCGAATTGACCCCCTTGTGCAAATAGTCTTTGTGACATATATGGAAGACCAGCTCCCTTACGGTTATCGCTTCAAGGCTTCGGGTTTTGTGATTAAACCTTACACACAAGCTAGGATAAACAGCGTTATTGATGAAACAATGCAGTGGATTAAAGCAGGCCGGATGCCCATCGAAATAAAGCTTAAAGGCGGCGGCACGACACATCTTGAAACGCGGGAAATTATGTTTATCGAAAGTTACAGGCATTACGTGGAAGCGGTTAAAAAAGATGAAAGCCGTTTGGAATTTCTCGGCAAAATTTCATCACTTGAAACTATGCTGCAAGAACACAATTTTGCCCGTTCGCACCGATCTTATCTTGTAAATTTGGCGTATGTCTTTATCCGCAATGCTGACAGCGTGAGGCTAACTTGCGGACAAGTTCTTCCCATCGGAAGGTCTTATCTTAAAAGCTTTAAATCGCTTTATGAAAAATACCGGAAGGAGAACGGCTGATGAATGAGGCATTGTGGCTGGTTTTTAGCTGGCTTTTCGCTTGCATGAAGCTTTACATCATTGGATTTTTGGCGATGGGCATATTCAGCAATAAACGAGTTCTTCCGTTTGACATAAAATTGATTGGATTTTTAAGCCTTTCTTTTTTTAATGTCATCTTAAGTTATGGGCTTAGTTATTTTCTTGATGATTTTTATGCGCGGCTATTGATGGCGGCTGTGACATTTATTTTGTGCTTGCTGCTTCCATTTATTTTATATGAAGCAAAAATCAATCTGCTCATTCTGGGCGGCTTATTTATTGTGTCAATTTTTAATTTTGTCGATCTGCTGACCTATCTGCTTTTATTTATTCCGCAGCGGTTTTCATGGTTTGATGTTACCGCAACATACGGCTTGCTTGTTCTTTTTATTGGGTATTTGATATTTTTTGTGATTTACAAGCTCACAACATGGCTTAGAGGAAAAATTACAGGCAAAGCATTGCTTTTATCGTTTCTTTTTCTCATTATTTTTAATGCGTGTTATATTATACTCTATATTAACGAAATTCTCACTGCTTCTTTCATGGTTTCAAAGTACCAAGAAGACTTTGCCAGCAGCATTATTTTGACCTTTTTATTTGCGGCTTTAATTACATTTATCCATGTTAAAAACATTATCGCCAGCAATGACAAGGATAAGCGCATTGCCGTGGCCTACGCACAGCTTTTAATGCAAAAGGAGCATATCGCGGAAATGGTGCAGAAACATCAGCAAATCAGCCAAATTTCCCATGATTTCAAACAGCATATCCATACATTAAAAGGGCTTAGCGATTCAAAAAATTACGAGGAACTTGCCGAAATTTTAAAAATACTGTCAAAACAGCAATCAAGCGGCAGTAAGCCTTTAATTACCGGAAACCCGATGTTTGACGCGCTTCTTACGATTAAACGTGAAATCGCCCAGCGGGAAAATATCTTATGCGACTGGAAGATTATGATTCCGCCTAATCTTCCAGTCCAAGAACTTGATACTTGCGCTGTCCTTGGTAACGCCCTCGATAACGCGATTGAAGCTTGCCGGAAGTCCAAGCTGGCACAGCCGTTTATTACGCTTGATATGTATGCAGAATCCGGTTGGCTGCTTTTTAGGATTACAAATCCGATTGGCCAAGTCCCGAAAATTGAAAAAGGAATGTTTCTTTCATCAAAAACCGTCCCGCTTAAGCATGGATTGGGCATTAAGAGCATGGAACGCTGCTTAGAAAGCATGGGCGGTAATCTGGAGATTTTTTATGACCTTGACAAGTTTACGCTGCGGTTTATGCTCCCCTTAACCGCTGTTCGTGCATGATAAGCGTCGTTGGGGCAAAACGCTTGAAATGGGTTTTTAAGAGCGGTACAATTATCTTGGGAATCATAGAGAAATTGAGGAGGTGTATCATGGCGGTAGAATTAACAGCAGAGCAAAAATTCCGTCTTCATCATTTTAAGGAAATGGCAAGCTTAATTAGAGCCTACAAAGAAGCATTTGGGGAAGCTGCTTATCAAGTGGCTGTTAAGCATAGCGGCGAAAAAGCCTTTGCTGAATGGAAAGAAATTGCTGACTTAAGGGAAAGCAATACCATTCAAGATTTAATTGAATTGCTCTGGAAACCCTTACAAAAAGAGGGGTTTGAGTTTACAATTTCTGAAACCAATGAAGGAGTTCATGCGACGTGTACAAAATGTGCTTTGCACGATCTGGCACAATATCTTGGAATCACGGAAGAAGGTTTTTATATGTTTTGCGAAAGTGACCCTTATATAGTAGAGGGGTTCAATCCTAACATTGGTTTGAAGCGGACGAAAACGCTTATGCAAGGACATGAATGTTGTGACTTTTTTTATTACCGGAAGGAAGCTTATGAATAAAAAAATAACTGTCTTATTAATTGTTACGAGCGGAATCTTACTTACCTTTGGGGTTGCATGGGATATTTTATCTGCCATCGGCTTTATTACCTTAGGTTTAAGGACTGCGCCTTTTTTTATCGCCGCGCTATTATGCGGGGTTGTCGGTGCATACCGAGCAGGGGGCAGGGCCGGAGGCAGTAAATGAAAACTTTACGCAAACATTTCATCATTTTATTAATACTTGCTTGTTTGCTTATGCCGGGCTTATCAGGGCAAGCGGCTGGGGGCGGACAAACCACCCCATCAGGCATACCGTTTTCGGAGCTGGAAAGCCAGATTGATGCGGTTGTGGCCAAACATCTGGGCATTACCACGCCCGGCGTTGCCGTGGCGGTGGTATATGAGGGCGAAATCATTTTCTCCAAAGGATATGGCTATGCGGACATTGAAAATAATATCCCGATTGACCCGGCCGTGACGGTGTTTGGTTATGCTTCGGTCGGAAAGCTGTTTGCATGGGTCTCCGCCATGCAGCTGGCCGAGCGGGGGCTGCTTGACCTTGACGCTGACATCTCGCGCTATCTCACGGTTGGCACGGCGCGGCAGCTGGAGTTTACATACGCCATTACAATGCGGGATCTGATGAACCATATGGCAGGTTTTGAGCCGGCGGCCTTTGACGTATCATATGACACTTTGGGGACGGAAAGCCTTGGCAGCCTGGGGGACGTCCTGGTCTTGTCAAAGCCGCAGCAAGCCATGGAACCCGGCACTGTCAGCGCGTATTCCAATTACGGAGCTGCGCTGGCTGCTTATGTGGCGGCGGCCGCGGCCGGGCAAGAATACGCGGAATACGAACATGGTAACATTTTCATGCCAGCTGGCATGGATAACACCTTAAGCCTGCCCGGCTGGCTGGAAAATGACGCTTTTTTGGAAGCACGGGCAAATTCATACGCCCCCGACGGCCAGGGCGGCTTTGCCCGGAACGCGGACAACATCGCCCTTGCAATTTGGCCCGCCGGAATGACAAGCGGGACGGCTTATGATCTGGCGCGGTTTGCTATCGCCCTTACCCCGCCCCAAGGGAGCGGCGGCCCTCTTTTCGGGACGGCTGACGGCCTGGCAAGGATTTTTACGCCCAGCTCCCTTAACCCGGAGCGTCCGGGGACGCACCACGGGTTCTGGCGGTATGAGGGCATATCTCCGGCGTTCGGCCATGCCGGACATAGCTATCATTTTACGAATTTTGCCGTCATGCCAGAGGAAAGGTTCGGTTTTTTGTCCTTAAGCAATGGACTTGAGGATGTTAATGTCGCGATATCAAGCTTGCTTTTGGGGGCTGGGGCTGGCGCGAGTTCGGCCCAGGCCGGGCCGAGGGCAGAGGCAGAGGCAAAGCCGGGGGCTGGTGATTTCCCGGATGCCACGGAAGTGGCGGGCAATTATCAATTGGCCCAAATGCGCTTTACTGGCAGCTTCCTGTCGCTGATTACCCATCTGTCGCCGCCGGACACGGTCACGGCAATAGATAAAAATAAGATTGAAATAAATTCGGCCATGTTCGGCACGGCCGTTTATCATCAAATTGAGCCGTACCTTTACCGGGTTGCCGGGGCGGATAACCCGGCCATGGGGCTTTATTTTAACACGCTCCTTTTCCGGATGGCTGACGGGAAGCCTGTCCAGATCCATGCCGGGGACGGAAAGGATTTGGTTTATGTGCCGAGTGATTCCGGCTTTGCCATGTTATTTATAAGTTTTGCTGTAAGCGCAGCCTTTTTCATGATTTTCCCGGCTGTCCTGTTTGCAGGGTTCTTGATTAATAGGAAAAAAGGGGCAATGCGGACGCGGTTCATGAAGTTTGGCAATTTGCTGTTTTTTTCCGGCACGCTGCTGACGCTTAATAATGTGGTTCTTTTCTTTAGAGCCGTCTCAATGCCGGTGCTTAAATATGCGCCGTTAACGCCGCATATCTGGCTTAATTATCTTTTTGCCGGGTCGTCAGTCCTTTTGTTCCTAATATCTTTGGGATTATTGCACAGGGAAAAACCCGCGAAAAGGCGGCTGGTTTTTTATTTTGTGACAGCTGTTTTGACGGCAGTGCTGTTATTTGCCCTTATCAGCTGGAAATTCTTTGTCTTTATATAAAATCTTATCTTAATATTGAGGCCGCTATTTTATCCGCTGCATCAACGCCGTTAAAATAAGCCACTATCATAAGGGCAAAGTCAACTGTACAGCCCATTGCCCGGCCGGTGATAAGATGTCCGTCACGAACGGCCCGTTCAGTAACAACTTTCGCGCCAACCAGTTTGTCCTCGTGGCCGGGGAAAACACAAGCTGTTCTGCCCGCCAGAATATTACGGCGGCCGAGGATGCCCGGAGCTCCGCAGATAGCTGCAATCGGCTTTTCCTGCGCGTGGAAAAGGTCTAACTGCGTCATCAGCTCCCCACAATTCTCAAGATTCTCATAACCGGGATATCCGCCCGGCAAAACAATCATGTCAATTTCCGTAAAATCAAGCTCGCTAATCAGCTTTTCGGTCTGGACGGCTACCCCCCTTGCCCCTTTGACAAGCAGCTCGCCGCTAACCGAAACCATCAGGGCCTCCATATCAGCACGGCGCAAGATGTCAACAGTAGCAATAGCTTCAACTTCCTCAAAACCAGTGGCAAAAAAAATGGCGATTTTCTTCATGTTCTGCTCCTTGGTTAGGCCTTTATGTACTAAATTTCTTCACTTCATCTGCTCTGCCAGAACGGTAGGGTCGTCTTCAATGATGGTAATGTTTAGGGTCTTTGATAAATCAATTACCTCACCTTTAATGTTTTTTCCGTCATTTTGCTCAATTAAACGGATAATCGGACGGAAAGGGACTCCGATAACTTGTTCTTTGACGATGGCAAATTTGCCATTTGAAAGCCTTAGCATTGTGCCATTAGGATAAATCGCAATACATTGGAAAAAATTGGCACATATATCAGCGTCCAATTTGTTGACGGCATCTTTAATTAAGATATCAGCCGCCTTGCTGGGGGTAAAACCTTTCCTGTAACAGCGGTTCACCGTTAATGCTTCATAAACATCAACAATCGCCGCGATTCGTGTCACCGTGCCAATTTCACCGCCGGGAGTATTGGCATAACCTGAGCCGTCAAGCCGTTCATGGTGTTCCAGCGCAACCCGCCTGCTTACTTCCGTCAAAAGCGGATCTTTTTTGAGGATCTCATATCCAATCGTCGTATGCTGTTTGATATGTTCAAATTCCTCACGGGTAAGGGCGGAGCTTTTGTATAAAATCGCCTGGTCAAGGAACATCTTCCCAATATCGTGAAGCAAAAGGCCTTGGGCAAGGTCGCGCTGCGTTACCGGGCTTATGCCCATCCTGCTGGCAAGAACCAATCCGTATACTGTTGTATTAACTGAATGTAGAAGCGTTTCATCTTTGGAGCTTCCAATATCTTGGAGACTGACAATGATATTGGGCTGGCTCATAATCTCATCCATCATCTTTTCAATAAGGCCGATGACTTTTGTCATTTCAATCCGCTTGTTTTCAAGAAGATGCACAAAGGTCTGGGACAAAGCCTCTTTGCATTGGTGTCTTGTTTCCTCTGAAATGGCATCGTGAATCTCGATGTCATCACCTAAGCTGTCATCAATATAAATGCTCCCGATATCAAGTTCGGTCAGTTTGTTGGCGTATCTTTGCAGATTTGAAGTACCCTGCCTTAACAGCAGGAAATTTTCATGATATATGGATTTCCCCAGCTTCATTTCAGGGGTGATCATTTTAAGGGGTATTTTTCTCATCGGCCTCACCGCAATTTACCATGATTTATATCTATATTAACAATCTTTTGGCTAAATGTCAAATAAAAATGCTTCGCATTTTCCCTTGAAAGGATTTACTTGGCTCGTGCTTGTGAATTGCACTTTGCACTCTCGCTTTCGCGAGAAACGCTTCTCATTTTCCCTTGCAAGGATTTTATGATATACTAAAGAAAAATACTTAGGCAAGGAGAAATTATATGGAACACTTCTACAAAATCAAAGTGGCTGGCCTCGAAAGGGATTTGCCCGTCTGCAAAATAACTGATGACCTTAGCATTGCCGCTTTTGTCCTATTCGGTGATGTCGAGATGACCGTTGCCGGGGCGACCCATCTATTAAAAGCCGCGCCGGAACACGATATCATCATCACCGCCGAAGCAAAAGGGATTCCCCTTGTCCATGAAATGGCAAAGCAAAATGGCGAAAGCCGCTATATTATCGCCCGCAAAGTCGTCAAACTATATATGAAAGAAGTTTTTTCCGTTTCCTTGCAATCGATTACGACCGAGAAAAAACAGCATCTTTATATTGATACTGCCGAAGCCAAGCTTATGCAAGGGAAAAGGGTTTTAATCGTAGATGATGTCATCAGCACTGGCGAATCGCTCCGGGCAGTTGAAAAACTGGTCAAAGAAGCCGGGGGCATTGTCGCCGGAAAAATGGCGATTCTGGCAGAGGGTGATGCAAAATACCGTGACGACATTATTTTCCTTGAATATCTGCCCCTGCTTGACAGATTTGGGATGCCGCTTGCCGATGGCAAGCCTTTGGACAAATAAATATTACGCTAAAAAAAACTGACCTTTCCTGTTTCCAGCCCATATTTCGCTCCGGCAATTAAAAGCGTTCCTTCCGCAAGGTATTTTGATAAAACTGCGCTTTCCTTAAGCCTTTCGGCGGTATTTTTGATATGTTCGTCTTCACAGCGGCGGGAAAAATCGTCCACTTTTCCCTCGGTGCGAACTTTGTCAACCGCGGGCTTTATCAAAGAAATAACCGCTGCCATATTAGACCCATAATCACCGCCGGCAATCGCAGCTAAAACCGCAGCGCATTCCTCATGTCCCAAGACAACTATTAACCGTGCCTTTAAGAACTCAACCGCAAATTCAATGCTGCCAATTGCCACTTTATCCGCGACATTTCCTGCGGTACGGACAACAAAAAGTTCGCCGATTCCGACATCAAAAATAACTTCCGGCACAACGCGGGAGTCCGAACAGCCAAGAATGACGGCAAAAGGAACTTGTCCTTTTAAAGCAAGGCCAGCCCTTATTTCGGCAGAAGCTTTGCCGGACGGCTGGCTTTGTAAATAACGCTTATTCCCCTCTTTTAAATGCTCTAATGCTTCTTTACTGCTCAACTGTTCAAAAATATCATTTCTTTTCATCATGCCACCCTTATTGCTGTTATTTATTATAAGTGTAGCACCGATTCATCAGTATTGCAATGGTAATTTTGCTTCAACCGCATAAATCAAACGATCTTTTACGTCCTGCCAATTAATCAGATTCCACCATGCGTCAACATAATCAGCAGTTTTTTCATGATACTTTATGAAATAAGAATGCTCCCATACATCGCAAACCAGAATCGGGATAATGCCCCATTGGGTTAAATTTTCAAAATTTCCGCATTGCAGAATTTCAAGGCGGCCAAAAGCCGGATTATAACCAAGAATGCCAAAACCGGAGGCTTCAACGTTTTTTGTTGCTGCAAGGAACTGGTCTTTAAAAGCCTTAAGGCTTCCGAAGCTAAAATTGATGAACCGCATCAAATACTCGCTAGGAGTCCCGCCTGCACCCGGGTATGTCATATTAGTCCAATAAATGCTGTGCAAAATATGGCCTGAACCAAGAAACGCAAGCTGCCTTTCATAGTATTCAATATCATCATAATTTCCTTTCTTCCTGACTTCAACCAGCTGCAATTCTGTTTTATTTAGGGCATCCACTATCCCCTTGTGTAGCTTGTCATGATGGATTTTCAAAGTCACATCATCGATAGCCGGCTCTAAGGCATTATAGGGATAAGGAAGGGGCGGTAATGTATGAGCCCCAAGCGGGACTTGGGCAAAATGAGATAAATGCAAGATTTTTCCTCCAAAGGTTTTATAGTTTTAATATATGATTAATAAAAAATTGTGCAACAATCTAAGCAATTTAATTTTTCTGCCGATAAACATAATAGGGTGTAATGTCACTAAGACATTATACCAGCGCAGTTTTAGTGCGCATCCCCCGGCGGGGCCATGATTTCGTTAGAAATCATGGTATAATGTCGATACTGACGTATCGACATTGAGATGGTTTACTTGGCTCGTACGTGTGGCTTTATGGTATATTATAAGGACATTTGCAAGGAGGCAAAATATGAATGTAAACGGATTTACACAATCTATCTTTAATTTCAATCCGCTCCGCATTGACCAAGTCGGTCAATATCAAAATAAAGCCAGCAATACTTCCCTAGCGCAAGACCGGATCGCAAGCAAAATCCAAGTTGCGCGAAGAAATGCCATGCGTTTAATTAAAGATGCGTTTGAAAGTGACCAAAAAAATGAAAAGTCACTTAATTCCAGAGAGCAGAAAGTAAAGGATATTCGGAGCGAATTCCACAATAATGAAAAAGACATCAAATTTTGTGAAGCGGAAACACGTTCACTAATGGAGCAATATGAAATCAAAAGTGACAGCCAAGAGCAAAAAGCTTTAGAATACTTAATTGAAATTCAAAGGACGGTAAACAAAACAGTTATTTGGCCGCGAAAGTATTTTACCAAAGATGAAGTGATTGAGATCTCGGATTTTATTAGGGAAAATGGGATAACCGAATATCAACGTCGGGCATTAGATGTTGATGTAACTTACGCCAAGGCTGTTAGTAGCAATCAGGACCTCGATTTTGACATTAGGATGGAAAACGCCATTATCAGCACCAGTAAAATAGAACAGCTTAAACACCGGTCGATGCTTAATGCAACTGAAGCCAGCCAAGAGCTTTTGGACGATACCAGCAAAAATGCAATCGAAATCGCTTTTGACGATGCCAAAAAATATCTTGAAGAAAAAGCCGATGAAAACCAAAGCAAGGCCGAGCAACTAGCCGAGGCACAAAAAAACAGAGAAAAAATCATCAAAAAAATAAAAGATGAAGAAGATGATGAAAATGAAAACAGCTACTTTGAAATCACCAAGAAAATGCTCTCGCTAGAAAAAGAAGCCTTTAGCATTCAAGCTGAAGTCAAAAAAATAGGCAGTAAAATGGGCGTAATCGAAGATTATTTAAAAGGCGTTAAAATAGATAAAAATGCTTGAGGGTAAGGGGTATTATTCATTTGGAAAGTCTGCGCTTTTATGTTATACTAGTGGTGAAATAATTGGAGGCTAGCCATATGAAGTGTACCTTGATGCATAAAAATATTGAAGTCGTCAGTTTAGAAATTGATGATTTAAATGCAGATATACTTAAAGTAACCAGATTGGCAGACCTTAATCACTTGCCTGTTGGTTGCCTTTTAATAGATGGCCGTCCTGACCGGGCAAGCCTTAACGATTGGTGGCGCGGCAGGGCCATTCCTGCCAGCCGTTCCGGAATACGCGAAGCACTTGCGGAAATGGATATATCCCATACAGAGCAACTTTTGACTAAATGCTACGGCCTTTCCCTGTCCGATCATTACTGGGTCAATCCCGAAGATAATCCCCTCGACTGGGATAAAATTAATTTCTTTGATAACACCTTTTCAGAAGATGTCGGTAATATTTTGTTTGGCCAAGCAATACTTAATGACGACCTTGATCTGATATCACCGGACAACACATCTGATGGCTGGCTTAAAAAGAAATGGAAAATATCTGGCAATATGCGTGTCCTCATTAAAGGCGGGAGTACTCCGTACCGCCAAGAGCCGCTTAATGAGGTGCTGGCAACGGCACTCTACAGGCGGCTTGGCACAATTTCACATATCCCCTATTCGCTAAAATGGGATGATGGCTTGCCTTACAGCATTTGCGAGAACTTTATCACGAAAGATACCGAACTGGTGAGTGCATACAGGATAAATTTGGCTGCCAAAAAAATGAATCACCACTCAACATATGAACATTTCCTTTCTTGCTGTGAAACCCTCGGCATACCGGGCATGGCAGATTTTCTTGATTACCAGCTTGCCACGGATTATCTTATCGCCAATACTGACCGCCATTTTAATAATTTTGGTGCAATAAGGGATCCCGTCACTCTTGAATGGTTAGGTCCCGCACCCATTTTTGATAGTGGCACGAGTTTGTGGCATGATCTTATGGTACTGGAAATAAATAAGGGCATAGAAGTAAAATCCAAGCCTTTTAAGGCAACGCATTCAAAACAGATATCACTTGTAAATAATTTCCGCTTGATTGATTTTTCCACGCTCGCCGGGCTTATCGATGAGTTCCGGGGGATATTATCTACCTCGCCTTTCATCGAAGAGGAAAGGGCGGAAGTGCTGTGCCAGGGCCTTGCCAGACGTATCGAGCAGCTTCAAAATATTGCGGAATAGGGGGGGGCTGCTGGCTTTTGGCTTTAAAAAGCATATGTTCGCTACTATGCTCGTAACGCTATCAAGTATGGTTACGCTCTTACATCTAAGGCCAGTTCTTTTTATAACGATTGACTATTGCGGTCAATTGTCCGCTCTTTTACACTCAAACAAACTTTAATAAATGAACAATGCGGATAACAGGAATCGAACCTGCACGGTTTCCCACTAGATCCTAAGTCTAGCGCGTCTGCCAGTTCCGCCATATCCGCATATCTTTATTTTTATCATAGTTAATTCGCCTTGTCAATGTTTTTTGGAATTATGGTATTTAAATGGGCTTTTCAGTAAATAATAATGAAAAGAATTTGATAAAGGAGAACACTATGATTGAGATAAAAGATAAATACCGCAGTGCGTATGATGACGGCAATATTCCCGATATTGATTGCCCGCCAATGGATAAGACTGTTCCGGTTGAACCGTTGCCGGAAAAAGACCGGCCGCGCAGGGACGGCCCGGGCGGCGGCGGTTAATTACCACACTTTAACCACTGTATAATAAGCCGCTGCTTCCTCAAAAGCAAGGTCAACAAGGTAGGTTTCCAAAACGGCAATATCCGCTTCCAAATCTTCACTTATTTTAAGGTAGATATCCGTGCCGGGGGCTAAAGCATTCGTTTCATCAACAATAACAGTTGCGGAATATAAATTTGCAATGCCCAAATCTGCATTTTCAACGCTAAAAGCTGTTATTTCGACTGTTACTTGGCGGATTTCAATTTTGCTTCCTGTTTCTTCCGGGGAGCTTTGTCTGGTGAGCGTACTCCCCAAAGAATTATCATCATTGACCCAAAGCTGATCTGCTTCCGCCAGCGCGGTTTCTTCTGATATCATGTTAAAAGCGGTTTCTTCTGTTATTTCGAAAACATCAGCCATTGGGGCGGCGGCCGGGGCTGGAAGCGTTGATTCCGTTGACTCATTATTAACGGAAAAATTGACGCTTGCTTGACGGCCAAAAAACAGCACCGGGACAATTATCGCTGCGCAAATTGAGGCGGCAATCAAACCGCCGTAACGCCGGACAAACCGGGAGCGGTTTTGGTAGCTGATTGGCGATAGTTTGACCGTTTTCACTTTTTCGACTTCAAAATCTTTGTTGTTTCCGGTGGCAGCCACTTTTTTTTCCGGCATATCTAAGGAGGCGGTGATTCCGGCTTCAATCCGGTCCCACAGGTCGGGAATATCGCTTTCGGCTAGTTTTTTATATTCGTCAACCAGTATTTTACTCATATCCGCACCTCCTTAATTTTTTGATGGCATTTTGGTAACGCCAAGTTATTGTCCCCATTGGGCAATTTAATATTTCGGTTATTTCCTTAAAAGTCAATTCGCCCAATATTTTCATGCTGACAATCTGGCGTTCCGCTTCTTCCAGCGAATTAAGGGCCGTTTGCAAAAAAATCTCCGCAACAACTTCATTTTCGGTTGGCTTGTCGAAAGTATTTAATCCCGGCGGGGCTTGCTTAAAATCTTCGTCAGAGCCTAGTCCCAAATCATTAAGCATTGCGCTCAGCTCTTCTTTTTTGTGCTTGCGCAAAAAATCTATCGCCATATTGCGGGCCATCACCGTCATAAATGCTTTGTGGCCGCTGCCCGGCCGATAGCTTGATGCTTTTTCCCACAGCTTGATAAAAAAATCGCTGGTGATATCCTCGGCATTTTCGCGGCTTTTGAGGATATCGTAAACAACGCGGAAAATATAAGCAAGGTAGGCCTCATAAATATCTTTTAAGCCTCCCTTTTCTCCATTTTTGATGCGCGTTATGCAAAGTTCAAATTCCTGGTTGGTCAAAAAGCACCCTTTCTTTTATATACGGCGGTGAATGCCAATGTTTATGGGCGAAATAGATCAATTTTCATAAATACAGTATTTGTGACAGGGCTGTCATTATAAGCCGGAATCCGGTAAAAACCCAGTTTTTCATAAAACTTGAGTGCCGGGATAAGCTCCGGTAAGGAATCAAGCAGCATGGATTGGTATCCGATTTGGCGTGCTTCATTGATGATTTTTTCGGCTAATTGATGGGCAATGCCAAGATTCCGGTATTCCGGGCGGATAAAAAGGCGTTTCATCTCGCATTCTGTTTCATTAAGCTTTCTAAGGCCGATACACCCGGCAGCGTTGTTGTCAGCATAAGCAATATATAGCCGTCCGTCTGGGTGGCCGTATTTTTCTTCTAAATGCTCTAGCTCATGATGATAGTTTTGCAGGTCAAGATAATCACCGATATCACTCCGCACTTCGTAAAGCATTTCCGTATATTCGGTGAATAAATTAATGATGGTTTCGCGTTCTTCATAAGCTGGTTTTATTTCGATTTTCATCTTGCACCAAAAAACTTTATTTTTTTATAGAAAGTGGAAATTTTAATTTCCACACGACACCCCTATGTATAAGCTGCTTCATATGCGCCATTTGTGATTTTTATAATTCTTCGCAAAGATGCCGTTACACCAAGCTTAGAATTTCTTATCACGCTATTTTAGTATAAGTTGCTTTATATTTGCCGTCAAGTCTAGCGGGATTGCGGAGCAAGGCCGCAATGACACAGTTCGGGGTCAGTCAATTACCAAACACTTCATTCGTGCGATAGAGAGTGCGATTCATAAGACCGACCCTTGAGAAATGTCGTTACTTAATTCGCTTATTTTGCGAATTTACGTAACGCAACATTTTTCTCGGAGCGAAAGCGTGTCGGACGATGAATTGACACTCTCAAACGCGCGGATTTAACGCGCGGTGAGATTGCGGCTCATTGGCCGCAATGACGAAGGAGCGAAAGCGAGCCGGACGTAGAATTGACACTCTCAAACGCGCGGAGAAGTTGCGGTTCGGGAAAATTCAAAAAAGACTTGAATATTCGAAAAGACCATGCTATAATCATTTTCAGCCGGAAGTGTAGCTCAGCTGGGAGAGCACCTGCTCGACAAGCAGGGGGTCGTTGGTTCGAGCCCAATCACTTCCAGTATAATACGAACAGAGCCTGACCTTCGCTGACAACTAGTCGCGAAGGTTTTGGCTAATTCCATTAAAAATAATTTATTTTCCGCAAACAGGCTAGAAGCTGCGGATATGGAAAGCAAAAAAATGGAAGATATCAAACTTCAGCTCCTAAAACTTGATTTGATGACCAAGGCTGCCAAAATTGCTTTGTGGGATTTGGAAGTCGTTAAAGGCGCATCTGAATACCGCTTCACATGGACGCAAGAATTCCGCAAAATGCTGGGTTTTGATGATATAAATGATTTTCCGGATCAGGTTACTAGCTGGAGCGACCGGCTTCACCCAAACGACAAGGAAGCAACCCTCGCCCAGCTTACGGCACATCTTAATGACCATTCGGGCCAAACACCTTACAACCCTGAATACCAGCTCAAAATGAAAAATGGTGAATATCGCCATTTTCAAGCTTTTGGCGAAACTTTGCGCGATAAGGACGGCACACCCTTAAGGGCTGCCGGGGCTTTAGTTGATATCACCGAACGCAAAATGATGGAACAGGCAATCGTCACCGCGCTTAAGGACGCTGAAGCCGCCAGCAAAGCAAAAAGCAATTTTCTCTCGACAATGAGCCACGAAATACGGACGCCGCTTAGCGCAATCATCGGCATGACCGCCATCGGCAAAAAAGGCTCAAAAACCGAAGACAAAGACCGAGCCCTTAACAAAATCGGCGACGCTTCTTCCCATTTGCTTGGCATTATCAATGACATTCTGGACATGGCCAAAATAGAAGCTGACAAATTGGAACTTAGCCCGGTTGAATACGATTTTGAAAAAATGATTAACAAGGTCGTGGCCATCATCAACTTCCGCGTCGATGAAAAAGTGCAGACCCTTGATATTGAAATCGATGAAAAAATCCCGCCCTTTATTATCGGTGACGAACAGCGTCTTGCACAGATTATTACGAATCTCCTCTCTAATGCGGTGAAATTCACTCCCGAGGGCGGCAAAATCCGCCTTGAGGCATTATTGCTTAACGAAACCGCGGAAAATTGCGAGCTGCGGATCACCGTCAGCGACAATGGCATCGGTTTTTCTAATCAACAGCATGAAAAAATGTTCCAGCCATTTGAACAACTTGATAGCGGAATCAGCCGCGAATACGGCGGAACAGGCCTTGGCCTTGTCATCTCCAAACGCATTATTGAGCTGATGGGCGGAAATATATCGGTTGAGTCAGCACCCGGAAAAGGGGCAAAATTCATTTTCACCGTCAAAGCGCGGCGAAGCCCCAAAACCCGTGTCGAGCAAGCTAATGCCCTGGAAGCAAAGGGCCAAGCCGAAAGCAGCGACAACTCCGGTGAATTTGCCGGCAAAAAACTATTATTCGCCGAGGACATCGAAATCAACCGTGAAATGCTGATTACTTTACTAGAAGATACCGGGCTTTTAATTGATTGTGCCGAAAATGGACAGGAAGCTCTTGACCTGATAACAATGAATCCCGGCAAATATGATATTGTTTTTATGGATATCCAGATGCCCAAAATGGATGGGCATGAAGCAACGCGGCGTATCCGTGCTTTGCCAGACACCGCCGCGCTTCCGATTATTGCCCTGACCGCCAATGTTTTCAAAAGTGATATCGAGACTTGCCTTGAAGCCGGGATGAATGATCATCTTGGTAAGCCATTCGATATTGGCAAGGTCCTTGAAATCCTCCGGAAATACGTTACCGCCAAGGCTTTGGCTTAATTAGGCCTTAGCCAATTCCTTGACCTTAACCATTGCTTTCCGGACTGGCGGCAGGAATAAAATAACAACTGTTATGATTGCTTCGGGCAGCAAATACGTGAGATTGTAGCTAAATGAGGCAATGCTAGCCCCGGTAAAGTTTATTTCCGTATAATCAGTAAAGAAAATCATGCCCGATAGAAAATGGAAAAAGAAACGTCCGCTGACAGCAACCAAATATCCAATCACCAAGCCATTTCTTTTGTCTTTGAACAATCCGGACAAACCTAAAGCCCCAAACGCAAAGACATAATCAATGATTGGCTGGAGCGGGTGAATCGCAACTGGTTTTTGCAGAAATTGCAAAATGCCATAAGTGACTGCTGCCATCAAGCCGACTTTTAACCCATACCAGTACCCAATCAAGCAGATAAACAGCATACTAAGTAAAGTGGTTGAGCCGCCCATCGGCAAGGTGGCGATTTTGAAATATGAGGCCACATAACCAAGGGCAAGAGCCATGCCGGAAAAAGCCAGCATTTTTGTAACTTTGTTTTGAAAAATAGACATAAAAAAAACCTCCTTTGGTAAAATCACCGTCGGAAGCCTGATTTCAAGCAGCAATGCGATTGGCAAGCAAACGCCTAGCTACTTATAAATAAATCAGCTTTCCTACGCCGGTACTAACCGGATCAGGTATGAGGGTCAGAATCACAAGCACTTGATTCTATCTCAGCATAATGCACCCCTAGCGATTAATTATTAGTTTCCCCTATACTATATGGCAAGCTTTTTTACTTGTCAAGCACAATCACATCATTTAAAGCAAATGAATAGATAATCTTTTCCTTGACCGGCTTTCCGGTCAGCTGCGTTAACGCCTCTTGGTAATAACCAAGCTGTTTTTCATAGCGAGTAATTAACTCTTCTTTGCTTGTAACCGCGTCTGATTTATAATCAAGGATAACCAAACCGTCATGCTCTTCAAAAAATACATCGATAATCCCTTGCATCAAAATAGTTTCATCAGGCGGCAAGTCTTTATTAATCCGATTGGCGCTGATTCCGGCAATAAACGGCTGCTCCTTATAAAGCCTGCCCGCCTTTCCGGCATTTATCAGCCGCTTAGCCAGCGTGGATAAGAAAAAAGCAAGGACCTTTGCCATCGGGACTGCTTTTTTATCCTCTGCGGAAAGGCGGCCGCTTCCTAGGGCTTCTTCAATCTGGGCAAGAACCTCCGCTTCTATTTCCGAAGCTTTTTCGCCATTAAGCCTTGAGAAATCGATTATTTCCATTACTTTATGATAAGCACTTCCCCGCGCCGACCCGCTTAAGTCCGCGCCCCCTTTGGCTTCTTCTTTCATGAACTCAGGAAGATAAGGAATCACTTCCGGCTCTTCAAACAAGGGCTGGTTAAAAATATCTGCGGTTATATCGCCATCAACATTAATAACACCTGTCATTAAACTTGCTTTCTTAAGCTCTGACACGGTTGTCTTAGCATAAAGGGCTTTAAGATTTGCATGAGGATAAGGCTTTGCAAATTTTTCTGACACCTGTGTCACTTTTTCTTTAAGTAAATCATTATCCGAACTAAGAGAAGCGATTAATTCATCTTGCCGCTGATTCATGCCAATTATTTCATTAACTGTTTCGGAAATAAGATCATCGGGTGTCCAAACCGTTGTTGAAAAAATATCCGCAGCTTGCTTTGAATTAATAAGCGGAAGCAATAAATCCAAGAAATTTCCAGTTTCTGCCAATTTGAGAAAAGAAAGGCGGTTTTTTTCCGTGTCATCAAGCTGGGGCGGCTTTTTTGTAACCCCGGTCAAAATCAGCTTTTCTTTTGCCCTTGTCATTGCCACATAAAGAATGCGCAGCTCTTCGCCAAGATTATCCAGCTTTATTTTCTGCGAAATAACATTTTTCCGCAGGCTTTTCCGGCGGACGCGAAGCTTCGGGTCAATATAATCAATGCCAAGGCCAAGGTCCGCATCAAGGCATAAGATTCCGTGGCTGTCCATCATATTTATCCGCTTGCTTAGGCCGGCTACGAAACAGACCGGAAACTCAAGGCCTTTGCTTTTATGGATGCTCATCAGGCGGACAACATCGGCGTTTTCATCAAGGACATTTGCTTCGCCATAATCAATGTCGTATTTCTCCAGCTGTCCGATATAGCGGACGAAATGAAACAGGCCATAATAGCTTGTTTCGGCAAACGAGGCCGCTTTTTTAAGCAGCATTTCGAGATTGGCAATCCGCTGTTCGCCATCGGGGCCAACGGCGATATAATGATAATAGCCGCTGTCAATCACCAGCTCGCGGAGCAATAAAGCAATCGGCATATAAACAGCAAGTTTGCGCTTTTCTTCAATAAATTGGATAAATTTGGCAACTTTCCCGCCAAGATTCGGTTCATCATAATTAAGCAGCTTTCCATAAAGGCTTTCCTGTTTTTGCCCGCTTGTTTTGATGATGGCAATCTCTTCATCATTAAAGCCGCCAAAAAATGATTTCATAACGCCAAACAAAGGAATGTCTTGCCGCGGATTGTCAAGGATGCTTAATACCTGCAAAATCGTTTGAATCTCACTGGACGCGAAATAGCCGGTCCGGGCGGAGGTAAGGGCGGGAATGCCCTCCTCAATAAGAACTTTTTTAAAAACTTCGTCCCATTCCTTGGTCGTGCGGAGCAAAATGACGATGTCGCGATAGGATAAAGGACGCAGCGTCCCGGTTTTCTCATCAGTTACCTTAAAGCTTGCTATCAGCTTGCGAATCTTAAGGGCAATCATCCTGGCTTCAAGCTCAATTGATGATTTTTTAGGCGCGGGAGCTTCCGTTTCGGACGCCAAATTAAGAATTAACAGTTCGGCTTGGTTTTCCGTGCCGTTTTCCGGGTAAATTGCCCCGGGATAAAGGGCGGCCGCGGCATCATATTCAATTCCGCCCAAGCTTTTTTGCATGATTTTTTCAAAAATATAATTAACTCCGGTTAAAATATCCGTCCGGCTGCGGAAGTTTTGGTTAAGGTCAATCCTAAGATTCGGGTCGCCGTCCTTTAGGCCAGGCGGATAGCAATCATATTTTTCCATGAATATTTCGGGACAGGCAAGCCGGAACTTGTAAATGCTCTGCTTTATGTCGCCAACCATAAAGCGGTTAAAACGGCCCTCATCTTCGCTGGCAATGCTTTGCAACAAAAGTTCCTGTACTTGGTTTAAGTCTTGGTATTCATCGGCCATAACGGTAATGAAATGTTTTTTTAATTCCTTTGCAATTGCCGAAGGTTTTAGGCCTGTTTCACTTTTTTCCCACAGGATATTGAGGGCAAAATGCTCCATGTCGCCAAAATCAATGATGTTTTTGTCCCTTTTTGCGCTGTCAAGCCGCCGCTTATAATCAAGCGTAAGGTCAATTAAGGCCGAGGCAACCGGGTTAATCTCGGCCATCACGTCAATTATTTTGTCCGGTGTCAGGCGATAAAAATTATCTTTTGTTTCAATAACCGCATTTTTTACCATTGCGCGGATGCTTTTAACCTGCTCGCGTTTTAAAGGGGAAACTGTGTCGTCTTTTTTCGCCGGAAGCCGGGCAAAAGAGAAAGCTTCCAGTTTGGCAAAATAATTCATGTAGCTGTTAAGGTTTTTATCAGCTGCTTCTACAGAATCGCGCTTGTCAGTTTTTTCTTCGCTTTCCGCTTCGAGCAAATTAAATAACACCTGTAATTCATTTTCGATTATTTCACCGTACATATATGGGCCATCAGGATCGGAACAGATAGCCAGCGCAGTTTTTAGTTCAGAAATACAGCCAGCCAGAATGTTTTTTGTGTAGTCAAGCAAATATTCAAGCCATGAGCTGTTAAATAAATCCGCTTGTGCTGAAACCGCATAATCTTCTTTCCGTTTAAGAAGCCATTCTTCCGGCCATGGAAAGCTCATTGCGGTTTGATAAAGCTTTTCGATATATTCTTCAATAACGCTGTCATTAACTAAGGCAACAAAATAATCAATAAAGTTCAAAAATTCGGGTTTTTTATCAGAATACCAATCTTCAAGCAATTCAGCAATGACATCTTTTTTAAGCAATTTTAGCTCGCCTTCATCGGCAACGCGGTAGCCAGGGTCAAGGCCAATGGCATGGAAATGGTTTCGTAAGATAAATAGGCAGAAGCTATCTATTGTCGTAATCTGGGCATTATGTAAAAGGGTCATCTGCCTTTCTAGATGAGTGTTTTCCGCATCAAGCTCCAGTTTTTTGCTAAGGGCCTTTCCAATCCGCTCGCGCATTTCCCCGGCGGCCAAATTGGTAAAAGTAAGGACGAGAAGACGGTCGATGTCAACCGGGGCTTCCGTTTGATTTTCCGCAGTACTTACCATTTTTATGATCCGCTCAACCAAGACAGCGGTTTTGCCAGAGCCGGCCGCCGCTGCCACAAGGATATTTTTTCCGCGGGTATCAATCACGGATTGTTGGGGTTTTGTGTAGGTTATTGGCATTTTCTTTACTGTAATTGGTTAATTAAATTTTGATTTTAAGTGCCTATACATTATCATATCATTCTTCGCTTCAGGGATAAAGCCTAGCCTATCATATAATCGGCTCCTCACTTTATATACCAGGGAATAATCAGGGTTTCGTTTTATAATTTCTTCATATCTATGTAAGGCTTCTTCGTCATCACCAGTTATTTCATAAAGCTTCCCAAGATTAATATATGCTGAAAAATAATCAGGATTAATTTCTACCGCTTTAAGATAACTTGCAAATGCCTCATCATTATTTTTAGTACTTTCATACATGAGGCCCCGGTTATTGTAGGCACGCGCTAGATCACTATTATCAAGAGTTTCCCTAAGCTCAATCGCTTTATTGTAATCATTTAAAGCCTTTTTATAAAAACCAATATCGCTATATATATTTCCGCGATCGATATAGGCTGAGCCATAGTCAGCCTCCATTTCAATTGCTTTATCCAAATCTAAGAGAGCCTTTTCCTTATCGATTCCTCTATATGCCGCTCCACGTACCATATAATATAAGGCTTCTTCTGACAGTTCGAGAGCTTTTGAACAAGATGCAATTGCGGCTTTAAAATCACTGATTTTTGTATAAATGTGTCCCTTAAAGCTATAAAAATGTGCTTCTTTTTCATTAAGCTCAATCGCCTGGTTCACTATATCCAGAATTTGGTTAGCTATTTTCGTATTAAGATTATCTTGCAATTCTGCTTTCCGCACCAAAATAAGCGCTTTCACAAAAATTGCCCGTGAGTCCAGTTCATCTCTTGATAGATATTTATTTAGACATTTTAGAGCTTCATCATATTCTTTTCTTAAATATAATCCAATTGCAAGATGAAACTGTAATGCTTTTTTAAAATCGGGATTTAGCTCATCAGCTATTTTCAAATAATTTACTGCTTCGTAATTGCGAAAATCATATAAAAACATTATGCCCAAATAATAATAAGCATCTAATTTATCCTTTTTTCCAAGCTTTAAAGATACCGCCCTGCTCATGTATGCTACCGCTTCGGTATACTTTTTTTCGTGCCTTTTACATAGTGCCAAAGCATACAGGTTATCATATGAAACATCGGCATTTTTAACTTTTTCTTCAGTTTTTTCATGAAATTCTTCGAATGTAAGGTGATTATATAGTCTTTTCAAGCTTTCACTTACTTCATCTATTATGTCATATTGAAGATATCCCTGCTGGGGGTTGTATGCAATAGCCTTTTGCTTTGCTTCAAGGACGGCGGGGTGAACGATCCGCGAAATCAAACCATAATAATCGCCATGAATTTTTATGTCTTTATTTCCTATCAGTTTTTCATTAAATTCAATTATCCGTTCGGAATGGATTACACTAATGTCATCTTCGGTTAAATCCTGATTTTCAATTGCCGTAATCAGATTGTTGATTGCTTCTTTTTCCATCTGTGGCGAATCGCCGACTTCCAGCGCAGGCACTCTGGTCAAAGTGCAAATAACCTTGATTTTTTCTTCATTATAATTGTATGGCGAACTAGATATCTGCTGGTACATTAGTTTCGTCCCGCGGCGGTTTTCATCGTTATTTGCCGCAAGGATAACGGCAATATCAGCAAGTGCCATTGTACATACCTTGCTCAAAACGGTAATGCCCGAACGTGAATCAATAAATAAATAGTCGGGATTAATTTGCTTTTTAATTAAATTTTTCAAGCGGTTAAAAAAATGGATGCCTCTTTTATCTTTGCCAAAAAATAAATCGTTCCAATCCGTTTTTGCCAAGTCTTGCCAGTATTTAAGTTTTTCAAATCCTTGCCCGGCACTCATGATCCTAATATAACCGCCATGGTCGGTAACTGGATATGAATAAAAATAATCATCTATCGTTTCGGGGGGATTTAATTCATCATCAAGGCAAATTCGGATATAATCAAGGACTCCAGGCCTGCTAAGGCCAGGAGCTTCCGCTTCATCAAAAAGAATATCTTTGTAGACTATCCCCGGTGCTTCCAAATCAATATCCAAAATACAGATAGAGAAATTGTTATCCGCAAGATAACGGGCTATATATGCCAAAGCAAGAGTCCGCCCTACGCCGCCTTTATATGAATAAAAAGTCACTGTTTCCATTTTGGCAATTCTCCTTAGTACGTTTAAGCCGACAATCCCAATCCCCAATTTTCGGCAAAATCTTCGGCAATTTTATCGTTTTTTTCTATATCAGAGAAATAATTGTATATTTCGCGCCATAGGCTTTTTTTTGAATCCTCACCCTTGCTCAATACAATATTAATATTATCAATAATTATTTGCCGTTCTGCCATAATTACATCATTAACAGACTTTTTTTCCGCTTTGGCAATTGCTTCAATGCGTCCAAAATCTTGGTTAAGCTGCTCAATAAAATTAGGATCATCAAAGATACTGTCTTTCATTATTATTTCCATGCTCCTTCCATATAATAAACAAAACCTTCATATTGTCTACTTATTCCTTCGCAAATGCTTTTGAAAGCATATTCACGTGCCAGACATTCCTGTCTGTCTTTTTCTTTTGCATTAAGCAAAAACTCTTCGCTTAATCTAATATTATTATCTATAAAATATTGTTTAATCAATTTAATAAACTCTTCATCAAATATCCCAAGGAAATTTACTATTGCTTCTTCCTTTATCTTGTTAAATCTATTGCCCTTGCTAATAAAATAAAGATTACCCACATGACCGCATATCGCCATATCATTCAACGCAAGATATTTAAAGAAAAATTTGTAGTCTTTTGACGATGGCGGTACATTTAGCGGATGGTTATGGGTCATTGACAAGGAACCCCTTTTCTCTGCTTTAATAGCATCGCAAGCCTCATCAGATACATAAATATCTTTCTCTTCCCTTTCTTCTTCTTCAAAATAAAAACTTTTATCATTAAAAACACGGACACGCTCTTTACCGTCATCTAAGCCAAGTCCAAATACAGCCTCTATATGTTCGTAAATCAACTTTCTCATTGGCGGTTCGATTAACTCGGCGATAGCCAGATAATTATTAAGCAGCCTGTTAATTGCCAATTCTCGTTCTTCATGAGTATGTATCATATCTAGCCACTCTGTCCTATGTCAATACAATTTTCACTATCACAAATAATATAACATCATTTAGTACAAAATACAAGAGTCATTTAAAATTCCCTCATCAGCTTAAGCACTTCCTCGCGGGGAAGTTCGGGAAGCTTTCTCGTTTGGTAACCGGGAATGCGGGGGTCGAAACCGCATACATTCTTAAAGTTACAGTATGTACAGCCGTTTAATTCTTTATTTTCATAAGGGGCTTTGGTGATGTCCCCGGCTTTGATTTGCTGGCCCATTGCTTTGATTTTGCTGGCGGCAAAGCTTTTAAGGACCGTAAAATCCTCGCGGCTTAAAATGCCGGAATTGCTGGTGAACTCACCATCTTTTTTCCGCGCAACCGGAATAACCTTTGACTTTGTTGTAAAGTCGCGGTCAAGCAGCCGGATAATCTCTTCATCATCATTAACAAGCCCGGTCATTTTAAGCTTTTCAAATATTTTTTCATCGGCTTCCAAAGGGTCAAAATCAGCTTCATCACTTAACATCGGGTCAGAAACATGATAATATAACACCGCCGCCGGGATAACTTCTTTACCGGGATGAGATTTCTGCGTTTTTTCTAATGCGACATTTAAATATACTACCAGCTGTAATTTGATGCCATGATAAAGGTCGGCAAGATTAAAAGTCTTATGCCCGGATTTGTAATCAATTACTTTGACGTATACTTCTTTTTCCGTTTCGCAGATATCAATCCGGTCAATCTGGCCCCTAAGCGTCATTTCTTCCTCCGGGGATATCAAAATATTAGCTGCAGCCAAATTTTCCTCGTGCGAAAATGATACTTCAAACTGTTCCGGCAAAAATTCGCCAGCCTGTAGCTGTTTCCTAAGGGTTTTCACCGTCCGGAGCATAATTCGAAAGATCCGGCCAATGATTTGCTCATTTCTTGCGCTTCCAAAAAGAATGGTTTCACCGTACTGCGCCGCATAATTATCAACCGCTTCACGAAGCAGTTTTTCACCCTCTTCATCAGAAAAGTCAAACCATGATAAATGATGTTCTGCAAGTTTTCCGGCAAAGATTTCCAGCACTCCATGATAAATGATGCCCAAATCCACCGCTTCAAAAGTGTATTCTTCTCTTTCTGATAACAAAAGTCCATATTGCAAAAAATGGGCATAAGCGCAGCCGGCATATTTTTCTAAGCGGCTGACGCTATTATTCATTAAGCTGCCATATAATAAATCAGCGACTGCTTTGGTCAATGGGAGATGGTCATAAAAGCTGAAAGCCTTATTAATTAGGCGGTTAAGGATAGCCGCATATTCTTCATTATTTTGGTAAATTTTGCCCAGGACAGTCAACCGGGTAAAATTTGCTCCCGGCAGATTAATTTCGGCTTCATTTTTATCTTCTATTTCATAACTAGTGTTATTTAATTCTCTGCCCTGTCTCCCGGCGGCATATTTTCTAAGGCTGATGGCAAAAGCGTCCAAGCTTTCAGCCATGCCAAAAATCCGCTCAAATGTTATTTCTTCCTGCGCCAAACTGCTTTTTAGGCTGGGGAAAAGCTTTTTCACAACATCAATCAGATAAGAGGGCCGCAGACTTTTCCCCTCACTGTCAACGCGGGCATAAGAAAGATACAGACGCTCTGACGGCTTTGTCATATTCATATAAAGATATAATCTTTGGATATACATTTTCTGTCTGGGAGTCGGGGACAGCTCCCAAGCTGATTCTTTTAAAAATTCACGGTCCAAATCGGAAATCAGGCCGCCCCGGCTATTTCCGACTGGGATATTTCCGTCATTAACGCCGAGGAAAAAGAGGGCCCGGACTTGATTTAGCCTGGTCCTTTCAATATCGCCAATGACAACCCGGTCAATATTCTGGGGAATTGTGCCGATTTTTATCTCTGAAAGCCCGGCATCAAAAATATCCGCAAACTCCCTAAGTGACATTGGTTCATCTTTTAGCAGGGCATAAATCTGATCAAGCAGCGTAATCACCAGCCGATAAATCTGGGCATATTCCTTGGCTCTGATTAAATCATCATTCCTAGTAAAGTTTTCTTCATAAACCTTTAATTTTTGCTGAATCCGCCCGGCAACAATGAATTCATATAAAACCTTGACGATATCGCCAGCGGTTTTGGGGTTTTGCTCAAGCGGTTCCAGGGCTTTTATCACTTTCTCGCGGATTTGGTTAAGCTCTGATAATTGCCCGCCAAATTCACTCTTTGGCCATTTTGATAAACTGCGGGTAAATGGCGCGTGGAATTTTTTCTTTCCTTTGATTCCGCAGCCTATAACATAATTTTCCAGCCGATCAACTTCCGCAAAAGTCAACTCTGTAAATCCGCTCCGTAAAAAATGGAAAACCGCTTCGTAGTTGTAGTTTTTGATAATAACCTTAAGCGCCGCGCGGATAAATTCGGTAAAGGGATTTAGCAAGATTCCTTTGGTCTGGTCAAGATAAATCGGGATGCCAAACTTGCTTGCCTCACGTTCAAGATAGCTGGCATATTCATTCATATCACCTGTTATTATTGCTATCTCCCGATATGAATAACCATAATTCATCGTTAATTCTTTGATTTTAGTAAAAACTTCCCGGACTTCGGCTTTGATTGAAGCCGCTTCGGTAATATTAATTGCTTCCGTAGCTTCGTTATATTGCCTAAGCGGATAGCGGAACAAGCATTTTTCCAAATGAGCCATTTCGGGGTTTTCCGCAAATCTCTTGGGGGTTTCATCTTGCGAAGCCATTACATCGGGCAAGCGTTTGATTTTTATTTCCCCTGTCAGCTTTAATAAATCGTTAACCATCTTCCCAGTCAAATAAAATAACGCCTGTTCTTTAATTCCCGAAAATTCAAGCAAGCCTAATGGTTTTCTCTTAAGATATTCTTCTCTTCCCATCAAAACAGAGACAATTACACGCTCCGAAAGCATAAGCAGCTCTTGGATAACCCGGTTCTGGAGCGGGGTAAAGCCAGTAAAACCGTCAAAAACAATCACACTATCACGGATAAGTTGGGACTTATTAAGGGAAAGGCGAAGCAAATCAAGGGTTTCTTCTGTTGTGATGTATTCATTATGGATATATTCAAGAAAGGCTTCATAAATCCGGTGAAGCTCATTTAATTTCGCAGATAACGCGCCTTTTTTTTCAGAATAGGCAATTATTTTACGCAGTTCAGCCGGGCTAATCGCATATTGCATAAATTCCGATATCGCCGATTTGACTTCATTAATATAACCCGGCTTGTTTAGATTTCGGCCGATAATCGGAAGCTCGTTAACAATATCGGCTGTTATTTTGCGCAGGATAAGATTTTTCCCGGTATCATCTAAGATTGCAAGCTTGCTTTTCCCCACTTCTTCAAAAATGCGATGTGACAAGCGGCCGAAGCTTAAAACTTCAATATTAAGAATGCCACGGTTAGGATGCAATTTACAAAGCTCCATCTGCGTGTGCATTGTGAATTGGTCGGGAACAATCATCAAAAATTTCTTGTGCGGATTTTCAATTGACCAATTAATCAAATCATGATTTAATTTCCAGCTTTTTCCGGAGCCAGCTTCTCCGATGTAAAATTGTAAGCTCATAACTCTTTTATCATTTCTTTTAAAGAAGGAAAAATATAGTCGGGCTTAATTTCTGATTTCCCCACATCTTCCATTGTTGCCTCGCCGCTTAAGACCAAAATCCCCGTCATTCCATTATTTACCCCCGCGCAAACGTCAGTATAAAGACGGTCGCCAACCATTGCCGTTTGATTTTTGTCCGCCCCAGTCCGGGCCAGCATATAATCCATTATCTCACGGTTTGGTTTTCCGATGATTTGATCGGGGTAGCGGAATGCCGAAGCATGGATAAAAGCATGAATTGCCCCGGCATCAGGGATAAATCCGCTTTCGGTTGGGCAGTTAAAATCAGGGTGGGTCGAAATATAGGGAAGCCCGGCGCGGACGAAATCACAGACCTTGCACATTTTCGCATAATCAAGTGAAGTGTCAAAGCCAACTACCACTACTTCCGGTGCTATATCCGAAAGCATTATTCCTGCTTCGGTAAATTCTAAAGCCAGCATTTCATTGCCCAGCAAAAAAACCTTTTTGCCCGGATATTCGCGCTTAAGGAAATTGACTGTCGCCTGGCCGGAGGTGATGATTTTTTCTATGGGTAAGGATAACCCCAGCCGGGCAAGCTTTTCTACGTAATTTGCGGCACTCTTAGATGAATTGTTGGTCAAGAAAACATAATTCTTGCCCTTTTCCGTAAGCGTTTCCAGAAATTCAAACGCGCCGTCAATCCATTTTTCACCAAGATAAATAGTGCCGTCCATGTCCAAGGCAAAATTATCTATAAATTTAAGTAATCCCATGCTTTCCTCAAAATTTTTAGTGGGACTTGCTAACACTTTATCCGCGTTTACGAGAGTGCGGTTAAGCTTAAAACCGCGAAAGGCTTTTATCCGCGCTTACGAGAGTGCGGTTAAGCTTAAAGCCTCGAAACGCTTTTATCCGCGTTTACGAGAGTACGGTTAAGCTTAAAGTCGCGAAACGAGAGTGCGGTTCATAAGAACGACCCTTGAGAAACGCCGTTACTTAATTCGCGTATTGTGCGAATTTATGTAACGCAGCGTTTTTCTCGGAGCGAAAGCGTGTCGGGCGTTGAATCGCAGCTCTCGTAACGCGGATAAAAGTTTGTCATCGGCCGCCCCATCGCAGCTCTCGTAACGCGGACTAAACATAACAAGCGTTATTTAATTCTAAGCATCCTCTTTTTTCTTATCTTTATCCGGCAAAATCGCATTAACAATAATGCCTACCAAAGCACCTGTTGCCAGCCCCGAAAGACTAATCGTCATCTCACCGATGTTAAAGGCAATCGCTCCGGCATCGCTAAAATGGATGCCAATTGAGAGGACGAGAATCAAGGCTGCGATGATGACATTGCGGCTTTTTTTGAAATCAACTTGGTTTTCAACGATGTTTCGGACACCAACAGCGGCAATCATCCCGAATAATATCAAAGATACTCCGCCCATCGCCGCAACCGGGATACATGATATTACCGCCCCAAGCTTTGGCGAAAAAGCAAACGCAATCGCAAACAATGCACCAATCCGGATTACACGCGGGTCATAAACGCGGGTCAGATTGAGGACACCGACATTTTCACTATAAGTCGTATTCGCCGGGGCCCCGAACAAGGCCGCAACGATTGAAGCAAGGCCGTCGCCTGTAATCGTCCGGTGAAGGCCGGGGTCTTTTATGTAATTTTTGCCGACGCTTGAAGAAATTGCTGACATATCGCCAATATGTTCGACAATGGTTGCAAAAGCGATTGGTGTAATCGTAATTACGGCAGTCAGCAAGAGACCTGTATTTACAGGACCAGCAAAGATAGAAAAGACCGTATAGTCCCATGCAAGCGGAAGGCCAATCCAAGCAGCTTCACTGACTGGGGACCAGTCAACGTTTCCTGTCACAATCGCGGCAAAATAGGCAACTGCGATTCCGATAATAATCGGAATGATTTTCATCATCTTTTTGCCCCAGATATTGCAGATAATGATAACCGTAATCGCCAATAGTGCCAGCCACCATTTATCTGATGCCATGCCAATGGCAACCGATGACAAATTAAGGCCAATCGCAATGACAATCGGCCCGGTGACGATTGGCGGGAAGAAACCCATGACTTTTTCTGCGCCAAAGGCTTTGATCAGGGCCGCGACCAGCAAGTAAACCAGCCCGGCAAAAACAATCCCGAAGCTGGCGTAACGCAGTAAATCTGCTTCACCATTCGGAGCAATCGCCCAGTACCCGGCAAGGAATGCAAATGATGAACCTAAGAAAACCGGAACTTTTCCTTGCGACAAAAAATGAAACAACAGTGTACATAGTCCGGCGAATAGTAAAGTCGTAGATATATCAAGACCGGTTATCGCGGGGACAAGGACTGTTGCTCCAAACATTGCAAACATATGTTGTGCGCCAAGGACCACCATTTTGGGGGTTCCAAGCTGCCTGGCATCCATAATTCCATCAAAATTCTCGCTGGAACTATCAGGCTTATTCAGTTTTTGTTTACTCATACTTTCTCCTCCTGTGAATATTCTCCTTCATTTAATATAAAGAATGCTAAGGCTTTCGTCAAGATGAAATATTTGCTTGGGATTGAGTTTTATTTGCGCTTCTGTTTTGCTTTTTCAAGGATTAATGCGGTATTATCTTCTGTTAAGGTTTTCGGATAATCCTTTTCAAAATCAAGCAATATTTCCTTTGCTTGCTGCTCGTTCCCCTTTATTTCATGATAAAGGCGTCCAACATCGCCGGATAAATATGCATCGCTTATGAATTTAAGCGACTCCTTGGGGAGGGGATAATTGTAAAGAGCGATAACGGCGTTATCAATGGCTTCTCGCGATATTGGGCGGCCGCTTTTTTCATGTTCACATAAAATCCCTATTACATCTGATAAATCATTTTTATATTGTCTACCGCTCATCAACTTCATTGCAATCAAATATTCTGCGGCAACCGACCTAACTATCAGAATATTGGAAAATGTTTTGTAATATACTGAAAATTCTACTAATTTCTGCGAGTAAGATTTTGATTTGCTAAAATCCATGTTCAGCCACCTATATGGCAGTCCAAATTTATCGCCAACACGATTTATAGCCTCCTTCATCGCCGAGGATGCTATAATGACCGCGTCAATATCATAGGTTATATCGCGAAAACCATAATTTGCGAGAATCGAAGCTCCCCCAACCAGTATAATTTCGGCAGACATTGATGTCCCGTTCAATTTACGGAATGTTTTCCCTAGTTCTTTAAAAATGGCATCAAGGTTTTCTTTCGAAAACGGCATTTCAATAGACATTCCGCACCTCGTTTTCTATAATATTGAAGCGCATAAACTCCGGTATTGCTTTTTCAAAGCTTTCTTGCTTCGGGCGTTCACTATTGCTGGCTGCACTCATTGCAATAATGCTTGTGGGATAAATTGGCTCGCGCAGTTTTGCCGAACGCATATCATCATACCGTGTACATAACGGAATATCATTCTCGCGGCTCAGATAATCAACCATCGCAAGCATATACAAGCATTCAGGATACCATTTTCGTAAGTAAAGGTTACGGATTTCGTCTCTTTCTAATGTGCCGATGATAAAATCGATATCGCCCATATCTTTAACCATATGGCAGACGTTACTCTTAAAAGTTTCAAAACTCTTACGGTGTTCCATGCTATCGGCGATTAATGCTTCCATCGTCACGCCCAAAGCCTTTGACAGCTTGTATAAAGTGTCGGCCGTACATTTTCCGATCTGCGTCTTTCTGGTGCAGATGTCGCTTATTGTGGCGAACGGCACTTTGCTGATTTTAGAAAGTCTGTATTTGGTTATGTTTTTTTCCTGTAAAAGTTCGTTAATCTTCATGGCTATATTTCCTCTGCTATTAGTATAACGGTTTGCCGTTATAATATCAAGGGGATAATATATTTTTTGTATAACTGCACATGATTTTGGAATCTTCAATCAATTTTCTATGTCTATATAAAGCCCCTCGGCGGCAGGGCCTGCCCTGTACTTGATACAGAGTCTGACCGCTAAGGGGCTTGGAAATCTTATGGTTGAAAAATTCATATTTTCGTGTTATGCTTACGGGAAGCAAAAGATTGTTCCCATATTTCAAAAAAGAAGGCCCAACCATGAAATCTGTCTATGATACATTAAGCAAAATTGAAAATCTTAGAGACAAAATGGAAATAGATGAATATCAGACTTTTATTACCATAGATTTCAATGAATATTTGCATCTTGCTATCAGCGATGACATGATTGAGCTAAACTACAATTTGCATCATTGGCATCCAGACAGCGAGGACGATATCATTCAAGATGTGACGGAAATTGCAAACGGAGACATCATATTCATTGAAAGCCGAGGCTTCTTTACCCGTCCGCGCAAGTGGAATATACGCATATGCGACAATGCCATCACCGCCTTAGAAAAAAAGGTGTTTGAAAAAAAGAAAGGTAAATATCTTGCAAAAAAGCATTTGCGTATTTATACGGGTAACGAAATCCTGAAACGAAGCATAAAATAAGCACCCTACTTCATCTTTGGCTTAAATATCACCCCTGCCAAATATCCAAAAATTAAAGCTGCCCCAGTGCCGACCGCCCCGGCTTTAAAGCCCCCGATAAAAAGGCCCATGAAGCTGTCGCTGTCAATGGCTTTTTTAACCCCGTCCATAAGAACGTGGCCGAAACCAAGCAAGGGGACAGTTGCTCCCGCCCCGGCAAACTCAATAAAGGGCTTGTACAACATAATCTTCCGGTGGCTGTCTGCCAATATATACTTTTTCTCCGGTGGCAGATGTTTCTCCGGCAGGTGGCAATTCTCCATTTTCATTTTCACCGATAAATTCTTCTCCGGCAACTACATTTTCAGGTGCAGTATTTGCATTTCTAGTTTTTAAGAAAGCACCTGCCAAAGCTAACAGGAAAATCAGCATTATTAATAGTATAACATAAAATATTTTCTTGCGCATAGATTTGCTCCAAGTAAGTGTTCTTATTAATTGACTTATCGAGCCAAAATCAATTTAATCTTCTTTTAAAATTCCTTCATCTACGCGGATTTTGTAGTTAAAGGTGTCAATCCGGATATGAAGTGGATTTTCACCATATATCTGCACATCAAATATATGGTATATTTCCGAGTCTTCGCTAATAAATACCTTATTATAGATATTCTCCGGTGCGACATAAAAATCATAAGGAACGTCCTCATCAAAAAACATCAAAATAGCATAGCATATCCATACATAATCATTTCGAAGAATACCATATAATTCATCATTCGATGGAGAATGTTTAAACCATCCATATTCATCAAATTCAAGATTTGGAAAGTACTCTCGAAAAAATTCTTCAGGATTATGTATAGCTATATTTGACTCAAATTCGTCCTTCAATAACATAATAATTTCCCCAGATTTCATTAAACTTTTCCATGAACCCTGGGCTTTCTAACTCGATATTATCAAAACCATCAAGCGCGGAAGGCTCAACATAATCTTCCGGTGGCTGTCTGCCAATATATACTTTTTCCCCTGCAGATGGCAGTTCTAGATTTCCACCGATAAACTCTTCTTTAGCAGCCTCTTTTTCAATTGCTCTGCTTGCATTTCTGGCTTTTAGGAAAGCACCTGCCAAAGCTAACAGGAAAATCAGCACTATTAATAGTATAACATAAAACATTCTCTTGCTCATAGATTTACTCTAAGTAAGTTTTCATTGACTCATCACGTTAACAGAATATTCAAGGCACTTTTATCCAATTATACATCACGATTGGCCTAACTAAAAGTGATTTTTCGCAAACATAATTATTCTAAGGGTATGAGAAAGCTTTGTATAATCAAATTCTTCAATCAATCTTTTTTATGCCTTCTTCTACCCGAATCCGATAATTATACATATCTATGCAAATATTCAATGGCCTTTCCCCATAAGTTTGTACTTCGAGTATTGTTGCTGAATCCGGATGACGATTATGTATGTCTTCATCGAGGTTTACATAATATTCATAAGGCACATTGCCGTCAAAATATGTTAAAATGGCATACACGACAAATTGAACTGCTTCTCCGTAACTATACGGCGTAAGTTCAGATGTATAATTAAACCAATCATATTTTTCATAGTCAATATTATGTAATTCATTTACAATAATTACGACGTTTGATTGATATGTATCTTTTAATGCCAATTGAAATTCAAATTGGCGAGGGTCATTGCTTTCCGGTTCAACATAATCTTCCGGCGGCTGTCTGCCAATATATACTTTTTCCCTAGTGGCAGATTTTTCTCCGGCAAGTGGTAACTCTCCACTTTCACCGATAAATTCTTCTCCGGCAACTACATTTTCAGTTGCTGTATTTGCATTTCTAGTTTTTAAGAAAGCACCTGCCAAAGCTAACAGGAAAATCAGCAATATTAATAGTATAACATAAAACATTCTCTTGCTCATAGATTTGCTCCAAGTAAGTGCTTTCTTATTAATTTGACTTATCGAGTCAAAATCAATTTAATCTTCTTTTAAAATTCCTTCATCTACGCGGATTTTGTAGTTAAACGTGTCAATCCGGATATGAAGTGGATTTTCACCATATATCTGCACGTCAAATATCCGGTACATGGAATTATCAGTAAAAGCTTTATCGTAAAATTTGCTATATATGCTCTCCGGAGAAACATGGAAATTATAAGGAACTTCGCCGTCATAATATGTCAATATCGCATAGCATATCCACGCATAATCATTCCGAAGAGTGCCATGTAAATCATCTTTTGTCGGAGTATATTCGAACCACACATATTCATCAAATCCTGCCGCGGAAAAAATATTTTCAAAAAAGTCTTCTGGGAATAAAATAACTATATTTGATTCAAACTCATCTTTTAAAGCGATATGGTCTTCCCAGTATTCATAATAATCTGCCATAAACCCATCATCTTGAAGCCATTTATGACCAACGCTATCTAAGTGCGTAGGTTCAGCATACCCCTCTGGCGGCTGTCTGCCTATATATAGAGAGACTTCTTCCCTAGCCTCATTGCTTAGATAAAAATCGTCATTTTCATGAGCTACTTCGGAACTATCATCTCCCTTTATGCGTATTCCCTTACCTTGTCCTTGATATGCAAATATCAATACAACAAAAACAAGTATAATTATTAGAGCTAGTAAAATGAAGATTACTTTTTTGATTTTTAACATGAATATTTCTCCATATTTTGTTATTGGTCATACCATCTATTTTTAGGTGGCTTACTATAAAGGATAATATCTCCCGGGTTTATCTGGAAAACCCCCTCGTGGTTGTGTACTGATTCCCATACTTGATAATATACATTTCTTAAGGCACTATTCCCAATGACAATCGGATAATTGCCACCTAATATTTTATGTGGCTCAAACCATATATTGCAATCAATATGCCCTGACGTAGAATTTCCATCACGCCCATAAAAATAACAGTAATCTCTTATTGTGCTATGTCCACCTCGCAAAACGCTAATCGCCGCGTTCTTAATAAAAGGCATTCTTGGCCTACCGATGTCATTAGCAGTATATCCATAATAAGCTCCACTTGTCACTACTTCCTTATATGTATTTTGGTTTCTAATTAAAGGCAATGTAGTATTATTAACCCTGTTCCGCGCATTACTTGCAACAGCATAAAATCCCTCATAAGAAGTTTGGTCTTCCGCGCCTAATGCCACCAGATACTGATAATCTTCCATCGTATAAAGCCCGGCTGCCACATCGGCAGCAATCTGAGCCTCGCTATAATCCACCTCCGCCGGAGGCGCAATCCCCTCATAGCCTCTGACAGAAGTTGTGTATATTGCCGTCTTGCTTCCGTCTAATGTCGTTACGGTCATCGTAGCTATGCCGGGAGCTTTCGTGCTTATTTCTCCGCTTTGTGAAATTGTCGCGATATTGCTATTGTTTGATGACCATACAATCCTTTTATCCGTTGCGTTTGACGGCCTTACTGTCGCGGTAATTGTTTTTCCGTAACCTACGCGCAAAACATTTGATTGTGATTGTTCATTAATCTCTACCCTTTCCACCCTCACGATTACATCTACGGCAGTAGTCGCACGCCTGTTCCCATCAACGGTTGTTACTGAGATGGTGGCACTTCCGTCCCGGACTGCCGTTACCCGCCCAGTATTCGAAACAACAAGCGACTGGCTGCTTGATGCCCAAGTGACATTTTTATTCGTTGCATTGGCCGGGCTTATGGTGGCGGTAAACATTTCACTTTTGCCTAGCTCAAGGCTTGTTGATGGCGGCTTGTTAAGCGATACCCCGGTTACCGCTACTGTCGCTGGCCTGACGGTGATATTTATGCTTGCCGCGCGGCCTGCGTCATTACTTTTTACTGTAATCGTCGCCGTCCCGGCACTCCTTGCCGTGACTACTCCATTAGAAACGCTGGCGACTGAGGTATTGCTTGACGACCATGTCACGCTTTTGTTTGTTGCGTTTGATGGGCTGACTGTCACTGTCAGGGTTTCACTTCTCCCCACCGTAATGGTTGAAGATGGTGCATTGATTGAAACGCTAGCTACGGATATTATTGGCTGCCTGACCGTTATTGTGCAAGTTGCTGTCCGGTTGCCGTCATTAGTCCTTGCCGTGATGGTTGCTGTCCCTGCTGCCCTTGCGGTTACCATTCCGCTTGCAGAAACTGTTGCAACCGACGAATTGCTTGATGACCAAGTAACGCTTTTGTTTGTTGCGTTTGACGGGCTGACTGTCGCAGTCAGATTGATGCTTTTTCCGATTTCCAGCGTCTCTGCCGACCTGTTAAGGCTTACTCCGGTTACCGATATTGGCATTACGGTAACAGTACATGATGCAGTATACCCGTTATTGCTCCGTGCCGTGATGGTTGCCGAGCCAGGAGCTCTTGCGGTTATTACTCCGCTTCCCGAAACTGTGGCGACTGTTGTATTGTTTGAAGACCAAGTAATGGTTTTGTTCGTTGCGTTTGCCGGGCTGATTGTCGCAGTAAGACTGTCGGTATTATTGATGTTTAATGTCGTTCTTGTTTTATTAAGGCTGATTCCGGTAACAGGCACGGAAAGGACTGTTACGGCACAGGTTGCCGTCCGGCCGCCGTCATTTGTCCTGACCGTAATGGTTGCGCTTCCGGCTGCTCTTGCCGTGACCAGCCCTGAGGCTGAAACGGTTGCAACATTCGAATTGCTTGAACTCCATGTAACTGTCTTATTATAAGCGTTGCCCGGAGCTACTGTCTGCACAAGCTGGGAAGTTGCACCGCCACCTAAAGATAGGCTGGACCTGTTTAGGCTTACGCCTGTGACGGCCTGCGCTACGGTTATATTGCTTGAAGCACTTCTTCCCATTACCGCTGACCTTACCTCGATTCTTGTCGAGCCGGGAAGCCTTCCGGTTACAGCGCATTTCGTCCGGTCGGCTTGTGCGGAAACGCCAGCAATTGCCGTGTTTTGGCTGATCCAATTCAAGCTGGCGATGTTTATTCCGGTTGGCGGGCTTACTATCGCCGCCCATTGGATAGTTCTTCCGGTATAAACGATTGCATTATTTACCCTTGAATCAAGGGTGAGCGAATTGAAAGGCATAAAAGGAATTTCTTCAATAGATGCCCAGATTGAATCAGAATATTCATAGTCAGGGGTCAAGGCTGTGAAAACAACATCACCCGCGCTAATAGCCGTAATCAGGCCATCGTTGGTGATCGTTGCAATGTTATCATTGCTGCTAAACCACACTACTTGCTGGCTTTCGGTTTCAAGCGGATAAACTTCCGCAAAAATAGATACTTCTGCCCCGGCTTCCAATTCCAAATCAGCAAAAGGGATGATTAAGTTTTTCTCATTTTGATTGGGGATTACCTTTACCACGGCCCCGGTATGTGTTTCGCCTGACGGAGTCTTTGCAGTAAGCGTTGCCATTCCAAGGCTTACGCCCTTTACTGTCCCAGCAGAATCAATTGTTGCTATGTTTTGGTTGTTACTGCTCCAGGCAATCTGGTGGTCTTCGATGTTATTTGAAAAGACAAAAGCCTCAAGGGTATATTCATCATCAATTTCTAGCTCAAATTCGGAAGCGGATAGTCTTATGTATCTTTCTTCGGTAAAGACATGGACTGGGGTTTTCTGCGTTGTAAGCGTTCCATTTCCGACCTGCCCGGAATGATTTGCCCCCCAGCCCCAGATTGATCCGTCCTTTCTATATATTAATGTATGGCCAGAACCTCCGCATATTGAAGCAATATCTGTAAATGGATTTACAGCGGTGGGAGTCAGCTTGGGGATATAAGTGCCGTCACCCAGCTGGCCCATCGCGCCTAGCCCCCACGCTTTCATCGAATCATCACTTAAAAGAAGCATTCCGTGCAAATATCCTGAAGCTATGTCAATGGCAGGCACTGCGGAAGCATCATAAATCATATTGGGGAAAAGGCAGTTCTGGGTACCTCCATTTCCGGCTTGCCAATAATTGTTAAGACCCCAAGACCAGACAGTTCCATCAAACATTAGGGCAAAATTCGTATCGTTTTTTGTACTTACTTTTATAATGCGGTTAAACTGGCTTCCGGTTATGTTGGTTGGAACTAGACGCTGTACCGTTGACCAATTACCGATTTGGCCGTTGGCATTATTGCCCCAGGTAAAAATCGATCCCAAATTCGTAATTGCAATGCTATGGGCCCGGCCAGCCGATATCCCGGTCACGTCACTTATTCCACTCAGTTTTACTGGGCTTAAGCGGTTTAGTGTTGTCCCATCACCTAGCCGCCCGCTCCCATTGTTTCCCCATGCCCAGATTGAACCATCTGAATCAAGAGCCAGGCTATGTTCCACGCCAGCGGATATTGCCACAATGTCAGATAAGCCAGGCACTTGTTGCGGGCTGGCCCGATTAATGGTCGTCCCATCGCCAAGCTGGCCGCTGCTATTATTGCCCCATGCCCATACTGATCCGTCAATCCTTAGGGCAAGGCTGTGGTTGCCATTGGCAGATACGGACAAAATTTGGTCAAGTCCTTCAATTCTGGCCGGGACATCAAGAGATTCTGTCATTCCATTCCCCAGCTGACCGGAACTATTAAGGCCCCATGACCAGACATTCATGCCATTGTCGATAGCAATGCTATGAGAGTTCCCGGCCGAAACCTTTTCATCATTTTGGACGAATGCCAGTTTTGGTGTTGTCTGAGAACCCAAAAACTGGATCGGCTGCTCATCTTCACTCCATTTCCAAACCGTGCCATTATCACTAAAAGCATAATTAACTGAATAACCAGCTACGACTTTTTCGACAAAAGTACCAGCAGGGAACTCAACAATTTTTTTGATGGAAGGGTCTGTGTTTTGCCATTCCCAGACCAGGCCTTCTGCTGCTGCCAAGCTAGTATATGCCCCAGCCGAGATTTCCGCTGCCTGTCCGATTCCGGTTATTGGGATGATTCCAGAAGTGGCATATCCGGGGATCGGCTGACCATTTGCATATCCCCCGCCAGTTTCCAGCCATGACCAAGCCCATACTCCACCGTTATTATCAAGGGCGAGACGATGCCGCTCTTTTGATGATATCGCCGTTATTCCGGTTAGCCCGGTCTCCCAGTCATAATTTTCCGAATGGTATGAACCATGATTATCATAATAACCATAAAACTCAAATATCCGCTCCTTTACGCTGCCCCCGCTAGTAAGCATTATGCTATGCCGATGGCCGGAGGCAATTGCCGAAACATTATTGCCGATTCCAACCGGCGGATAAATGCTAAAATCAATTCCGCTATGGGAATTCCGCAAATTTCCCCACGCAAATGCGCTATATCCTGTGATTACATCGTGTTTGTAAGAGGTCACATGGTTTACTCCTGCCGAAATGCCAATATTGTTTTCCCATAGGGCATTAGGAAATGGAGCCTGATGGTGTGCCGTACTGGGAATGGTATAGTTGCTGCCCCAATAGCCGTATCCCCAGTAATAAACTTGCCCATCGGCATCAAGTGCCAGGCTGTACCAAGCATTGGCATCAATAGCTATTATTTCGCTCCCGATGGCGGAATGGCCTAATCCTAATGCTTTAACCGGGAACTGGCTGCTAGCCAACGTCCCATTCCCCAGCTGGCCATACTGGTTGTTTCCCCATGCCCACACCGTGCCATCATCTAAAAGAGCAACCGTGTGGCTGTAGCCTGAGGCTAGCTGTTTCACTCCGCCACTTAGTGAAAACAATTCGAATAGTTCTTCTTCGCTTAAATCATAACCGTAGATATCAAAGTCTTCCTCATATAGCGGCGTAATCGCCCCAGTCGGCTCGATCCCGGCAATGGCATTATTAAGGCTCACTCTCCTTAAGCCATCCACCTTGCCCTCAAGGTTCTTAAGCATATCTGAAGCCCTAAGAATGCGTCCCCGAAGTTCCGTTACCGTCTGTAATTCCAGAGAAAGGGTTACTGCGCTGACTCCCGAGACATAAGCTGCCGACATTGAAGTCCCGGTCATCGTCCCATAGTTTCCTAAAGGTAATGTACTGACAACATCTCTGCCAACGGCAGTAATATCTACTAGCTGCGGGCTGTAATTTGAAAAATATGAAAAGCCCCCATCTTTATTCACCGAACTGACAGAAATAACGTTTGAAAGGCGGTAAGACGCTGGATATGTCGGCCTTATATCCAAGTCGCTGCGGCTATTTCCAGCCGCGCAGATGAACAGCGCATCGGTATTAAGGATTGAATCATATAAGGCCGGATTATCTTGGGCCGCTCCAAAACTTAGATTAATTATTTTTGCGCCGTTAGCTTCGGCATATTCAATTGCGGCGATGATGTCACTAGTATAAGCAATTCCTTGGTCAAAAACCTTTAGCGGCATTATGCTGATTTCTGCCCCGGTTTCTCTGGCAATTTGAGCAATCGTTCCGGCAATATGAGTACCGTGTGATGATTCAAGCGGCCGGGCATCATCAAATATGACACTAGTGTCATTTACAAAATTCCAGCCCTCAATTATGTAATCAATCAGCATTTCATGTGAAGAGTCTATCCCAGTATCAATGATTGCCACGATGACAGGAGTGTTAGCGGATTCGAAAACGGATTCAGAAGCTTCTTCCCAGGCTTCCGTTTCGGTTTCTTCAATAATAGGGACTTCTATTAAAAGCTCTTCTTTATCTTCCTGCTGATCTGATTCTTCCTGATTATCCGGCTCTTCCTTAGAATCCTGCTCTTCCTTAGCGTCCTGCTCTTCCTGTGTACCTGGCTCATCTTCTATGTAATCCTCGCCATTTTCCGGATATGCCCCGGCAAGCGTCATGATATAATCAGGCTGAATATATTCGATTTCCTTAGAAGCTCCGGAAGCCTTAAGCTCATCGGCAAAGGTTTTGGGGTTCACTTTTTCCGATAAGGTAATGAGTTCAGTCCGGCCCTTATTCTTGTACCTGACAATAAAACGGTCATGCTGGTATTTTTCAATCAGCTCTGTTTGCATTTCCGCTGTTTTTTCGGCTATTTTCTCCGTTCTAAGCGTTCTTCTCCCCGCACTGCTGATTCCGCGCCCTTGCCTTATGGTCATAGACTCATTGTTTTCGCGTCCGTACTTTGAACTGATTTCGATATCTGTTTCCAAGATGATACGGTTTTCTGCTTCAAAAAGCCCTCGTGCCACCAGAACATCACTATCGTACATAGAGGCAAATGGGTCATTTTCTAAGGGTTCGGCATATGCCGGGATGGGTTTTAGCAGTAAGCCAAGGATAATTAAAAAAATGATTGCTTCTTTGCATCGGTTTTTGCTTGCTTTTTTCATTGGTTTTCTCTCCCCTGTGATTCTTGGTAAGAAGAAGGATGTGCAGTTACATTATAACACTACCATGAGAAAGTAAAGATGTCAAGACTTTTTAACAGATTTTTTCCCCTACTTCATCTTTGGCTTAAATATCACCCCTGCCAAATATCCGAAGATCAAGGCTGCCCCAGTGCCGACCGCCCCGGCTTTAAAGCCCCCGGTAAAAAGGCCCATGAAGCCGTCGCTGTCAATGGCTTTTTTAACCCCGTCCATAAGAACGTGGCCGAAACCAAGCAAGGGGACTGTTGCTCCCGCCCCGGCAAACTCAATAAAGGGTTTGTACAAATTAAAAAAGCTGATTACCGCCCCGGTGCAAACCAATATAACCATGATCCGCCCCGGCATCAGCTTGGTTTTTTCCATTAAAATTTGAATTATTACACAAATTAACCCGCCTACGCAAAAGGCTTTAATAAAATCCATCATATTCTTTCCTGCTTTTTCCGATCCGGTTGACCAAATCTTCCATCCGGACTCTGTTTGTAATTGTTTCTGCTTCAGTTATGACCATCTGCCTGTCGAAATCGCTCATTTTGCCATAGGCTTCCGAAGCGGCCGCATTTGACTTAAGGCCAAGGGCCAGGCCCAAAGGAATGTTTTCATGCTCCATAAAAATGCTCCATAAAATTTTATCCGTTTATGGATAGTATGGACATTTTTTTGAACCTTTATTCGCTTTGGCTTAATCGGTGGAGCAATAATTCTTTTTGGTGAATTTGACTGGAAGCTGAACCAGCAAGACGGCCGCAAACATGATGGCACAGCCAACCAGCTCGCGGATTGAAAGATTTTGGCGAAGCAATAAATAACCGCCCAGGACGGCAAAAACAGATTCAAGGCTAAAGATAAGCGAGGCAACGGAAGGGTCGGCATCACGCTGGCCGACTATTTGCAAGGTAAAGGCAATCCCGCTTGACAAAACCCCGGCATAAAGCAAGGGCCAAATCCCGGCGATGAAGTCACTTATGATGGGTTTTTCTAACGGATAGCCAATTATTATGCTAATCAGCCCGGCCACCAAAAATTGCAGGCAGGATAAAGCCACGCCATCCACTTTGGGGGCAAAATGGGCAATTAAATGGATATGGACCGAAAAAACAAAGGCACAAATAAAGATGTAGATGTCGCCGATATTTAAGGTAAAATTTTCATCAATGCACAAGAAATAAACGCCAACCGCGGCTATTATTGCCCCTGCCCAGATAACTCCATCGGCTTTCCGGTTAAGGAAAATGCCCATAATCGGCACAATAATTATGTATAAGGTCGTGATAAAGCCAGCTTTCCCAACTGACGTATAGATAATGCCAATCTGCTGTAATGTTGTCGCAATGCAAACAACCACTCCACAGGCAAATCCGGCAACCAGCAAGTCTTTTTTTGCCCCCAAGCTTTTGCCGCGCTTTTTGGCCGCCTTTTTCCTAAGTAAAACCAGCGGTGCTAAGACAGCGCAGCCCAAAATAAACCTCGTGCCATTAAAAGATAATGGCCCAAGATAATCCATGCCCATGCTTTGGGCTGTAAAAGCAAAGCCCCAAATAAGGGACGCGCTTAATAAAAGCAAGGTGCTTTTTAGGGTAATTCTTTTCATATCAATCTTTCATGTAATTCTTTGACTATTTCCTTTACGCTTTTGCCGTCACAATCAATGGTAATCTGGGCATATTTTTCATAAAGGGGTTCGCGTTTTGCATAAATGTCTTCCAAAGTCTCACCTTCTAAAGAAGCAATGCCCCTTAATTCGATGTCGTCAATCCTTTTGGCGATTTCTTTAAAAGATAGCTTTAAATAAATAATATCCCCTATGCGGGTAAAGTGTTCCATTGCTTCATTGCCAAAAACTGCGCTTCCGCCTGTTGCAATTACTTTATTGCGGGCTTTTAAGGTTGCGTTGGTAAAATTCTCAATCTCAAGGAAGCCTTCTTTTCCGCTTTCAAATAAAATCTCCGCAATTTTTTTGCCGCAATTTTCCTCAATAATGGCGTCAGAATCAATAAAGCCATACTGCATTTTTGCAGCCAAGGCTTTGCCAATGGTACTTTTGCCCGCTCCGGGCATACCAATTAAAATGAAATTATTTTTGTAGATACGCAATCGCCTCAACCTCACATAAGACATCCCGCGGCAGTCCTTTTACAGCTACGCAGCTGCGGGCCGGCTTTTCGGTAAAATATTTTTCATATACGCTGTTAAACGCCGCAAAATCAGCCATATCGGCAAGAAAGCAGGTCGTTTTGATTACTTTTCCAAAATCCGTGCCAGCGGCCGCAAGAATCGCTCCTAAGTTTTCACAAACCAAAGCCGTCTGGGCGAGGATATCACCCTCAAGAACTGCCCCTGTTTCCGGGATGATTGGCACTTGCCCGGAGGTGTAGAGCAGCTCGCCTATTATCACCGCTTGGGAATAAGGGCCGATGGCCGCCGGGGCTTTGTCGGTTTCAATTTTCTGTAAAATATTTGTCATAGTAATGCCTGCCTTTCTAAGGAAATTTGCCAATAGTTTGAAAGATATCTTTCAAGCTATTTTTTTTTTCATTGTACCATCTTATCACCATCTCTACAACAAAAACATTCCTTGTGAAAAATAAATCAAGCTGCCAATCAGTTTTCCTAACGCAATAAAAACAATTACTATCCCAATCCCCTCACGGAAACCGGACCGTCGGGCAAAAATTGGAATCGAGTTAAGCATTTCAGCAATGGCAAGAGCCAGGCAGCCAACAAACATTCCGGCAAAAATCCCATATAAAATACACAATGCTTTGCCTACAAACTGCCATGTTTCAAAGCTAGACCCGCCCAAAAGCTGATTTTTGAGGATTAAATCACCTAATTCAGCAAATTTCGGGTAAATACTGATAAAACCGCCAAATATTGTCCCAAAAACAACCATTTCCTCAAGCACAATCGTATGGCGGGCAATGGTTAATTTGCCAGCAAAACGGGGAATCAGGCCAACGGTGACTAAGACCGTAAAAACCCCGGCTGAACATAAAGCACCAAAGCTGAATCCGCATATTGCCAGAAAAATTTGCTGAAAAATCATCTCTTACCTCACTTATTTTGGAGCGTTTTGCCTTCACGGTCCGCTGTCGCAACCAGTGCTTTATTTACGTCATCTTCATATGTCCGCATTGCAACCTCAATCGGGGTCGGGTCTTTCGTAATCCGCCGTCCGCCAATGTGATTAAAAAAAATCAGAATCCCCAGAGCCAGGCCAATTGAATACGAAATTTCCATGACCGTATAACCTGTGGCCGGCTGCCCCATCACCAGCTCATATACTTTGCTAAAGACTTTATTTATCGAGATGTCATTATGGAAAGCCATAATCGTAAAGGCCGTGCCAAAAAAACAAACCCCGCTGGCTAAGCAGATTTTGAAAAATTCCATTGGCTGTTTATGTTTCCGTTTGTGGATCTTTTCGACTAAAACGTCCATTTCGCCAAGGCTATTAACCGTAATGCCCGGATGGCTTGCTTCTATTAATTCAATCAGCTTTAAGACATTTATGACCTGGCGGTTGATTTCTGTTTTCTTAAGTTTTCTTTTTATTTCCTTGCTAAAGGTAAAAATTTTTATTGCTTTAATTTTTGCCGCGACATTTTCATCGGAACAATATATTTTGGCGATGTCTTTTAAGAAGACTTCATCTTTTAATACTTCAACGTTCTTTTCCGCAATTATATAAACATGGATATTCGCCATTTTTCACCTCTTAATTATGGTTTGCTGATTTATCGTAACTCTTAGTATTTACTGCGGATTTTTTTTTATTACAAATATAATAAATTTAATGCAAAGTGAAAATTTTCATGATATAATGAATAATCAGCAGGAAAACACGCACTCTCGTTTTCGCGACTTTAACTTGAGACGTAAATATATAAAGGAAGGAACCCCTTATGAGACTGATTACACGTTCGGATTTTGATGGATTGGCCTGTGGCGCATTATTAAAAGAAGCCGGAATTATCGACCATTGGAAATTCGCCCATCCGAAAGATTTACAGGACGGCTTAGTTCCCGTTGATGAAAATGACTGCTTGGCAAACGTGCCATATGTAAAGGGCTGCGGCCTATGGTTTGACCATCACAGCAGTGAACACGAGCGGAATGAGCTTAAAGGGACATATAAAGGCGAAAGCCGGATTACGCCGTCATGCGCCCGGATTATTTATGAATATTACGGCGGCCGGGAGCGTTTTCCGCAGTTTGATGATTTGATGGTTGCCGTTGACAAGGTCGATTCCGGGCAATTATCCATGGATGATATCCAGAATCCTGAGGGCTGGGTCTTAATCGGCTTTCTGATGGACCCCCGCACCGGGCTTGGACGCTGGCGGAATTTCACGATTTCCAATTATCAGCTGATGGAAAAACTAATTGACGCTTGCCGCGTCATGTCAACTGATGAAATCTTAAGCTTGCCTGATGTAAAAGAAAGAATTGAAATTTACTTTGAACAGACAGAGCTGTTTAAGCAAATGGTCCTCGAACACACAAAAACTGACGGCAATGTCATAATTACCGATTTGCGCAATGTTGACTTGATATATACTTGTAACCGCTTTATGATTTACAGTATGTACCCGGAGCAAAATATTTCGGCATGGATTGTCAGCGGGCGGGGCGGGCTTGGCTGCGCTGCGGCGGTTGGTTATAGCATCCTTAATCGCACTTCCAATGTCAATGTCGGCCGTCTGATGCTTAAGTACCATGGCGGCGGCCATCACAATGTCGGCACTTGCCAATTTACTGATGAAGAAATGGAAACCGGGCTTCCTAAGATGTTAGAGGAACTCGCCGCTTTAGCGAATGGGAGGACATAAAATGCGCTTTACATTAAGAACCGATAACACTTGCGCCAAGGTAATTGAATTTGACTTGGAAAATGGCAATATTGTCAAAAATATTGTTTTTCATGGCGGCTGTTCGGGAAACTTAAAAGCAATCCAAAAGCTGGTTGATGGTTATACTGTCACGCAGATTAATGAAAAATTAAGCGGAATCACTTGCGGTGAACGCAAAACTTCCTGCTCTGACCAGCTGGCAAAGCTCGTCAGACAAGCCGCAGAGCAAGAAAAAAATTGATAGAAACATAGTTGAACACAATACGGCAAATGTTTCCCTTGAAATATTTACAACTGCGTTTTTACACCGCAAAAAAACGCTTTGAAATCTCGCCGCCGATTATCGGTATCATTATGAATACGCTTCCGGCAAAGAACTGGAGCGGACTAAGCGGCACAGTCGTGAACATATCGCCCAAGAACGGCACATAAACTACTGCCATCAGAATCAGCAGCGAAATGCCCATTGAAATATTCAAGAACCGATTGGCAAACAAGCGGCGGTTAAAGCCAACATATGCGTCAGTCCTTGATACATAAGCCACAAGCAGCTCACTTGCAACCAAGGTATAAAAGCACATCGTTATTGCTACTTGATAATCATAAAGCTGCAAACCGAAAAGAAATGAAGCAAGTGTCCCAATACACAAGAAAATAGCCCTGAATGCTACTGAACCGCGCATATTTTTGTTGATAATCGGCTCGCCGGGGTCGCGCGGCTTTTTTTCCATGACCCCAGGCTCTTTGCCCTCCATTCCAAGGGCAAAAGCCGGGAATGCATCCGTTAACAGGTTCACAAATAAAAGCTGTGTTGCAACCAAAGGAATCGGAAGCCCAAAAATAATTCCCAGCAAAATAATCAGAATCTCCCCGATATTGCAAGCCAACAAATATCCGGTCACCTTGCGGATATTGCCGTATATCGTCCTGCCCTGCTCCACCGCCCCAGTAATGCTGACGAAATTGTCATCGGTCAGAATCATGTCGGCGGCTTCTTTTGAGACATCAGTCCCGGTAATGCCCATTGCAATCCCGATGTCAGCTTTTTTAAGCGACGGCGCGTCATTTACCCCATCGCCCGTCATCGCAACGATGTTGTTGTTTTCTTTGATTGCCGTGACAATCATCACCTTATGCTCCGGTGAAACGCGGGCAAAAACATTAACCGTTTTTACTTTTTCTAAAAGCTCCTCTTTAGTCAAATTATTAAGGTCATTTCCATCAAGCACTTCATCGCCATTTTTAAGGAGGTTAAGTGATTCGGCAATTGCGCTGGCGGTGATTTTATGGTCGCCGGTAATCATTTTTACGTTTATCCCGGCACGGTGGCACTCGGCGATTGAAGCCCGGACTTCCTCGCGGGGCGGGTCAATCATGCACATCATCCCGACATAGATAAGCCCTTCTTCGATATCATCAATTGAAGAAGCATTTTCGTATTCTTTGTAGGCAAAACCAAGGACACGTAAGGCTTTGGCGGCAAATAACTCATTTTGGCGGATAAGCTTTAGCTTTGTCTCATCATCAAGCAAAACAACCTTTCCGTCCATATAAATCCGGTCAGCACGGGCAATTATTGCGTCCGGGGCACCTTTGGTGTGCATGATTATTTTTCCATTTTTCTGATTGTAGGTTGACATCAGCTTTCGCTCGGAGTCAAAGGGAATTTCTTTGATTCGTTGGTATTTTTGATTAAGCTCGTCTTTATGAATAGAGAGCTTTGCGCCAAAAACCAGCATTGAAGCCTCGGTTGGGTCGCCGATAATCGTCTCATTTAACTCATCATAAATAGAATCGTTACATAAAATGGAAATTTCTGCCATTAAAGGGATATTTTTAGTCAGCGGTTTGCCGTTAATTACGACCTCGCCCTTTTTCTGATAGCCAGTCCCGGTCACATCATAAGTATTTTCGGTATCAAATACTTTTACGACTGTCATTTTATTCTGGGTCATCGTCCCGGTCTTGTCCGAGCAAATAACGGTTGTGCTGCCTAAGGTTTCGACCGCCCGGAGCTTTTTGATAATGGCGTTTGCTTTAACCATTTTTTGCACGCCAAGCGCAAGAATAACCGTTGCAACAATGGCAATGCCCTCCGGCACGGCCGCAACGGCAAGCGAAACCGAGACCATCAGCATTTCAACGATATCACGGTAATCACCAAAGCCAAGGTAATTATATAAAAAACCAATGCCAAAAACCAAGGCGCAAGTAAAAATGCAAATAAAGCCAAGTGTTTTTGCCATTGAATTAAGCTTGTCCTGCAAAGGGGTGCTTGCTTCATCGGTCTGGCCAAGGATTTTGGCAATTTTTCCCATTTCCGTGTCCATCCCGGTCGCACAGACAATCCCGATTCCTCTGCCATAAGTAACCACCGTTCCCATTGACGCCAAGTTAATCCGGTCGCCAAGAACTGTTTCTTCACTTAAGACGGCATTTTCATCTTTGGCAACTGGCTGTGATTCGCCAGTTAAAGCTGCTTCGTCAATTTTGAGGTTCTGGCCCTCGATAATCCTTAAGTCAGCCGGGATATAATCGCCGGAATCAAGAATAATGATATCGCCGATGACAACTTCGCCGGAATCTATTTTTTTCACCTGCCCATCGCGTTTTACTTTTGCTTTGGGGCTTGACATATTTTTTAGTTCCTTTAGGGCGTTGTCGGCTTTATTTTCCTGCGTAATCCCGATAATCATGTTGATGATCAGGATGCCGATGATAATAATCGCGTCTTTTAAGCCGTCTCCGGCAATGACCGAGATTAAAGCCGCGATAATCAAGATAATAACAAGGAAATCCTTAAACTGCGCTAATATCCGCAAAAAAAGCGGCTTTTTCTTTTCGCCTAATAAACGGTTATATCCATATTGCGCCAATCTTTTGGCCGCTTCGGATTCCGTAAGGCCTTCGCCCATATTTCCATTCAGTTCGTTAAGGGTTTCGGTGACGGTTTTAGTATAGTACATTGTGATTGGTCCCTTCTTCGGTACTTTAGATAGCATTTCCTTAATTTAGAATTTAAGCAATTTATTTTTGCATTACTGATCTTAAGCCTGAAAATTTGCGGTTCATGATTTCAATCAAGCCATTATATTTGAGCTGGTTGGCCGCCAGCTTTACGCCCTCGGTGTCAACATCAACATTGTTGCCGTCCAAGCGGTATGAGAAGTTCGCATTGTCAGTATAAATTTTCGCATCAAGGCGCGAAAGGTTCAAGTTCCTTGGGCTTCCATTTCTTTTCATTTCCCGCCGGAGCTGTTCTTCGAAATTGATATCCTTTCTTTTGTAGCCCGGGGTAGTATTGTTGGCAATATTGTTCGCCAAGACTTCATTTCGCCGCCATGAAGCGTCCGATGTGGTCTTGAGCATATTGATATGATTGAAAATATTGGAATTGATCATGTTTTTAATACCTCCCATTATCCGGTAATTCTGGCTCAAATTAAAAAACGCAAAACTTCCGACTCAATCTGAGCCAAAAGTCTTGCGTCATCGATTCCGATGTGTCACATCCGGGTCATCTGACCGTCCTGACGAATGGACAAAAGCGTCTGCTTTTCGCTACTCCCTTTTGTAACTTAATTTTAGCTTATTCCCGGTCAAAAGTCAAGCCTGATTTTTTAAACTTAGATATAATGTCGCTAAGACATTATATCTGCGCAGTTTTAGTGCGCATCCCCCGGTGAGTCATGATTTCGTAGAAATCATGATATAATCAAGTTCCAACACCGGTATAATGCTTTAGCCCAAAATTCCAAACAATCTTTGATACATTATAATAAATAAATGAAATAACAGGCAAAACTAAGATAAACCAGATAGAGGTTTTGCCTAAAATTGATAAACTTGGCACAAAAGCAACAAAAGCCACCGGACACAAGAAAGTGAAAACAAATTGAATTGCTTTTGGATATATTGTCATGGGGTATTGGGCTAATTCTTTAAAGTCAAAGGTTAAATTCGCTACATCTGTCTGAGCAACTGTAAAAAATGAGACTGTAGACAGCATTATTGATATGCCCGCGTAAATAAAGCAAGACGATAATAAAACTATAGGTATAAATATAAGACTCCAAATTGTCACTTCCATATTATACCATCCAAATGCTAAAATGATAATTCCTACAACTAACTCCCCCCATGAATCTTCATCAAACCCATCCATCATAATTTGAAAAACAGGATCAACAGGCCTTAATAGAAAACGTTCAAACTCACCGCCTTGGATATAATAAGGCAACGATATTGTATTAATAAAAAAACAAGACCATAAAGAAAAGCCGACTAAATTCAGACCGTACATAAATAATATTTGGTACATCGTCCAACCATTAATGTCGTGTACAATATCAAATATAAAGAAAAGTGTAATAATGCCTGCTGCATAGTTAAATATCATGGCTATAATTCCAAAAATGAAATCTTTATCATAAATCTCTAATTCATCAATGTTCATTTTGAAATAATGCTTATACAAGCTAAACTTTCTTTTTGAGTTTTCCATAATTGCTTTCATTATTATATCCATGCTCCTTTTCAATCTGGAGACTTTGAGCGTAGCTCATAAGCTCCGGTTGAAAGAATGAAATTCTTTCAGCCTTTAACCCCCTTGAATCATAATTTTTTTAATCATCTTTTTTGATAATGAAAAATATACTGCGGACAATATAATGATCGAAGCAAATAGAATCAAAAATAAGCTCAATATATTGTCGATGTCCCTATCGAGGATAATAGATATTGGAATATAGTATATTGAACTAAAGGGAAGGTAGTTCAATATCTTGTGCATAAAATCAGGGTAAAGGCTCAAGGGCAAAAGCTCACCTGATATTAATATAATAATCGCAGTTTTGAATTTATTTATGCCCCAAAGGCTCGTCGTATTGTAACTAATTAATCCTATGGTGAGTTCAAATAAAAATACAAAAACATATGCAAGCAAAAACCAACCAGTAAATAATGCTATCTTCCCAACTGCAATTACTGATACTTCTGCAAAAAATGGAATAAATAATAATAAAGGTATGCCAATAAAAAGACCATTATATGCCGTAAGTAAGTTGCACCGCGATATGTTGACAATGCCTTGAAAGATTTGGTTATATTACATACCATAAATTCAAAGCGATTTGATAAACTATTCATTTATTCCTCTCAAATGTGATTTTATGATATCAGTAAAATTACTCTCCTCAATGCGCATATCTGAGACATAATACTGACTCGCAACTTTTGATATGAGAGCACCGACTTCATGCTTATCAATGCCTTCACATATCATTTTATAAGGTTCCATCTTTATTTTATCAGTTGGTATATCGAGCATGATATTAGGCCTTTCAACTTCAAATGAAAAAATAATACGCTTCCGTTGATTGCTTAATGCTAATAAAGCTTCTATTCTTTCTTTCATAAGTATCTTTCCTTCACTTAGCACTATAGCACTGTCACAAATCTTACTCATCTCTTCAAGATCATGAGAAGTGAATATCAAGGTACATCCAGTATTGCTTTTCATTTTTTTTAGAAAGTTGGTAATAATATCTTTATTAAATATATCAAGCCCTATAGTAGGTTCATCTAGAAAAACCAGCTTGGGATCATGTAAAAAAGCCGCCATAATTTCACATTGCATTCTTTGCCCAAGACTAAGCGTCCGTACTGGTTGTTTAATAATTTCCCCCATATCGAAAATATCAATAAACATTTCAACATTATTTTCATATACAGAGTTTGGGATATTATAGTTCTTTTCAATAATTCTAATGAATCAATTGTTGAAAGATCCCAATTTAATTGGGTTCTTTGGCCAAAAACTGCCCCAATATTCATATTATTCTTAACTCTATTTGTAAATGGGTCAGAACCGAGAACTTTTAAGTTTCCATCTGTGCGATATAAAACCCCAGTTAAAAGTTTAATTAGCGTTGATTTTCCGGCTCCATTATTACCTATTAGACCAACAAACTCCCCCTCATTTATAGAAAATGATATATCTGAAATAGCCTCAATGCTTTTGCACTCATATTTACGAAATATGCGCTTTATTAGAGGTAGCTCACTACGCTTTCGGATCTTATAAGTTTTTGAAAGATTATTTACTTCTATTATTGTATTACTCATTACAGAATCTCCAAACTAATGCTTTTCAATTTACTAGTTGATATTGTTATCTTCATTTTTTGCTCCCACATCATCACGCAAGCACATCACTATGCAAGCGAATCAACGTGGCTTAAACTTATACACCCGCAATGCGTTAAGGATTGCCAAAAATGCAACCCCAACATCAGCAAAGACGGCCGCCCACATCGTTGTATAACCAAAAGCTGCCATAATAATGAAAAGGACTTTTACGGAAAGGGAAAAAACAATGTTTTCCCTGACTATCCTAACCGTCCGGCGGGAAATATTTATTGCTTCGATTATCTGTGACGGCTTATCATTCATAAACACAACGTCAGCCGCCTCAATTGCCGCATCAGAGCCAAGTCCGCCCATTGCAATGCCGATATCCGCGCGGCTAAGCACCGGAGCGTCATTTATCCCGTCACCGATAAAGGCTAGTTTCCCATCGGTTGGCTTAAGCAACTCAAGTAAAACTTCCACCTTGTAAACCTTGCCGGCCGGGAGCAACTCGCTATGATATTCGTCAATCATAAGCTTACTTGCGAAATACCCTGCATGACTGTCTTTGTCCCCGGTTAGCATTACCGTTTTTATGCCAAGATTTTTTAACCCCTTGACCGTTTCAAAGGCATCGTCCCTTATTTCATCACTAATAAGAATATGGCCAAGATATTGGCTATCATGAACTACATGGACGACCGTTCCTTGGGCGGGAGGAGTATTGGACGCAATTTCAGTTGTATGTTGACCGACCGAGTCAGTCAATCCATCGCCTTTTTCGGGAGCTATATGCCAGCTGTAGAAAGCAAAATCCATCAGCTTATCATTGCCAACATAGACTTTGCGGCCGTCCAGAAGCGCAGTAATGCCAAATCCGGCGATTTCTTCAACATTTTCCAAGCGCGTCTTATCAATCTCTTTGCCGTAGGCTAACAGTAATGATTTCGAAATCGGGTGCGAAGAAAAACTTTCCGCATGGGCTGCAATTTCCAAAAGCTTGGCCGCGGTGACCCCGCCCGCCGGATTTATCTTAGAGACGGTGAAATTACCCTTTGTCAAAGTCCCGGTTTTGTCAAGGACAACGGTCTTAACGCCGCGCAAAGCCTCCAAATAATTGCTTCCTTTAATAAGGATTCCGGCCCGGCTTGCCCGCCCAATCCCGCCGAAAAAGCCCATCGGGATGCTGATAACCAAAGCACAAGGACAGGAAATAACCAGAAACGTCAGCGCGCGGTACAGCCAGATCCGGAAATCGCCGCCGCCAAGTAATGGCGGAATGATGGAAAGCAATAGCGCAGCCCCAACAACTAAGGGCGTATAAATGCGGGCAAACTTGGTGATGAATTGCTCGGCTTTGGCTTTCCTGCTTGCTGCATTTTCGACCAATTCCAAAATCTTCGCAACGGTTGACTCGCCGTATTCTTTTTCGGCTTTGATTTCGAGAACGCCAGTCAAATTAATGCAGCCGCTATTAATTTTGCCGCCGTCTAATATTTCCCGGGGAACACTTTCCCCAGTCAAAGCCTTTGTATCAATGAAGCTATGCCCGGCTGTCACAATTCCGTCAACTGGGATTTTTTCGCCTGCCTTAACTTGGATTATGTCGCCTTTTTTGACCTCTTCGGGACTAAGACGCACGAAATCATTTCCCTGCCGGACATAAGCAAAATCCGGCCTAAGGTCCATAAGGCCAGCGATTGAGCGGCGCGACTTGCCCACCGAATATGACTGAAACAGCTCCCCAACATTAAAGAAAAGCATTACCGCAACAGCTTCCGCATAGTCGCCGATAAAAAACGCGCCAACTGTTGCAATCGCCATCAGGAAATTTTCATCAAATATCTTGCCGCGGAAAATATTCGTGACCGCTTCCTTAACCACCAAGCCGCCGATCACAAAATACGCCACAAGATATAAGCATAAAACGAGCATTTCCGGTGCTTTAAAATATGTAGCAGCCAAAATCGCAGCAGCATAAATAATTGACCCGCAAATTACCCTTTTTACATCTCTTGAAATACCGTAACTGCCATCATTTTTTTTATCAACGCAGGAGCAACCTGCTTCATCATCATGTGTATTTTTCATGTCTACTCCTTTATATGTTCCATTCCCTGGTTCAAAATCGTTTTAATATGGTCGTCAGCCAATGAATAAAAAATTGACTTCCCCTCTCTTTTGTTCCGCACCATCTTCATTTGCTTAAGTGTCCTAAGCTGATGGGATATCGTGGTCTGGTTCATTTTTAGAATTTCCGCCAAGTCGCAGACGCACATTTCGGAATAAAAAAGGGCGTACAGTATTTTTATCCGCGTCGGCTCGGCAAATACCTTATAAAAATCGGCAAGGCCGGATAAGGCATTGCCATCTGGCATTGAAGCGTAAATATCCGCCACTTTTTCATGGGAAAGATGCTTACAGTTGCAAATTTCTTTAGCTTCGTTTTTGATTGGTTCAAAATGCTCCATCTCGTTCTCCTTTTTTGATTTACATATGCTTGTATGTGCATATTATCATACGTTTGTTGTGTTGTCAATAGTTTTTTTGAAAAGTGGTACATCGTATGCGTCTTTGTTTGTCCACACAATAAAAAAAGGACTGCAAAAGGACTGCCCAGTAGGGCAGTCCCTATCAAGAATTACTTCGTAATTCTTGTTGAATGATTCCCTCTGTGGCGACTTTCCTACCCTACAAAAACCATTTGCAGGAAGAATAATATCGCCAATATCCACATCAAAACGCTGATGTCTTTGAATTTTCCAGCGGCGGCTTTAACAACAACATAGCTGATAAAACCAAAGGCAAGGCCGTGGGAAATCGAGAAGAATAACGGCATGGTAATAATGGTGATGCCAAGCGGAATCAAATCCTCAAGGCTGTCAAGCTTTAGGTTTCCAATCGGCTCAAGCATTAACACCCCAACAACCACTAAAGCTGTCGCAGTGGCAAAGGCCGGAATGGTAAGGAAAAGCGGGGCAAAAAGCAAGCTGATTGCAAAAAAGATGGAAACAACAATCGAAGTAAGCCCAGTCCGTCCGCCCTCTTGAATGCCGGAAGCCGACTCGATATAAGTAGTCGTTGTGGAAGTACCAAGCACCGCACCAACAGTAGTTGCAATCGCGTCTGCCATAAGGGCTTCATCTGATTTCTCAAGCTTGCCATGAGCGTCAAGCATTTTGGCTTTCGAAGAAAGCCCGGCCAGAGTGCCAACTGTATCAAAAACATCAATAAATAAGAACGTGAATGTGACTGAAATGAATGTGAAGAATCCGCTGGCGTTAGAGAAAACTTCCTTAAAGCCATCGATAAATAAAAGCCAGGTCGGCCCAAGGCTCGGCGGAAGCGAAACAAGCGAACTCGGAATAAGGTCATATGATTCCGCGGCGATATCAATTTGATACCAGCCAGTTAACTGCGCCAAGATGCCCAAAATCCAAGTTGCTACGATACCAATAAGCAACGCGCCTTTTACTTTTTTGAGCATTAGGATAATCGTAATCACAACGCCGATTAAGCAAAGAGCGGGGGCAGCATTCTTTAGATGTCCCATTGTCACGTAAGTTGCGCCGTCAGCAATGACAACTCCGGCATTTTTAAGGCCGATAAAGAGGATAAACAAACCGATACCAGCTCCGACTGCATATTTAAGCGTCATCGGAATCGAGTTAAACAAAGCGGTACGGATGCCTGTCTTACTAAGAATAATAAAAATAATACCTTCGGTAAAAACGGCAGCCAAAGCAAGCTGGGGGCTGTATCCCATCCCAATAACAACCGTATAGGCAAAAAAGGCATTAAGCCCCATGCCCGGTGCAACAGCAAACGGCAAATTCGCCAATAAAGCCATCGCGACCGTACCAACTACCGATGCTAATGCCGTGGCGACAAAAACCGCCCCCTCATCAAGCCCGGCTGCGGATAGTATATTGGCGTTAACTGCCAATATATATGCCATTGTGGCAAAAGTGGTGAGTCCTGCGAGTACTTCTGTTTTAATAGTAGTACCCTTTTCTTTCAGCTTAAAAAATTTGTTTAGAAAAGTAGCCATTAATTCTCTCCCTCCATAGGATTCATGTGTATATGTACTACTTAAATTTATATTAATTTTTCGGGCGTGTCAAGCTGTTCTCTTTACTTTTACCGCAAAATTTACTATAATATCCATAAAATATGCTTTTACACAAAGCAGGAATGAGGTCTTAATGCCAATAGCCAAAAAATCACCATCAGCAAAATACCTCGGCATTGAGCTTGGCTCGACGAGGATAAAAGCCGTCTTAATCGATGAAAAATTTTCCGTCATCGCCGCCGGGGCATATAGCTGGGAAAACAAGCTGGCTGACGGCTTCTTTACATATGCCCTTTCTGATGTCTGGGCTGGGATTCAGTCATCTTACTTAGAGCTGGCGGAGGATTATTACCGCAAATATGGCGAAAAACTTAGCAATCTTAGCAGTATCGGCATTTCAGCCATGATGCACGGCTATCTTGCCTTTGACGAAAATGAAAACTTGCTTGTCCCTTTCCGGACCTGGCGGAATACCACCACCGGGGAAGCGGCCGGGCTATTAACAGAAGAGTTCAAATTCAATATTCCCCAGCGTTACAGCATTGCCCATTATTATCAATGCTATCTTAATAAGGAAGCGCATATTGATAATGTCGCTTTCCTGACTACGCTGGCCGGATATGTCCACTTTATGCTGACCGGGGAAAAAGTGCTTGGAATCGGTGATGCTTCCGGCGTTTTCCCGATTGACAGTGATATTTTGGACTATGACGCCGAAATGGTTAAGCAGTTCCTTGCTTTGACTGGCGTTGATATTAAAACGCTGCTCCCCAAAGTTAAAAAAGCCGGGGAAAGTGCCGGATTTTTGACCGAAAAAGGGGCTTTATTGCTTGACCCTGGCGGTTTGCTTAGTCCCGGCATCCCTTTTTGCCCGCCGGAGGGTGACGCTGGCACAGGGATGGTTGCCACCAACAGCATTATGGAAAATTCTGGAAATGTCTCTGCCGGAACTTCAATATTTTTGATGGTTGTCCTAAACCAAAAATTAAGCAAACCCTATCTGGAAATCGACATGGTCACTACCCCAACCGGAAAACCAGTCGCGATGGTCCATTGCAATAGCTGTACTTCTGACCTTGACGCTTGGGTTAATATCTTTGCCGAAGTCCTCAAATTAGGTGCTTCTTCCATTAAGAAAGCAGAGCTTTATGATTTTTTGTATGAGCAAGCATTAAAGGGGCTTAGTGATGCCGGAGGCCTTTTGAGCTACAATTATTTCGCTGGAGAACCCATTACCGGGCTTTTAGAAGGCCGCCCGCTTTTTGCCCGGATGCCTGAGAGCCTTTTTAATCTGCCCAATTTTATGCGCTGCTTACTTTATTCAACAACCGCAACCCTTTCACTGGGAATGGAAATCCTTTATAATGAAGGGGTAAAAATAAAATCAATGCTCGGACATGGCGGATTATTCAAAACCCCGTTAGTCGGGCAGCGGATAATGGCGGCTTCCCTTAACGCGCCAGTTTCTGTCGCCCCAACCGCCAGCGAGGGCGGAGCATGGGGAATTGCTTTGCTTGCTGCTTTTTTAACCCGCTCCAAACAGCAAAGCCTTGAAGAATTTCTTGCCGAACTAGTTTTTGCCGATATCGAAGTAACAACGGTGAATCCAGACAGTAAAGATGTCAAAGGTTATTCCGCATATCTTAAGCGTTATAATGATGGCCTGGCGATTGAAAAGGCGGCCGTTTCTGCCATGAGGTGAATGTATGCTCGAACAACTAAAACAAAAAGTATATGAAGCCAATCTCCTGCTGCCCAAATATGGCCTTGTGGCTTTTACTTGGGGTAATGCCAGCGGGATCGACCGCGGCAATGGCCTGATGGTCATCAAGCCAAGCGGAATCGAATATGAAAATATGAAAGCTGATGACATGGCAGTCGTTGACCTTGCGGGCAATCTCATTGAGGGGAAATGGAAGCCCTCTTCCGATACCCCGACCCACTTGGCGCTTTATCAAGCTTTCCCCTTAATCGGCGGCATTGTCCACACTCATAGCCGCTGGGCGACTGTTTTTGCCCAAGCCAAAAAAAGCATTCCGCCGCTCGGAACTACGCATTCCGACTATTTTTACGGCGAAATCCCTTGTACCCGCTTGATGTCCGACCCAGAAATTGCCGGGCATTATGAGCTTAATACCGGAAAAGTCATCGCCGAAACTTTTGCGTTGCTTAATCCTGCCCATATCCCCGCCGTTTTGGTCGCTTCACACGGCCCGTTCACTTGGGGAGACAGCCCAGGTGAGGCGGTGCATAATGCCGTTGTCCTTGAAGAACTGGCTTTTATGGCATGGCACAGCCTCATTCTTAATCCCGGGCAAAAACCAATGCAAAAATCGTTAATGGATAAGCATTTTTTCCGGAAACACGGCGAAAACGCTTATTATGGAAATACTTAAAGCACAACCGCCAGAATAACCACAATGACCGAAACGCCAATAACGATAACCGAAAGGGCTTTTAATATTTTGCCTTTGTCCATAATTACTTCCTCCTTTCAAAATTGAAAGAATGAAATTCTTTCAATTTTTTTTATCCTATAAACGACCCGATTCCGCTTAATAAATTCCAGATGAAATGGGCCGCGATCAAGATTCTTATGTCTTTAAGCAAAAGATATGCCGTTGCGTAAATTGCCCCGGCCGCTAAGTAATACAGATTATCCGCGAGCGAAAAATTGGCAGTATGGATAAAGGCAAACAGGCACGATGTGGCCACGACAAATAAAAGGCCGTTTTCCAACAGCTTTTTCCCGGCGAAACGGAAAACAATTTCTTCCCAGAGCGGAGCGAAAATAACCATTGAAATAAACGCGCCGGGCATAAAAACCTCGCGAAACGAAACTGCAACCAAGGCCGCCGGGGCGTTTGCCATCATGTCAGCAAGCGAAACCCCATCGATTGAAACAAAGATGACCAAAACGGTGATGATGATGAAGTCAGCCACGATCAGCAATGCCGTTTTGCCGACATCTTTAAGGGTAAACCGTTTGGCAAAAGCCGCCTTTAATTCTTTTTTATTAAGGTAAATCACGGAAGCGGTCAGGATTAAATCAAGCGTGACGGCCAGGATTACTATTCCCACTGTTATGTCGGTATTCGTTGGCAAGACTACGCGCCATAAAACAACCAGCATTCCAAGGAAAAGGGTCAGTCCCCATCTTATTTTGTCGTTTGCCATAAAACCCATTTTTTCATTATTTGATTGCATATTTATCTCCTATCTGTAATTTAACTCTGCAAATTCAATCCTAGCATACAAAAAAATTCTGCGCTGGGTTTTTGGATTAAATCACCGCAATCAATACTAAACGGCAATGGGAAACGCCGTTTATCCAAAATCGCGCTGATTTTCTAAAAGTTTTTCAAAAAACTTTGGCAAAAACAAAATTTTTGCTTTTATTCTTCTGATATTTATGTTATTATATAGTAGTTTGGAGTTATCATACTAATAATGGAGGAGATTCACAATGATTGAACAACTATTTTGGGTAGGTTACCTCGGTGCTTTTGCGTCCTTGGTATTTGCCTTCCTGCAAGCCCGCAAAGTATTCAAATACGAAGAGGGCAACGAAACAATGATCAAAATCGCGCAAGCGATCCGTGCCGGGGCAAACGCTTTCATGAAACGCCAATACGGAACGGTAACGGTTTTCCTGGTGGTCATGTTTGCTATTTTATCAGCACTTGCTTACATACCAATGCTGTTTGGCAATGATGGCTACATCAACCCCTTTACGCCTTTTGCCTTTATTACTGGCGGTGCTTTCACGGCATTATGCGGGTTTGTCGGAATGAAAGTTTCAACCAATGCTAACGCCCGTACCGCTTATGCCGCTACTGACAGCCTTAACAAAGCCCTGCGCGTCTCTTTTGCCTCGGGCTCGGTTATGGGATTCATCGTTAACGGCCTTGCGATTTTAGAAATCACGACATGGTACATAATTCTCAAATATGTATTTAAAGTTGATGATAACGTTATCGCGCATACCATGGTCACTTTCGGAATGGGTGTCGCCGTTGTTGCTGTTTTCGCCCGTGTCGGCGGCGGTATTTTCACAAAAGCGGCTGACGTTGGAGCTGACTTAGTCGGCAAAGTCGAAGCCGGAATCCCGGAAGACGACCCACGTAACCCTGCCGTTATCGCTGACAATGTCGGTGACAATGTCGGCGACGTTGCCGGAATGGGTGCTGACCTTCACGAATCGAACTCCAATGCCTTGGTTGCAACGATTGCAATCAGCTTTGGCGCTGGTTACGGCATTGCCGGATTCATGCTTCCGATCGTTATTTCCGTTATCGGCATTCTTTGCTCGATTCTTGGTACTTTCTTTGTCCAGACAAAAGAAAAAGCCGACCAGAAAACGCTTCTTAATTCACTTCGCCGCGGCGTTTATGTCGCCGGGGGAACAGCGGCTATTGCCACCCTGCCTTTGATTTATTTCATCGGGAACAGCGAAGCAGCCGGACCGATGGCTGACAATATCTGGGGGCTTTATGCTTCTGTCTTAGTCGGTATCGCGGCCGGATTTATTGTCAGTTTATTTACGGAATATTATACCTCTGATGCAAGCAGCCCAACCCGCGTTCTTGCCAAATCAAGTGATTCCGGGTCTGCGCCTTTGATAATCGGCGGAATGAGCCTGGGAATGAAATCTACGGCCGGACCCGTTCTTACCATCTCCGGCGCAGCCATCATTAGCTTCATGATTTCCGGCGGTTTCCGCTGGATAACCGGCGATTTGACAGACCCTACCTACAGCATGGGGCTTTATGGCATCGGCCTTGCCGCCGTTTCTATGCTAGCAACTAATGCGATTATCCTTGCAACTGACGCTTTTGGCCCAGTCGCAGACAATGCCGGGGGCATTGCCGAAATGGCAAAACTTCCGCCGGAAGTACGCGAACGGACCGATGCTCTGGATGCACTTGGCAATACGACCGCGGCCACCGGAAAAGGCTTTGCCATCGCTTCAAACGCTTTTACCGGCCTTGCCTTATTAGTTTCTTATGTCAATATCGCCCAAGCCCAAGCATATGACGCCGGCAAAGGCACTTTGAACCTTGCCATTGTTAATCCGCCTGTCCTCATTGGTTTCTTCGGCGGAACAGCGGTTGTCTTCCTCTTTGCCGCCCTGTGTATGTCTGCTGTCCAGCGGGCCGCGCAAAGCATTGTTAAGGAAGTACGCCGCCAATTCAAAGAAATCAAAGGACTTTTAGAGGGCAACGCCGAAGCAGATTATGCAACTTGTGTTGATATTTGTACACGCGGCGCGTTAAAAGAAATGATTGCCCCGGCAATGCTGACGATTTTTGGCCCAATTATCGCCGGGCTTTTACTGGGTGTTTCCGGAGTAGTTGGTTATCTTGCCGGAATCATCATCACCGGATTCGCTGTTGCCATTTTCATGATGAACTCTGGCGGTGCATGGGATAATGCGAAAAAATTCATTGAAGCGGGCAATTTAGGCGGAAAAGGCAGCGACAACCACAAAGCTGCCGTTATCGGCGACACAGTCGGCGATCCGCTCAAAGATACTGCCGGTCCTTCATTCAACAATGTTATTACCGTTTCTTGTACTGTCGCCATCGTCTTCATCGGCGTTACCATTGCCTTTGGGCTGTTGGGCTAAGCAGTAAGCAAGTAAGCAGAACGTAAAAAAATCCCCGCCCTTATGGGCGGGGATTTTTATGTTTTCTTAAAGATTTTTAATTATCTTAACTGCAAGTTATTTGAAACTTGTGTTTTTAGTTATGTAGTTTATTATTAAATTTGCTATTTTTACAGACGAATCAATACTCCTCAGCTTACCTTGCATATATTTTATATTTGACTTTATTTCATCATCTTTAAATAATATGTCCTTTGCCAGTTTTTTTAATTGATTTGAAGTAAAACTTTTCCGCTCTAAATAATAACCTATTTTTTTATTCTCTATTTGTTCAGCATTAGCAAATTGATCATGTCCGCCAGGTAAAGCAATCATTGGAACACCAAAATAGATAGATTCATTTATACTATTCATTCCCCCATGTGTTATAAACAAATCCGCATTACTGAGTATTTCCGTTTGTGGTACATATTGATAAACAGAAAAATTGGAGGGTATTGATGATAACTCATCTATCGACAAACCTAAGCCTACTGACATAATTACTTGTACATTTTCATCCTTAAAGGCCATCATAATCTTTTCAAATAATTCTTTGCCATGATCCGGTTCTATAACATTAACCATTGTCCCAAAAGAAACATAAACTATTTTTTTATTATTTGATTTATCATAATGGATACTTAAATCAGATTTGATTTTAGTTATTGTCATGCCAACAAAGACATACCTTTCATCAAAATCAACTGCGCAAGGCTGTAATTCTTTCATCACGCCGACAATATTCAAAGGCGGAACATTGTCTATTATTTCAGCCTTAATACTTTTTTTATTAAATTTATTCTCTTCCTTTTCCAAGATATTCATAAAAGTATTTACTATCTCAACGAACCACTTGTTTTGTATTAAATCTTTTTCTTTTTCTTCGAACATATGATTATAAAGATCTTTATTATAGGCCCAGCTTGAAAAAAATCGTATGGCGGGTATTCCAACTAATTCCGCATAATAAAATACTGGAAACAAAAAAAAGTCATAAACTATGGCATCATATTTACTTTTTTTAATATATGTATAAGCAGTCATGCAGATTGAAGCAGCTAGCCGTCCAAGCGGATGACGCTTATAAATCTCTTTATCTTCCTCTATTTCATCACAAATAATAATATTTGCTCCAGTAGATGATATGACTTCGTTAATAATAGTGTTGAGATATATCTGTTTACTTAATATTACATCAACATCAACTTTTCTATTTATTAATTCCTTTATGAATCCTACGGTTGGGATATTATGCCCATATGCTGGAAAGTTTACGACTAATATTTTCATATTTTTTATCCTTTGGATAATTCAATTAATTTTTTTGACAAATCGTGCATATTTTCTTTTTCTAAAGCATAAGCTATTTCTCTGTAATATTGTGCTTTTAGCTTATATATTTCCTCTTTAGTTGTGATTCCATTTTCTAGTGCTATTATAGAACTGTCATTTAAGGCTTGTATAAAAACATCAACAGTTTCGCGGAAAAACTTTTCTTTTCCAAAAAATTCGCGACATGAAGAACCGTTTTCAGTATGCGGAATCCGATATTTGCAAGGTATATCTTTGATAAAATAAAAAAATGCACCCGTTGCTGCATATTGAATCCATGTATATGAATCCTCAGAAATTTTTCCAGTCCAAAAAGGGATTTTTTGTGCCAAGCTGATCCGCACACTCGTTGTAGATGTCAGATTCATATATATCTTATCTGCGATAAGGTCTTTCCACACATGAGTGCCAACTGAAGGATTTTCATTTGCCAAAATGGTTTTCTGAATTGTATATGTTAAATTATCGAACTTAATTTCTTTTCCGGACGAATCAATCGGCAAAAAGGGGGAATACACTAAATCTATATTCATTGACTCAAATGCCTCTTTCGTAACTTCCACGCGCCTAGGATGAGCTAAATCGTCCGCGTCCTGAAATAAAATAATGTCACTCCCCAATTTCTTCACCGCAATATCTATGCCAGTATTTCTTGAAGCACCTGCCCCCATATTGGTTACGTTTTGGTGATATATGATCTCATTCTGCTCTTTATTAATAAGTTCAGATATATACTTGTCCAAAAAGCAATTATCCGAATTATCATCAATAACTACAAGTGACCAATGTGGATTTGTCTGGTTAATTATGCTATTTATCGTCTCCTTAAAATATTTTAGCCCATTTTTGTTTTCATTTTTCAGATATACCGGCAAAATAAAAGTGCAAATATAATCTTTTGAAACCATCTCGTTTTTCCTTTCTTATTTCCTATTATCTAAAATATATTTCATATATTTTGATATAGCATTATCAAACACTTCCTTTCCACTTTCATTAATTACGGCTTCAAGATTTCCATATGCGGTCCTAAATCCAAATTTTTCAAACTCTTCGAAATAAGGTATGAAATTATCTTTTGCTTCTTCAGCAACTATATTTCCTGCCCCGTCCCTTATTTTAACTATGATTTCCGCCTGATAATTCCTCTCTGGTATTTCCCTAATTGATAAATCCGTATCAATTGTATGGTAAAATTTATTTGCTTTATACATTCCCATTTCATGCCATAACTGGACTCCTTTATCGTGAGGATATTTTTGTGCAACATAATCAATATTCCGGCAAAAGTTTTTTCGGAAAGTGATGTCTGAAACAAGACGCTCCAGCTGAGTTTTTTCAGGGGGGTAATGAATCGATTCCGCTTCTCTGGAAAATATGAATCGTGCTTTATTATTATTTAAGTTTATTGCAAAATCGTTGTCTTCACAGCCATATGTTGTAAAATATTCATCAAAATAGATATTATTGTCCCGCAAAAATGCTGTTTTGACAGAAAAATGAAGAGTCCATAGGGCCACCCAGGGAACTGGCCATTTTGAAATATCATCGCCAAATTCATCGTATAACGGATCGCGCCTATCCATCATGCCCTTTTCTTTTAGGATTAAAATAGATTCCTCAATCGTATTTAAACTAATGATTTCTTTAAGCAGCTTCAAATCAAGAGTTTCTCCCATGCCATAGACATAGCCAAAAACCACCTCCGGCCCCTCTTTATGTGCATTGTAATGTGTCTGCAAACAGCTTCTAACTGGCATAACCCCTGAATCAAGGAATAGGCATATTTCCCCCATGGCGTTTCTTATGCCCATATTCCTTGCCGTGCCGGGGCGGAATCCTTTATCTTCTTGAAAATAGTATTGTATATTCATGTCAGCCGGAGCTTTCTTATTAATAAATAATCGCATATCTTGGCTGGAACCGTCGTCAACGATAATTACCTCATATCGACTTTTTTTCATTGTTTGGCGGTTTAATGCGTTTAAGGTTGAAGCCAATTCATGCTCATTGTTGTAAATAGGGATGATGACAGAAACATCAAACTTAGATTTTTCTTTCACACTCTATACTCCTTTGTAAAATTTTATTTTTTAAGATTTGTTTATCACTATGCAAATACCTTTTTCACCATCCAAGATGACGTTGTCTCCTGTTTTTAATATCGAAACTGCGTCTTTCACATTATACAAGGCCGGAACATTCATTTCTCTGGTTATAATGCCCATATGGTCAAATGGAGAGCCGTTCTGAACTATGAGTCCTTTAATTTTACCAATAATTGGAAATAAGTCACCCATATGTCCATTAACAACAACAAGAATACAGTCACTCGAAATATGATCGGGTACATGAGGGCCGACCAAAATAGTGCCTTCGACTTTTTTATTCATTGAAGACATTCCCGATAAAACCACTTCTCCGTCCACTTTCATTAAATCAGGAGGATTTCCCATCCCGGCTTTTTTGGAAGCGTTAGACAAAATCATATTGGGAGCTAATATTTTATTATTTTCTTCATATTCATATTTCCTCTTATTGATATCAACGTTTATGATATTTGAATTAAGAATCTCGTTTATCTCTTCGAATTTGAGGTAATATATATCATCAGCTGATGAAAGCAATTCCTTTTTTACTAATCTTTCTGCAGCAAAATTCAACGCCATTTTGATATATCCCCAGTGAATATCTTCGCAATAATAATGATGATTTTCCACCGAAGCAAATGTTTTTTCCGCAACAGCTAAATTGCGTTTAAATTCTTCGTGGAATTTCAAATCAATGCTTCCAACTATTTTTTCAAATACCTTTTCTTTTCTCTCTTCTATTGCTTTTATCGATTTAAGATAATCGCTTTTATTCTGGCTTAATATTTTTTTTATCTGGCTGAAAATATATTGCGGCTTATCCCATAATATATAAGAAAAATGATTGTACTTATGGATTTGGGCTGCATACATCCCATAAGCCAGCAAATATTTATGAATTAGCCCAAATAAACCCGGCCATTCTCTTGCGAGTTTTAACCGTTCATAAATAATTACCGGGTGCGGTGAACTGTTGATGATTTTCAATAAATCTTTACTTGCCTTGATGTATTCAGCAATATCAAGCAACATTTCCCTTTCTTCTGTCTTTATTGTTTTTACATAAATCAAATCATACATTTCTTCTATGCTGATTTCCCCATAAGTTTCATTTAAATAACCATAGAAATCTTCAAGATATGTCGCACCTAATGTCGCCTCCCAATGAATGATTGCAGCTTCATTTTCATATTCGATTGAAGCCTTTATAAAGCTTGCAATATCATTATCGCTAATATTTTCTTTGTTAGCAATATATCCATCCATCCGTTTTTTGATCGGAAGCAGTTTTGGCAGACAGCAATCTTCGAATATTGAAAGCCCTTCTTTGATATGTTCAGAAAGACGTTTCTTTGCTGCCTTGCGTTTTTCTTCTTCATTTTCCATTTTTCTTTCATTTAAATACATATATCCATTTACGCATTTCATCACCGCATATCTTCCCCGGTAACCTGTTTCAATAAGCCCTTGTCCCTGAAGCGAAAATAATATCCCAAAAAACTCTTCATATAATGGGAGCGTTGATTTTTGCTTGAAAAAATCAAACAAAAACCAATCAAATTCTTTTTCATTTTTGTCCGCCTCAAATTTAGCTCGCTTAGTCTTAAGAGTGGTTATGGGACGAGCTTGTAATATATATAATCCGTCTTGATTATATGTCCATTCAATATCTGCATGATATCCTGTTTCCAATTCAATTAATAACGCTGTCTCAATCAATGTGCTAATAAGTCCATCAGGCAGTTTAATATCTGTTTCACCTAAATTATTTTCGATTATTTCTTTGGATTCTTTATTGACTTTAAGAAAAAATGACTTTTCGCTTCCATCTACAAAACCGCTGCATTTTCCCGCCACATAGTTAATATACATTATGCCGGTATCATGGTTTTGAGGATCGGCAGTAAAGATGACGCCTGAATAAAGTCCCTCTATATATTCTTGAATAATTACGCCCATTTTTAACAAGGAAAAATCAATCTTTTGGTCATGGGCATATTCTAATGTCTTGTCGGTGAATAATGAGTTATAGCATTCGATTATAGCGGGGAAAACATCTTCTTTTTTTGACACTTCCTTAGAAATGAACATTCCTGCCATACTATTATTTTTACTGTCTTCACATATGGCAGATGAGCGGACAATAAATTGTGAAGGCATATTAAGTAATTCATTTTCAATTGCCGCTATAACTGGCGGATTAAAATCATGCTGTTTTAAGTATGATTGTATTTCATTATTTTTTCCTAAATAATCGCCAGTTCCAAAAGGGAATCCTGCATCTTCCATAAATTCATCAAACAGAAGCGTCGAAAGAGCTATTCCTTGCGGAACTTTTACTTTTGCAGACAATTGCCCCAAATTTGCTGCTTTGTTGCCAAAAACCATGCTTTCATTTTTAGTAATCTCGTTGATTGATTTTATCATCTTAATCTCCTCGTATTATATAGTAGTAGTGTTTATTGTCCCTCTCCAAGGACAGTATGTTATACTCTTACAGACGCTGTGGATCAGTATAGTTCTCCTAACGCTTTGACGTTT
>Ga0099364_10000349_pt1 | contig 77399 bp, 60 predicted proteins | sample TergutTh196P3_FD_73070 | JGI IMG/M metagenome (GOLD analysis project Ga0099364, IMG submission 73070) | Microcerotermes parvus P3 segment gut microbial communities from Pointe-Noire, Republic of the Congo - Th196 P3 | ecosystem: Host-associated > Arthropoda: Insects > Digestive system > Gut ...
CACTAACTACACTAACAGTCACTAACCAGAAGAATAACCACGAACCACACGAACTACACGAACATGAGGGCTAGCTTTTTACCACGAACCACACGAACGCTCACGAACAGGAGAATCGCCACGAACCACACGAACATGATGGTAAGAAAAATAAGCTATTATTCCGGGAGTAAGATAGCTCTGCCTGTTATTTTGCTAAAAACTTCCAATGCTTTGTTGTAGTCTTTAAGAGGGAATTGCTCTCCGACATAATGTTCAGGATTAATTCGTTTTCCTTCGAGCAGACTCTCCATTAAATCCCAGGTATTGTACATATGTCTTCCCCATAGGCCTGTGATCTTTAGTTCCCTGTATACAACACGGTACATGTATGAGTGAATACTTAGTTCCGCTTCTACCATGCCCACTATAACCAGGGTGCCGGTATTGGATAATGCGTCAATGGATTTGTCTATTAATGTTGTGTTTCCCGTGCAGTCAATTACCGCATCCAGATGGGAGTATTGTTTTTTTATCTCCGCTACAAAATCCTTTTCTCTCCAGTTAATGGCAGTATCGGCTCCCACTTTTAAGCTGTAGTCCAGACGTGAAGGGCTGCTTCCCACGGCAATTACTCCGCTTGCACCTAATGCCCTTGCAGCTTCGCAGCACATAAGCCCTATGGTACCGGGGCCAAGGACGGCAATATTCTTGCCCGAGACATTTGCTTTTTGCAGGGCGTGAATCGCAACTCCCATGGGCTCAAGGACAGAAGCTGAGATGTACGAAAGAGAGTCCGGTATTTTAATTGCAGATACTTCCGGCAGTAGTATATACTCTGCAAAGGAACCGTCAATGGTTCTGCCCAGTATCTTCATGCCATTGGTACATATATGCATGTTCCCTGTACGGCATTCACGGCAATTACCGCAGGGGACATGAGTCTCCCCTGCAACGCGGTCACCTATGGAGAAGCTGCTTACCAATTCTCCTTTTTCTACTACCTCGCCGGAAAACTCATGCCCCATGGTAAAGGGGAGCTTATAGTTTGAAGACTGAACCAGGGGAGTCCATTCAAAGACATCTACATCCGATTTACATATTGCTGCTGCCTTTACTTTTACAAGCAGATCCCTGGGACCCGGTTTGGGTACAGCTATGTCCTGTAACTCTGATCCCGGCTCGTTTTTCGTTTTACGTATTGCCTTCAACTATATGCTCCTTCCCATTATCAGGTTTTTGCTTTTAACTTTGCTATGCCTAAACTGTCCGGCTCTCTTTTTAAGCCGGGGTTTACAAGCTCCAAAAGGGTAATTTCTGAAAGGTAAAGTACCGTTGTGCCCTCATGCAGGTGGCCTGTGTAGGCTTCTTTTACATCGGAAATTACCATGTGAAAATGGGGATGACCATCAAGCACCACTCCCTGCAGAGAGGCCAGTTCTATGGGTTTTTCCAAAGTAACATATTCGTCTACAGGTGTAGGTTCAAAACCTGTAACGCGGTGTAGTACCACTTTTGAAAGTGAACCAATTGCACCTGTAATAATTGCATCATTGATGCCGTGTTTTTTAAGTTCACCCTCTATGCTTTTGAGAAGGTCTTCGCCCCTTTCCAGGTTTATTATTAATACCCTTCCGGTTTTTTCTACGCAGCTGCTTATCATATTATCTCCTAAAACCAGCGGTTTAAATCCGGCAGAAGTTCTACTGTTTCATCCAGTGCCTTACCGGCTGCTTCATATTTCTTCCTGCGGTTTACCCTGTCTATCTGCTGTATCTTATATGAACGGTATGCAATTTCGTCAGCATAACGCACAGGAATAACCACTATGCCATCATGGTCGGCGGATATAATATCGCCGGGCATTACCAGAACCCCAGCGCAGACTACAGGTTTATTGGCTGTATGTACCTGTATGCGTCCCATGGGGTGCACATAGGAAATTCCCTTGGAAAAAACCGGCATTTCCTGTATTATGCTTTCCGGTGTGTCCCTCATATAACCATCGAGAAGTATGCCAACAACTCCGGAATTCACCAGACCTTGCGCATTATCGCTTCCGAAAATACCACCTATTAAACCATTGGCAGCGCATACTATTACGGTGTCTTTTCCTCCTTCCATTACCTTCATGGCTTCATCTCTGACAGAGGGGTCAAGGTTATTGTCAAAGTAGTGAAAGCCACCGTTCTGTTTGCGGCCGTACTGCCTCTTGGCAAATTCTTCATACTCCATATAAGGCATTTTTACATCTGTTTTTACAAATTCCATAGTCTTTGCTATACCGCAAAAGGTGGTCTGTGGAATCATAGGGCGCATATAGGGATCCATGCAATATGTATCCTGTAAACCCATGCTGTCCAGTGCATCGCTTAGATCCGCACATCTGGATGTCTTTATAATCTCCATCGTTTTTTCATGAATTGCCATAATAATCCTCCGTAAAATATTTGCAATCAGTTTGGCTCTTGCCTCTGATATTGCTGCCTGTAATGTTAGTCTTTCTTTATAAGCTTTATTCCAACATCATCCTTAAAAGGTGATTCGGGAATACTTGCCCTTCCCACACCGTCAGTCGCTATCTCTATGGTCTCTTTGCTCCATTCGCCTGTTTCAGGGTTAAACCACTGTAATAGGAATTTTGTCATGGGCGGGAAGCCTCGGACTTTAACCTGGGGACAGTCCTTTTCAAGATAGAGCAGGGCGAAATCTTTGTTGGATGTTGCCGCACAGAAAGCCCAGCCCCTGTAACCTATGTGTTCACCTGCCTTGTTAGGCGTAACAAGTTCGCTGTCGGGAATAAGATCCCTGTATCTATCCCCTTCACAGAGTGCAAAATTTTTTACATAAGTTGTCTGTAAGCCTGACTTAAACTTAATGGAGCCTGTTATCTTATAGGGAGCTGCTTCTTCTACATCGCAGCCCCAAAGGCCCTGGACACCGTATATTACCCCGGCAAGCGCGCCTGAGAGGAAGGAGCCATAAAGACCGGCTCTGTTATTTAACTCTGCATCGTGAGAGTCCGCCGGGGGATCATCCCCGGGGAAACCCGGGTAGTAGGGCTCTCCTGCTATGGCAGGCATGGCAGGTTCTGAACGGTGTATCTCTGTCAGGTACCAGTGATGATCATGCTCGCGCCAGTTACCGTTCTGGTGGAAAGTTAACCAGGGTGCCTCGTCCTGCCCGCCGAAATTTGCCAGTGTAGAGGGTGAGGGGTTAGTACCTAGCAAAGTGCCGAAAGGCGGATGCCCGTAACGGTTTAGCCAGTTGTTAATAGGCTCGTTGTACTCCCTGGAAGGGATTGAAGCCATGGGCCAGTCAAAGTGTATAGGAGAGAGCAGGGTAAAGTGTGCCTGGTAACGTGCAAATATATAGTAGACATATCTAGTATAGGTATCCGGCCATCCGCCGTATTTCTTCCATGCCGTGGAAAGGTCTCGGCGGGCAGTCTCTATAAAGCTTAGAATGCCCTGGCTGTGAAGGTAATCTATCTTTTTATCCATGTGCTTAAAGTATTTGGGGTTTATACGGCGAAAATCCGGCAGCACTTCTTCATATCCTTTTAATGGACCAGGGAAGTGGAATATTCTTCCGCCTTCGTTGTGCATGTCCTTGGCCGATGTTCCTCCGGGGTGCTTCCAGGCATTTCTAATCCAAATTCCTGAACCGGGTTTGCCATCTTCTCCATCTTCAATTTTTATGTCTGAGGGGAAGCCGTCATTTGCCCAGGTGGGATGACCTGCCAGCATGGCTATGGTATTGTAACCCTGTTCTTTTCTGTATTGAATAAGGTCCTTAAAGTAACCTTCTTCTATAGGACGCTTTTGATCGTCATCGCTCCATTTAAAACGGAAAGTGGGAACCGCCCACCAGGTATCTCCTATCATAAAGAAGCTTTTTCCATCGGGATGGACAAAACCTCTGCCATTGGGTGAAGGGCGTAAAATTCCTCTTAAGGCAGGATTTTTTAGTTTTTCTGCTTCGCTGGCTTCTTCGGCAACAAAAGTCCCGCTTTTATTGCATAGCCCCGGGTCTTCAGGAAAAGAGCCGCTTTTATAAGACCATGCTCCCTGTTTTGTTGGGGTATAACGTATTTTATAGGTGTTTCCGCCATCCCAAAAGCCATAGACCCGTTTTTTAAAGCCCGGACCTTCCAAATCCATCCAGACATCCACATCCATATAGGGGTTTTCATAGCTTTTTTCAGATTTAAGCACCAGTTCCTGTACTTCCCAGAGCTTCATTGTTTTCTCCTTGGAAAATTATAAACCGACTATTTTTATTGGTCAACTTAAAACAGTTTATAAATTATAATTTATTCATAATTTTTATTGACAGCTCAAATTTACGGTGTTAGGATAATCCATGGAACAAATAAAAACTGTCTTTATTGGTGCCGGAGGCATAGCCAGAAAGCATGTAGCAGCCCTTGCACGTATAGAAGGGGTAAAGATTGAAGCAATTCTGGATCCCAATGAAAATTCTGCCCGCTCTTTGGCAGAAAGATGCGGTGCCAGGGTAATCTCTCGCCTTGAAGATGTGCTGGATGAGGTAAATATTATTCACCTTTTAAGCCCTCCCTCCAAAAGGCTGGATTATGTACGCATAGCGGCGGAAGCAGGGAAGCATATTTTTTGCGAGAAACCTATCTCTGTTGGAATTAAAGAAGCCAAGGAAATGGCAAAGATAGTTAAGGAGAAAAATATACTCTTTTCAACCGGCTTTAACATGCGTTTTAGACCCGGTTACCTCCGCCTTGCCAAGGATGTTTTGGAAGGAAAGCTGGGAGATATAATCAGTGTGTGGATACATCGTATAGGTCCCGGCTCCGGCTTTAGGGGCCCTTTGGGAGATAGCTGGCGTACAGATCCCAATCTTGTATGCGGTATGACTATAGAATCTCTCTCCCACGACATAGATATGATAAGGGGATTTAACCTGGAAATAGAAACTGTTTCCGCCTGGGTAAAGGGGGGCAGGGCAGACCTTCCCTCTTTTGATAATCATGCCCAAATTCAAATGGGACTTTCCGGCGGTAGGAGCGCGTTAATAAGTGCCTCTTGGGCATCGCATCTTCCCATGGCATCCCGGGGAGTTATAGGAACAAAAGGTACGGCAGCTATCTGCGGAGATGGTTTTTTTGACTTTATGAATTACAGAATTAAAACAGAGAATATGAGCCACGAAGAAGTTGTCAGAATGAACGATCCCTTTGACGATGTATCCTATTACACAGAAAACAAGCACTTTATTGAATGTGTAGAAAAGAAAGAGATCCCTTTAATTGGCATAGATAATGGACTAAAAGCTTTAGAAGTGAGCCATGCAATTTTGGAAGCCTCCAAAACAGGGCAAAGGGTAAAAATAGGGAGCTCTGTGTGATAAGACTTGCATGTTCCACCCTGTCTATTGAGGGTTTTGGTGAAACTAATTTTGATAAAACTTTTTCACTGCTCCCTGAGATAGGCTTTCGTTATGTGGAATTTAACCTGTGGCACCCCTCTTCCCTTAGTCCCCCCATGCTGCGTTCCCTTAAACAGCGCTGTAATGATAGTGGTTTAATTCCTTCATCCATACATTTAAACGGCGGCATAGGGGGAGAACTAATAAAGGATTTCTCACACAAGATTTGGGCTATGGAAAGTGCCCGCTTTTTAGGTGCAGATCGTATTGTTACATCCGGTTTAAATCGCAATAATCCTGATGGCCTTGCCCAGGGTATTAAATCTTTAAAAGCTCTAGTCCCTGCGGCAGAAGACATGAATGTGCTTATATGTCTTGAAAATCATAAAGAAAATACCCTGGAAACAATAGAAGATTACCGCCGCGTGTTAGACGCAATAGATTCAAAGCATGTGGGAATATGTATAGATACAGGGCATTTTGACGCTTCCGCTGTAGACATGGATGCACTGATACAGGATTTTTCTTCAAAAATAAATCACATTCACTTAAAAGAAAACAAGGGTAAAGGAGAAAAATGCTTTGTCCGCTTTGGTGAAGGAACAACAGATAACCATCATGTTATACGAAAGCTCATCTCTATTGGCTATTCCGGGTATTTATCTGTGGAACTCTCGCCGGAGATAGGGGAAGGCGGCGATAAGAGACCTTTTACCCTTGAAGATATAGCTTTGCCATATAAACAATTTTCAGTATATGAGGAGGAAAAAGAATAGAATGTTTTTTTAATTGCCTGTGTTTAATACAGGCTATTTCATTTTTAAGGAGTTGTCGATATGAAACATTTTAACCCGGTTAATCTGGGAAAAGCAGTGATAATAGAGCTTGAACGAGGGGAGCCTCTTATAGAGGGAATTTGCAAAGAGCTGGAAAAAGAGGGAATAAAAAATGCCATTATAGGCAGTGCAGTGGGTTCCATTCAGAAACTGGCATACCATAGACCTACGGATATGGGTCAGGCTGCCAATGATGAACTTTTAATTGCCGAGGCTCCCATGGAAGTAGGATCCCTTACAGGTTCTGTGATAGACGGAGTAGCGCACTTCCATATAGTAGCTATAGCGCCTGACGCGGTATACGGCGGTCATGTGGAAGAAGGAACAGAGGTAATGTATCTTTTGGAAGTAGTTATGGTTGAACTTTTAAATTGTGATTTGGAACGCAGGTTAACACCTGAAAAGGTAAGAAAGCTGTTTAAGAAGAACAGCTAAAATAAATAGTATAAGGAGCCTATATGTACAGAATGCTGCCTGATAAAGGAAAAGAAATTTTAAACGGAACATGGAAATACTGTCTTGACCCGGATGGTGCAGGAGATGGAAAGAAATTCTATGATGCCAATACTGACTTTTCTTCCTGGAAAGATATGAATATACCTACTAATTGGTATTTAACCGAAGTAGGGGATTATTTTGGCGTTATATGGTTTAAAACAACTTTCAAATTCCCAAAAGATTTTGATGGCAAACGCAATTATCTCCGCTTCCAGGGAGTTGACTATTACGCCGATGTTTACCTAAACGGCGAATACCTTGGTTTTCACGAAGGTATGTTTAACCCCTTTGAATTTGATGTTACAGGCAAATTAAAAAAAGACGGGGACAATCTATTGGTTGTAAAGGTTAATGCTCCCCGTGCCAATGCGGAGTACAAGCTTACCCGCGATTCAGAAAATCCTCTTTCCACCGATTTTAAGCGGCATCAGGCGGTGGATATAGACCTTGTTAAAGGCCACATGATAGACTGTATGCATAAAGTCGGCTCCATGACAAAATTCAGGGGAGACGGTAATTCCGGCGGCATTTGGGATGATATTATCCTAATGGCAAGGGAAGATGTCTTTGTAGAATATGTAAAGATCTTTACCAGGGTTGTAAAAAAGAAAGACTGGGGTGGAGACTTCCGTGACAAACCTGACGGTACAGGTCTTGTTACTGCCGATGTAAGAATCGTAAACACAACATCCAAAGTAATTGACACTAAGCTCTCCATGAACATAAGCCCCTATAATTTCCAGGATAATTATAAAGGTTCCCGCGAAAAGAGAGTAGTTCTGCAGCCCGGCTTGAATACCTATAAAATAACCCTTACCGTTCCTGAAGCAAAGCTTTGGTGGACCTGGGATATAGGCAAACCCAATATGTATACTGCACTATTCAAAGTGTTAAATGACAGCATTACACAAAATTTTGCCATTAAGGAAGTTGAATACAACCAGACAGAATTCCGCTGGTACCTTAATGGAAAAAGGATCTTCCTCCGCGGTATGCGCTATATAACAAGTAACTGGATGAGCGAAGGAAATCCTAAACTGTGGAAAGAAGACCTGGATAAAATGCTGGACATGCAGATTAACTCCATACGCATAGGAAGCCATGTAGAAAAAGACGGCTTTTATACCATGTGTGACGAGATGGGCTTTCTCCTATGGCAAGTATTCCCCCTCCATTACTGCGTAAGCGATTCGGATGACTTTATTGAAAGGGCAAGTGAGATGATACATGAGATGGGAGAAATGCTTTACAACCATGCCTGTCTTGGAATGTGGTCTACCTTTAAAGAACCGGAAATATACGGCTTTTTGGAAAAGCCGAATAACTACTGGAGGTTATGCGAAGTTCTAAAGGAAACTCTTGGAACAGTGGATCCCACAAGATGGATACATAAGGGAGACTACAGGGAAGGAGTGCAGAACTTTATGGTAGGCGGCTGCCAACCCGGTGACATGAATATAAAGAGAACCAATTTTGCGCCTAACATTGTGGAATTCGGCGCCCTCTCCATTCCCTGTATGGAAACCTTAAAGAAAATTATCCCCGAAGATAAGCTTTGGCCTCCCCACTGGGATACCTGGGAATATTGGGGACTTTTCTATGACAATTTGTTTAAATTCGGCAAGGTGGAAATGGGGAACTCCCTGGAAGAATTTATTTTTAATGCACAGAGTTACGAAGCTAAAGTTGTTAAGGAACAGATAGAAGTCTGCCGCCAGAGAAAATACAGGCCCATAGGTTCCATGTATCTTTACTATTGGTCAGACCCTGTTCCCATGATGGGTTCAGGTTTGCTGGATTACTACCGTAAGCCCTACATGGTTTACGATTCCATGAAGGCTGTTTATACCCAGGTACTGGCAAGTCTTGAATGGAACGCCGACCCCTACATCATAGGAAGGGACAAGATCTTCAAGCCTGCAACTGACTTTGTTGCCAAGCTTTGGGTAACCAATGACAGGGAACAGCTTAAAGACTGTAAGATTAGCTGGAAAATTATTAACGAAGCAACACAGAGTGTTGTTTTGGAAAAATCCTTTGTATCCAGTTTGGACGCGGATTCCAGTGAAGTTATAGATCACATAGTGTGGCCCATACCTATGGGACCCGATGTTAGGGGAAACTACAAGGTTAAGTTACTGGTAGAAGACAGTGCAGGTAAGGTTCTCTCCGATAACTACACAGATATTATAGTCCAGTAAAATTTGATTCATTAAATGCCGGGCAGTAATAAACTCTGTCCGGCATTTTTTAAAGGTGATTTATGAATTCCATAGAGATTTTTGAAGTTGGTCCCAGGGACGGACTGCAGCCTGAACCTGTTTTTGTAGAGACAGAAAAAAAAATTAAGCTGGTTAACCTTTTAACAGAGGCAGGCTGCAAAAAGATAGAGGTAACATCTTTTGTTAATCCCAAATGGGTGCCTCAAATGCGTGATGCCAGGGAAGTTATACAGGGTATAAAAAGAAAAGCCGGTGTTGTGTATAACGCTTTAATTCCCAATATGAGAGGTTTTGAAGCGGCAGCCGAATGCGGACTGGAAGAAGTTGTAACTATCTTGAGTACAAGCGAAAGCCACAATAAAAAAAACCTTAACTGCAGTGTTGCAGAATCCCTAAAAGCTGTGGAAGAAATAAACATTGCCGCAAAGCAAAAGGGCATAAGGGTACGTTCCTACATTGCTACTGTATTCGGCTGCCCCATGGAAGGAGAGATGGACCCTAAAAAAGCTCTGGATATTGCCCTTGCCCTGGAATCCTTCGGCTCTTACGAAGTTTCTCTTGGAGACACTACAGGTATGGCAGATCCCATTTCCGCATACGAAATCCCCAAAATGATTAAAGCATCTCTTAAAAGTGCATCTTTGGCAGTACATTACCACAAGTATTTTGGGCTGGAACTTGCGAATAACCTTGCCTCCTACAATGCGGGGATACGCATTTTTGACAGTGCAGCCGGAGGTCTTGGGGGCTGCCCCTATGCTCCCGGTGCCAGGGGGAACTGTGCAACGGAAATATTATGCGAAATGTTCCGCCGCATGGGTATAGAAACAGGAATTGATCAGGCAAAAATAGAAGAAACAGGAAAGTATGCAGAAACTCTTAGTACATTACTGCATCAAAAGGAAGGTGTACAATGTTAGACGCAGTCAAAAACGATTATTTTAACGGTAAAGTAAAAACGCAAAATTTGGAGCAGGAAGTTTTTGCTAAAGTGTATAATGGTGATCCTGCAAAGGTAAAGGATGCCTGCAGAACTGCGGCGGAACTTCGCTGTGAATTTCTGGAAAGCAAAACAGGAAAAAAACTTTCACAAATAAAAAATGCCCATATAGACACATGCAGCTTAAAAGATACTGCCATTCTTTCAGGAATAGAGTCCAAAATAGGAGGGGCTGTTTTACCCATGGGTTTTGCAGGTCCGGCTAAAATATGCGGGCAGTATGTAAGTGCCGAAGAAGACATATACATCCCTCTTGCGACTAACGAGGCCGCCCTTGTCGCGGGCGTTCAGCGGGGGCTCAAGGCAATAGCCCTTGGCGGCGGCTTAAAAACCCTGGTTCACTATGATGCCATGACAAGGGCGCCCTTAATAGAGGCCCCCGATATTTATACAGCGCGCAAATTCATAGAGTTTGCCAGCGGGAACAGCCAGTACATAGCAGAACTTCAAAAATGTGTTCCCGATCCCTTTGTGCGCCTTGAGGACATAGAATTTTATCAGCTTGGTACCAAGGTATTTTTGCGCCTTATATTTAAAACAGGGGATGCCATGGGAATGAACGGCGCTACAAAGGCAGCAGCGGAGATATGCCGTTACATACTTGCCAAAAATCCCGAATGGCGACTTTTGACAATAAGCGGCAATATGTGTACAGACAAGAAAAACTCCCACATTAACGTCCTTAATGGCAGGGGTAAATCCGTACAGACAGAGATAACCTTGTCCAACGAAGTTTTGGCAAGTGTTTTTAAGCCGGGTGTAAACGGAAGGTCAGTAGAAAAACTTGTTTTTCATAAGTGCTATTTGGGCTCTAACCTTAGCGGTACCATTTCCGGTTTTAATGTGAATGCAGCCAACACTGTAGCCGCCTTTTTTGCTGCAACAGGGCAGGATATGGCTCATGTTGTTTCTTCTTCTTCCTGCTTTGTCCAGGCTGACGAAGTAGAAGGGGGCTTGCATTTTATGCTCTCTCTGCCCTGCATGGAACTTGCTGCAATGGGCGGGGGCAGTATGTTTGGAACAGCAAAGGAAGCTCTGGAGCTTTTGGGCTGCGGTAAAATAGGCAAAAGTATAGACGATAATACAAGCGTAAAACGCCTTGCAGAAATTGCCGCAACTGCCATTACCGCCCTGGAACTAAACACGGCCTGCGCCCAAGCTGCAGGATACGAAATGGCAGATTCCCATGTAAAACTTGCACGCGGAGAGAAATAAGGGTATGGGAGTGTATGCGTTAGGCGCAATTTAACATTGACTAATAAACCCTATTATGCAATCATAAGATGATGAGGCAGACAACTAGATCGTGGAAATTCAATCTTGTGGCAATTCTTGGAGCGGAAACCTTGGCAATGGTAGGCTTTGGTTTATCCATGCCCATAGTTCCCTTATTTTTGCAGGAAGACATAGGTATTACAGACCCTGTTGCCTTAAATGCCTGGGTGGGAGCCATACAGGCTTCAGCTGCTATTTCCCTTGCTGTTTTCGCTCCAATCTGGGGGCATTTATCAGATATCTTCAGCCGTAGAACCATGCTCTTAAGAGCACTCTTTGGCGGTGCAATAGTTATTTCCCTTTCCGCCTTTGTTACAAGCCCCGCTCAGTTTTTAGTCCTTAGAACTATACAGGGCTCCCTTACCGGCACCGTTGCGGCAGCCACGGTGTTGGTTGCAGGCATTGCACCTGCAGCTCAGGTGGCCTTTGCCCTGGGCATGCTTACAACAATGATAGCCGTAGGGAATTCCCTTGGACCTGTATTCGGCGGTTTAATTGCAGACCTTTTTGGTTACAGGGTTGCCTTTTTTTCTACAGGCATAGTATTGGCTTTAGCAGCTTTAATTGTATTAAAATTTGTTGATAAAGATGTACGTCCAAAAATAGAGGGAGAAAAGCCAAGAAAATTTTCCCTGCTCCCTGATGTAAAACCTATAAAGTCTTCCGCCATTCTTATGTCCATAATGCTGGTGGCTTTTATCATTAGTACGGGAAATTCAGTTCCCGGTCCCACTCTCCCTCTTTTTTTAAGGGAGCTTATTGTAGGAGTCTCCGATGAACCTGTTCTTATAGGATCTTCAGTAGGACTTGTAATGGGAGTGGGAGCCGCTTTTACTGCCCTTGCTGCGGTGCTGGTTGGTAAGTTTGCCGGAAAAATAGGCTACTGGAAGGCGCTCTTTATTTGCCTTGCAGGGGGTGCCTTCTTCTCCATTCCACAAACTTTTGTAAGTACTGTTTTTCAGTTGACAGTATTAAGGGCAGTTTCTTCCTTTTTTATAGGAGGAACCGGCACTTTGACAAACGCCATAGTGGCAGTTACAGCAGACAGAAACAACCAGGGTACCATTTATGGAATAAAGTCCTCTGTGGCATCGGCAGGAATGGCGCTTGGACCTATTATAGGAGCGTCTTCCGCCATGCTAAGTTACAGGCTGGTCTTTTTTGTGTCCGCTGTAATTTTTGCACTGGGAGCTATTTTAACGAAAATAAACACACCAAAAGCTTCTTCTGTTTAGTTGACCAATATTGTATAATGCTTCCATGTCCATTAATGCAGATCCCGAAAAAATTAAAGCTCTTGTTTTTGATTTGGATGGAACCATACTTACTCAGGATAATAAATTAACTCCAAGAACCGTTAATGCGATCAAAAAATGCAAAGAGCGCGGAATTAGGATTATTGTTGCAACAGGCAGGGTAATATCCGCCGCAGAGCCTTACCGCAAAGAAATCTCTGCAGAAGGGCCCATGATCTACCTGAATGGTTCTATTATTGCAGATATGGACAAGGGCGGTATTATAAAGACCACCTGCATGGATATAGATACTGTAAATTACTGCATAGACCTTGCAAGAAAAATGAATGTCTACTGTCAGATCTATATACATGGAGGCAGCTTAAACGAGAAGGAATTGCTTTTATTTGCCGAAAAAGACTCTCCTTACAGGGAAAGTTACCACAAGCATACGGGAGTTTTGGCAGAGATCACTAACTTAAAAGAGAAACTCCTTGATCCAAATTATCGCGATGTAATAAAGGTGATGTTCATAGCAGAGCCGGAAGATAATTTGGGTGTAAGGGCAGACCTGGATAAAAATATTGGAGAAAAGGTTTATATAGTTCAAACTTATAGAACATTTCTGGAAATCCTAAATAAGGATATTTCCAAGGGCAAGGCGCTTTCCTATGTGATGGATATGTTTTCCCTAAAACCCGAGGAAGTGATTGTCTTTGGAGATGAGGAAAATGACATACCCATGTTCGAGGCAGCGGCCTTTTCCGCTGTTCCATCAAGTTCCAAGGAAAGCGTAAGAGCCAGAGCCAAAACAGTAGTAGGCCCCAACACCGAAGACGGCGTAGCAAAGTTCCTGGAAAATTTCTTCAATCTAAGTATTTAGCTTCGCACCCGTGATTATTTGCAGGTTTGATCATTATACTAATGGGTTGAGCACTAGACCATCAGCAAATTTCATGTCATAATTCTGCATGGAAGCCCACATTAACTCAAATAATTATTTAGATGCATTATCTTACGATGACGTGCTTTTGGTACCCGGGTACACAGATGTCCTGCCAAAAGATTGTGACATAAGTTCCATGCTCTGTAAAAGCTTAAAGCTCAATGTACCCATAATTTCAGCTGCAATGGACACTGTTACAGAGGAAAAACTCGCCATTGCCCTTGCACTGGAAGGGGGAGCAGGGGTTATACACAGGAACTTAAGCCCGGAAGTACAGACCAGGCAGGTAAGTAACGTTAAGCGCTATCTTAACTGGATTATAGAAAACCCTGTAACGGTAAGGGATAACTCCCTTATAGGGGATCTAAAACTGCTCCTTAATAAGTACGATGTATCAAGCGCCCCTGTTTTAAATTCCAGAGGTAAGCTGGTTGGTATTATTACAGGCAGGGATCTCCGCTTTTGCAGCGACGATTCCCTTAGAGTAAGCGATGTAATGACCAAGAAAGTCATTGTGGAGCATGGAGAAGCCTCTGAAGCCAGTGCAAGGGAAAAGTTTGACAAATTTAGAATAGAGAAACTCCCTGTTGTAGATGAACAAAATATGCTCACAGGTCTTATAACAGTAAGGGATATGGAAAAGAGGGAGCTATACCCCAAAGCCGCCACCGACAGGGCGGGCAGGCTCATAGTGGGAGCTGCAGTATCTCCGCAGGACTATAAGCAACGTTTACCTCTTTTAAAAATTGCAAGGGTAGATTTCATCGTTGTAGATACTGCCCACGGGGATTCCAAAAATGTTCTTGATGCAGTCAGCGACATTAAAAAGACTTTCGAACTTCCTGTTATAGGGGGAAACGTAGTCTCCAGGGAAGGCACAAGGCGGCTTATAGATGCCGGAGCCGATGCAGTAAAAGTGGGCATAGGCCCCGGCTCCACATGCACAACCAGGGTTGTAGCCGGAGTAGGGGTGCCGCAGTTTACCGCTGTTCTTGACTGTGCCGAAGAAGCTGCAAAAAACAAAATTCCCATAATTGCCGATGGTGGAATAAAATTCTCAGGCGACATAACAAAGGCAATAGGGGCCGGTGCAGATATAGTAATGATAGGCAATCTCTTTGCCGGTTTAAAGGAAGCACCCGGACAGGAAATAATTTTTGACGGCAGGTTCTATAAAACATTCCGCGGCATGGGCAGCCTTGGTGCCATAGACGACGGCTCAGGTGACCGCTACCAGCTGAGTAAGGATGACACGCCGGCTCCCGAAGGTATAGAAGGACGGGTTCCCTATAAAGGTGAATTAAAGGATTTTCTTTACCAGCTTGTTGCAGGGCTCAGGAAGGGTATGGGTTATTGCGGCTGTAAAAATATTGATGAACTTAAAAACTATAAAAAGTTTGTCCGTATTACCGCCTCGGGTTTAAGGGAGAGCCATCCTCACGATATAACCATTACCCATGAAGCGCCAAACTACTCAAGGTCTTAAAAAGTATCTAGATAAACTCTACCTGGATGTAAATAGAAAAGAGTTTATTGAAAGTGATCCTGTAAAATTTCTCCATCGCTACAAAAATAAAAAGGACAGGGAAATTGCCGCCTTTATATCCGCTACCATAGCCTGGGGACGCAGGGATATTATTCTTAAATCCTGCGAAAAAATATTTGGGCTTATGGGAAAGAGCCCATATAGTTATATTATAGAAGAAAAGTACAAAAATTTAAGAAAAAGACCACTTGGGAAATCCCTTCACAGGACTTTTTTTGAAGAAGATTTACTTTACTTGTGCAAAGGTTTTAATGCATATTATTCAAAAAATAACAGTTTGGAGACACTTTTTGCTTCTGCCGGGGATTTATGGGAGGGAATAGGCCTTTTTAGGGATATGATGGCGGAGGCAAACAAGAGCTACTCCAAGCATGTGGCAAATCCCGCTTCTTCCGCCTGCAAGCGCCTCTTTCTGGCTCTGCGCTGGCTTGTGCGCCGGGAAGGACCCATAGACCTGGGCCTTTGGAAGAACATAAACCCCTCTTCCCTATACATACCCCTGGATGTCCATGTAGGCAGAATTGCAAGGCAACTGGGTCTTCTTGCAGAAAAGCCTGCAGCAAACAACAAAAAGGCAGTTATTGCCTTAACAGAAAAACTAAGGGAACTTTGCCCGGAAGACCCAATTAAGTACGATCTTGCCCTTTTTGGTAGTTCTGTAGATAAATAAAAGACTTGAATTTGTTTTGTAATAGGTATACATTATAGCTAAGGGAAGGAGAAATATATGAAGAAAATCACTTTCGCAATAATAAGTTTAATTCTGGTTTTGGCCTTGTCATCCTGTGCCGATATACTGTCCGCCGGAGACAAGTTTTTTACGAATTCCTGGGGAAGCGCATTTTCCAGAACCTTCGATCCCAGTAATATCAGTATAAATGCTTCCAATGCCAATGACTGGATAGCCAGAGCAAATGGTAACAGCGACCTTGCATACGCCATTGCTCAGAAAATTAATCAGGATTTGGCAGCAGGTAAGGTAAGTGAAGCAGATAAGCCAGCCATGATAGATGCCGGTGTAAAACTCTCCATAGAAGCTTCAGGAATAGGTGTTTCACTTTTTACCAATGCCTTTGGCGAGATAGAGAATCTGCTGGATGAGGATTTTGATGATGCGGCCGAAGTTATACAAAATATTCTAAGTAATATCCAGAAAGATTTTAAAGGTAATAATGGAGCTAATGTTGCCAGCAACCTAGCGGGAATAATAGGTTCTGCAATCACAACTGGAAATACTCCTTCTTTAAGTGATGACTATATTAATAATGCATCTACTAATGATATTGCACTTGCTGTAGTTGTATTAACACTTGGTGTTTTGGAAAAAGATGAAAATTCATCTGTTGATTTTGATGACTTATCCAGTATAGCTGGTATTCAAGGTATAAATAACAATAAAATTACCGTTACAAATGATGCAGAACCCGAGGTAAGAGCATTGGCAGCATTCTTTAATTCTCTTGACCCCGACAGTTTCCTTGGCGGCTTGTTAGACATTTTTGATTAATTCACTCATAGGTACATAAGGAGAACACAGATGAAAAAATTAATACCTGTATTACTTGCAGTTCTTTTAATCTTTCCCGTTTTTGCCGACAGGCAGGCAATGCCCCGCTTTGCCATGCCTAACCCTATGAGTAACGGCATGGGCGGTCCCCATATAGCACTAACAGATAACGTATATTCTCTGATAGTAAATCCCGGTGCCATTACGCGCACTAACCAGAGAAGCTTTTTAAACCTCGCTCCTTCCATCTTAAGCCCCGGTTTAATGGCTGAGCTTTTTGGCCCTGTAATGGATATGGCTATGGGCATGGGAGACGATGATTCCATGTCCGATGTAATAAGGGATTTTCTTACTCCCCTGGAGAGCCAGGGTGGCCGTATTGCAGTAGGGCTTGAACTACAGGCTTTACCCCTTATCTCCTTTGCCTCTGTAAGAAGCGGCTTTGGATTTGCCTTCTGGCAGCGCATGTACTTTGACGTTAGGCTAAACGGCCTTAACTCAATGGCAAATGTATATGTAGACGCCATGGCACCCATAGGCTTTGGTTTTAAAATCCTCGATACCGACAGACATGTAGTTGATGCCGGTATAACAATTATGCCTTTCGCCCGCACCATGGCTAATTTGGGACCCGTTAGTGCTCTGGATTTAATTGACGATGTTGGCGATCTAATGGACGATTTAAGTCTTCCCTTTATAGTAGGCGGCAGCCTTAGTGCAGGTTTTATGTACCGCTTGGATAATGGTTTAAGTGTTGGTCTTACGTTAAACGATATTTTTTCCTATGGTCAGGAAGTTTTTAACTTATCCTCAGATGACAGTGCCGGTAATAGTAACACCACCTACTATATCCCCTTTACCATGGATATGGGTGTTGCCTACAGTATGCCTTTGGGCAGGTTGTTTAACTTAGACCTTGCCTTTAGCTGGCACAATGTTTTTAATATCTTCCAGCAAAAAGATTATTTTAACGATAATGCCATTTTAGACTTTAGCCTTGGTGCAGAACTTAAAATTATTAATATCTTTAATTTCCGCCTTGGTGTAAGAGAAATGCTGCCTTCCATAGGTTTTGGTTTGGAACTTGGTCCCTTTATGATAGACACTGCCTGGTACGGCAGAGAGTTTGGCATAGAGCCCGGTGACTTCCCTGTATCAACTATAGAGTTGTTGATCTCCTTCCGCCCTGAACCCAGACCCACAACCAGGTTATGGAACAGGCGCAGTTTAGTTGGTCTTTTTGGAGGACCGGAGAGCTATTAGTACCGTATATAACTGGGAGCAGTATCTAAAGGATACTCGCTCCTCCATCACAGAAAAGGTAGGGAATAATCCTGTCCTCCTGTTAATTTCCGGAGGTGTGGACTCCACGGTACTTGGAGCACTGCTTCTTAAAATTTTAGATCCGGCTCAGGTACATCTTATGTACATGGATACGGGTCTAATGCGGAAAAACGAAACAGAAAATGTCAAAACTACCCTTAATACTCTTGGTGCAAGGCATGTCCATGTAATTTCCTGCGAAAATGATTTTCTTAAAGCTCTAAAAGGCAAAACAGACCCTGAAGCCAAGCGCAAGGCCATAGGGGATCTTTTTATTAGGATACAGGAAAGGGAATGTAAGCGCCTTGCTTTGCCTTCTTCTTATTTTCTTGCACAGGGTACTATTTACCCGGACATCATAGAAAGCGGTACATCATCTGACACAAAATTGGTAAAAAGCCACCATAATGTAGGTAGTCCCCTGGTAGACGCAAAACGCAAGGCAGGTCTTGTTATAGAGCCTTTGGCTTCTCTTTATAAAGACGGAGTGCGTTCCCTTGGGCAGTTTCTAAAAATAAGCGATTCTGTCATTAAGCGTCATCCCTTCCCCGGCCCTGGTATTGCCGTGCGCATATTGGGAGAGGTAACCAAAGAAAAATGTGATTTACTCCGTGAAGCCGATGCCATATTTATAGATGAATTAAAAAAGCGCCGCAGTGCGGGTGGTAAGAGCCTGTACGATGAAATATGGCAGGCTTATGCTGCTCTGCTGCCTATACGTTCGGTGGGTGTAAAAGACGGAAACAGAAGTTACGGCTGGGTTATAGCTTTAAGAGCGATAAATTCAACCGATGCAATGAGTGCCAGTGTGTATCCCTTTAACATGAAAGATTTGTTGGAAATTTCTTCCGCTATAACAAAAGCCCTTCCGCAAATAAGCCGGGTAGTTTACGACACTTCAAGCAAACCCCCGGCTACCATTGAATGGGAATAGTAAAACTTACCAGCAGCACCAGGCGTTATGAAATCCCCTGTGATGACCACGGTTGGCATTCCTGCCCATGGGAACATTGTTAAAACCGGGGTTTGCCTGTGCAAAATTCTGAGCCGCAAAATCATAGCTTCTACCGGCTACAGTTAGCTGTGTCAACCTTAGGGTATTGCCCATTACATAGGCATCCACAGTAACCCTTGCGTTCTCCACAAGGCCATCAACAAAGCCAATTAATTGGCGCAGTTCAGGAACAAAGTAAACAGCTGAGCCTGTATTAAGTGCGATTTGTCCGTTTTGCAACTGTAATGTTCCCTCCAAACGCATGGTATTAAGAGGCGCCTGATTCCATCCCCAAGCCTGGCTCCATGCCGTTCCTGTAAGAGCCAGCATGATAAGAATTGCAAAAATTATCTTTTTCATTTTATCCTCCAAAATTATGTATAAGCCTAATTTAGCATAAAATTGTGTCTTAATTATGACTTTTATTAAAAAAAATACAAGTATTCTGCATCCTGGTGCCGTAATAGTACATGGATATTGACCCTTTAAGCCAAGCTGTAAATGAACTATTCGGCTTATCCTATCTTTTTCCCTATCAAAGGCTTGTTATTGCCAACATACTCGAGGCAGCAAGGAGCGCGGGGATAAAACTGCATTGGCAATCTGTGTATAGTCATACCGATGATGACTTTTTATCGGATAGCGAAAGCGACAGGGAAAGCATGGGAAAGCAAATTGTTATTCTCCCTACAGGAGCGGGGAAATCTCTTTGCTTTCAACTGCCTGCCATGCTCATGGATAAAGCCACTTTGGTAATATATCCCATTTTGGGCCTAATGGCAGACCAGGAACGCAGACTTTCCGAAAGAGGCTTTGCGCCTGTTGTGCTGCGTGGTTCCCAGACCAGGGAAGAAAGGGAGGAAATCTTTATAAAGCTTAAATCAGGGAGAAGTAAGTTTATTATAGCAAACCCAGAAATTCTTCTAACTCAGGGTATTTTTTCCAGGTTAAAAGAAATGGATATAGCACATATAGTAATTGATGAGGCGCATTGTGTAAGTGAATGGGGAGAAAGTTTTAGGCCATCTTATCTGGAGATCAATAAAATTATTATGGAAGCAGGCTCTCCTTTGGTTACTGCCTTTACTGCAACTGCAGGATACAGTGTATTGGAAAAAATAGAAAAGTATATTTTTGGTGATTGTGGAGCTGCAAGAATTGTAGGAAACCCTGACAGAAAAAATATTTATTACAGCTCATGCGGCTGTCTTGTAAAAAATCTTGCGGTAAGGGATCTTCTGCTTGTAATGGAAAAGCCGGCAATAGTGTTTTGCTCTTCCCGTCCCGGAACAGAAAAGCTTAGCTTTTACCTTAGAAACGAAGCTGTAAAACCGGGAATCAAGCCGGGAAGTGGTCTTAACTTTAATGATATAAGGTTTTACCATGCAGGATTAAGCAGGGAAGAAAAAAAAGAATGCGAAGACTGGTTTTTGCATAATCCAAACGGAGTGTTAACTGCAACCTGTGCATATGGTTTGGGTATAGATAAAAGTGATATACGCACTGTTATACATAGAGACTGTCCCCCCTCTGTAGAAGCTTACCTTCAGGAATCAGGCAGGGCAGGGAGGGATGGAAAGAGCTCCAAAGCAGTACTCTTATGGGGCCCCGAAGATGATATAGGTCTTGCCATGGCAAAATCGGAAGAAGAAAAATTCCGCCTAAAAAATTTATTGTCCTATGCAAGGGATCATCTTAAGTGCAGGAGGGAGGTGCTTTTGGATCTTCTGGATTATGAAGGAGAGAGGGACAGCCCCGGTGCAGATTGCTGTGACGTCTGCGAGAAAAAATTTTCCCCTTCTTACCGTGAGCAGAAAAGCCTTGTAGATTTTGTTAAAAAAAACAGGGGGTGTTATACGATACCTGAAGCTGTAAAAATACTATCCTGTGCCGAAAATCTTGACTGGACAGAAGATGATGCAGAAGAAGCAATCTCACTTCTTATAAAAAAAGGTAAACTAAAAACCTCGTCTAATCCTTTATGGAAAAGAAAAATTTTCTGTGTTTAGGAAATTAAACCCTGTTCGTCTTTTATTGTGGTACTATCTCCGTGTCCGGGGCATACCTTTATTTTTTGGTCCATTGATAAAAGCCTTTTTAAACTGTCGTAGATCTTACTCTCGCTGCCGCCGGGTAAATCTGTCCTGCCCCAGTTAGCCTTAAAAAGGGTATCGCCGCTGAAAAGTAAGCCCGCTTTTTCATCATATAATGCTATGCTGCCCCGGCTATGTCCGGGAAGGTGAAGCACTTTTATAGGGCCTATTATGCTTCCCTCTTCCAGGATTATGTCAGCTTCGGGCAGTCCTTTCCACAGCGCATCGATGAATGCGGGAGAGCCTCCTGCCCTTATTATGCTTTCGTGGTGTAGTTTAAGGGAATCCATTCCAAGGTAATTTGCTTCTAGACTGTGTATGCATATCTCTATTTTATGGTTGAATGCCTTAATTAGATCAGGAACAGCGGCAAGATGATCAAAATGCCCGTGGGTTAGTATGATGTGCGAGGGAATTAGTTTTAATTTGTTAAGGGATGATACTATTTTCTCTGCATCCCCTCCGGGATCTACTACCATGCAGTAATTTTCTTTATAGGGGTGTATCCAGCAATTTGTTTCAATTTCCCCTACAACTATACACTCACTCATAAAATTATTATATTCATTTTTATTTTTTAGTGCTACTATTCAATATATGCAATTTGAATTAACAGAATCATTAATTGGCGACATACTCTTTTTTATGGAAGATCAAAACGGCGATTTTTACATTGATGCTGTAGAAGGAATTGTAGTTGGAGGAATTGAAGGGCTGGATTTTTATCTGGATGAGAATCCGGAAATTGACAGGGAGGATACATCGCGTTTTTTTGACCTTCCTGCCTGGAACTCTTCCGATGGTTTTGAACTTATGGAACACTTTGCTTCAAGAATACGCGACCCTATTATTAGAAATGAGTTAAAAGGTTCTCTTAACCACGGAAGGGGAGTATTCAGGGCTTTTAAGAATGCCCTTGGGAACCACCCGGAAACTGAAAAACAATGGTATGCATACAAAGAAAAAAAAATGAAGGAAGAGATTCTCTTTTGGTATAACTCTTTAAGGGAGGAATGGGGGCTGGAGAGGATAGGAGGGGAGCCGGAAGAAACTGAAGATCTTGTTTTGGAAGATTTCAGGTTCCGTTTATTTTTGGATGAAGACTGGGAAAAGGCAATGGAGCTGCACAATAGCTGCCTGGAAGAAACAAAGAGTGTCCTTGCAGATAAGGGGTTAAGGTCTTTAACAGAAAAAATTGTCAGGGAATCTCCTGTTTTCCTCCCCATAAAAGAAGGCAGCAGCCTCTATGCAATGTTAGGCGAAACTGCAGAAGGAGACTTTGCATCTTACATAGCAGGAATTCTTGAAAACACAGTTTTGACAATTTACAGCCTGGAAGTAAAAGAAGAATACCGCGGGCTTGGGATAGGAGAAACCCTTTTAAAAAAGTTTCTTGATGATTTTAGCGCAAAGGATGTAAGCCAGGTTTTTTTGGATCTCCCCTCCTGGGCAGAGGGTTTCTCCAGAGTTTTACTTAGGGAAAGTTTTCATCCCTACATGGTTAAGTACAGGCTGGATCTAAGGGAAAGAAGCAACTAGTTTTATTTTATCGTGCTTCTCCTTTGAGATGTGATCTACATCATCTGTTAGCCAATCCATAATTTCAAGCATCTTTGTTTCCCACTTATATTCTTCTTCTTTTTCTTTATCTGTAGGTGAATGAATATATTCCATGTCTATTTCCGCATAACCGCAAATATGATCCCCTGCATTCCAAATAGTGAAATTATTTGTATGGTTTCTCTCTGTTTTATCTCCTTCCTTTGGCGTAATGGCATCATGTCTTTGTTTATACTCTTCAAGGCAGCCTGCTTTAAGCTTAGTAAGAAAAACCCTGTGGCGTACTTTGTTTTTGTCCTCTCTTGGAATACCTATTGCGCTATACATTAGGCGCATGTTACCCGGGGACGCAATAAAAAATGCGCTGCCGGACAGTTCTTTTTCAAAAAAGCTTTTAATTATATTATCATCTTCGTTTGAAGCTGTTTCGTAATAGGCAAAAATCAAATCTTCTACATTCCATACAGAAAAATTCTCTGTTGCTTTTAATGCTCCTGAAAGACCGGGAATAATCTCTTTAATGGAGTCCAATACTTTATGCACAGTGGAACAGTTGATTTTAAGAAGAAATGCCTTTCTTTCCATGTTTTAGGGTAACATGGAACTTTCCTGCCTGCAAGATTACCCTTAACTTTATTTTCCAGTCTTGCTACACTTTGGCTATGGAAACAATGAAGCGCACAGTCAACTGCGGGGAGCTTGGAAAGTCCCATGCAGGGCAAAAAGTGATTTTAAACGGATGGGTACACAGGAAAAGGGACCATGGGGGGATTTCTTTTATTAATCTAAGGGATCGTTATGGTATTAGCCAGGTTGTTGTAGACCCCGGTTCCGAAGAACTTACAAAAATATGTACGGAGCTTAGAAATGAGTTTTGTATTGCAGTGGAAGGAATTGTAAGAGCGAGACCTGATAACATGGTAAACCCGGAAATGCAGACAGGCCAGATAGAAGTAGCTGCCGAAAAAATTCTTGTTCTAAATCGCTGCGAAGTTCTGCCTTTCCCTGTAGACGAAGAAAGTTCTGCCAGGGAGGAGCTAAGGCTAAAGTACCGCTACCTTGATCTGCGTTCAGCAGCCATGCAGAAAAGAATTAAACTAAGAAGCGAAGTTACCTATGCAATTAGGGAATACCTTACAAAAGAAGGTTTTTACGAAATAGAAACTCCCACCTTTATACGCTCCACTCCCGAAGGTGCAAGGGATTACCTTGTTCCATCCCGGCTATACCCCGGTAAATTTTATGCACTGCCCCAATCGCCCCAGCTTTACAAGCAGATACTAATGGTTTCCGGCTTTGATAAATATTTTCAGATTGCCAGGTGCTACAGGGACGAAGATGCCCGCGGAGACAGGCAGCCGGAATTTACCCAAATTGATATAGAGATGTCCTTTGTAAGCAGGGATGATGTGCTTGATATTACCGAAGGATTCATGAAGTATGTTTTTAAGAAAACCCTAAACCATGAGTTTAGCGGGGCTTTCAGGCGTATCACTTATGAAGATGCAATGGAGCTATACGGTTCTGATAAACCTGATCTTCGTTATGAGCTTTTAATGCAGGATTTTTCTCCCTGGGTAGCAGGTGGTGATTTCCAAACATTCAAAGATACGCTGATGGAAAAAGACGGAGCTGTAAAAGCCCTTGTAGTTCCCGGTAAGGGGGACTATTCCCGTAAGCAGATAGAGGAGCTTGAAAATCAGGCTAAAATATACAGGGCAAAAGGTCTTGGATGGATGAAGGTAAATACAGCCGGGGAGCTTGAAGGAGGGCTTTCAAGGTTCTTTAGCTCACAGGCAAAGCAGATTTGCAGCGGGCTTGGTGCAAAAGCAGGGGATCTTATTCTTATTGTAGCCGATGTTAAACGCAAAGTAGCCAATACAGCTTTGGGCGCTGTTCGTTCCAAGCTGGGCAGGGATTTGGGTTTCTGCGATCCCGGGGAAGACGGATCTTTAAAATTTGAGTTTGCCTGGATTATAGATATACCACTCTTTGAATACAACGATGACGCCAATAGATGGGAAGCTGCTCATCACATGTTCAGCTATCCCCAGGAAAAGTACCATGATACATTGGAAAGCAATCCCGGGGAAGTTAAGGGAGACCTTTATGATCTTGTTTTAAATGGCTTTGAACTTGCATCCGGTTCTATAAGGATACATGATCCTGAGCTGCAAAAAAGAATATTCAATATTGTAGGTTTTGATCCTGAAGAAGCAGAAGCCAGGTTTGGTTTTCTTACCGAGGCATTTAAGTACGGCGCACCTCCCCATGGCGGTATAGCTCCGGGACTTGACCGCCTTGTGATGATAATGGCAGGGGAGACTTCCATAAAAGAGGTAATAGCATTCCCAAAAAATTCTTTTGCAGAAAACCTTTTGGACGGCAGTCCGGATTATGTCAGTCCTGAACAACTGGATGAACTTCATCTTATTATTAAGGAAAAAACTGAATGAAAAGTTACCTGGAGTTGTTATACGCCTTTGTAAGGGTAGGGCTTTTTACCTTTGGAGGCGGTTATGCGATAGTTCCCGTCGTAGAAAGGGAGCTTATAAAAAGAAAAAGCTGGGTCACTATGGAAGAGGTTATGGAATACTACACCATTTCCCAAATAACACCCGGCTTGATCGGAGTTAACCTTTCTACTTTTATAGGCAACAGGCAAAAAGGAATATTGGGCGGAATTCTGGCAACCCTTGGTTTTGTTCTTCCGGGTACCACAATTGTTATACTGGTTGCAATATTAATTGGTAATATTGCAGCTATACCGGCTGTAGGGCATGCCTTTGTAGGTATTCGTATTGCCGTTGCTGCATTAATTCTGGATACCGTTATTAAAATGGTTAAAGGTGTTTTTAAAGACCTTGCGGCATTTATAATCTATTTTATTGTTTTTGGCATATCCATTTTACCTTTTGGCATTATACCAAACCAGATAAGGTCTCCTGTCACCCTGGTTCTTATTTCGGGATTGGCAGGTTTTATTATTTACAGCATGAAGAGAAAAAAAGCATGAATCAATTTTTTGAAAGGTTTAACCGGCTTTTTGACGCAGTGTTACCGCATTTAGTTTTTTATTTTATACTTGTAGCAGACTTTTTTAGAATAGGTCTTTTTTCCATAGGAGGAGGACTGGCAACCTTGCCTTTCCTCTTTGAACTGGCAGATAACGCCATAGGGATTAACTCCGCCGGCTGGCTCAGCCGCGAAATGATAGGCAATATGCTGGCTACGGCCCAATCCCTACCGGGCGCAATTGGTGCAAATCTTTCTGCCTATGTAGGCTTTGAGTATGCCGGAATCCCCGGTGCCTATATAGCCTCGTTAAGCCTTATTATTCCTTCCATAATAATAATCATCATTGTGTCCAGAACCCTTGAGGCATTTAAAGGCAGCGTTGTCGTACAAAATATTTTTTCAGGCTTTCGTCCTGCCGCCGCCGCCCTGCTTTCTGCTGCGGGTTTTGGGGCAATTACTCTGTCCTTATGGAATTCTGCAGCTCCGGTCTGGTATGAATATATTCGCTGGAGGGAAGGGCTTATTTTTCTAGTTTTGTTTATTCTTATTGTAAAACTTAAAAAGCATCCGATAGTCTATATAGCCATTGCAGCCGCTCTTGGTGTGGTTTTGCAGTTGTAAATGTGCTATAATTAAAGCAGAAAATACAGGGGGATAATTCATGAACGAAAAAATTGAGTTTGATTTTACAATAGAGTCTCTTGGCAAGCGTAATATACAGTCACCCATTGTAATGTCTACCAACAAGGGAGATAAAATTGCCAACTATGTAACCGACGATCAATTTATGCTATTGAATACGGATGTAAAGCCGGGCGCGCAAAAACCCATTAAAAAGAGTCAGGTATTGGAATGCGCAGGTCCCAGAGAGATGATTTATTTTACCCCGACTAATGTTCATGCAGGTATAGTAACTTGCGGCGGCTTATGCCCAGGGATGAATGATGTAATAAGGGCTATAGTACGCTGTCTTTGGTACCGCTACGGTGTAAGGCGTATTTCCGGTATACAGTTTGGTTACAAAGGTTTCCTCCCCGAATACCAGTATGAAGTTAAACCTCTAAATCCGGATATTGTAGATGATATTCATAAGCTTGGCGGAACCTATTTAGGCAGCGCCAGGGGAGGCGGTAAAGAGGTAAGCAAGATAGTCGACTGTATGGAGCAGTTAAACCTGAATGTGCTTTTTTGCATAGGAGGAGATGGTACACAAAGGGGAACCCTGGATATTGCTGACGAAATAGAAAAGAGAAAGTTAAAGATTGCAACAATTGGAATTCCAAAAACAGTGGACAATGATTTTGCAATAATTCAAAAATCCTTTGGTTTTGATACTGCTGTGGAAAAAGCAGTAGAAGTGGTAACCGCAGCCCATATAGAAGCAGATTCTGCCATTAACGGAATAGGGCTTGTAAAACTTATGGGAAGGGAATCAGGTTTTATTGCAGCACATACTGCCCTTGCAAGCCACGAGGTAAACTTTGTCCTAATCCCTGAAGTTCCATTTAATCTGGAAGGTCCCAACGGCTTTTTGCATCACCTGGAAGAGCGCCTTATAAGAAGAGGTCATGCCGTTATTATTGTGGCAGAAGGTGCCATGCAGGAACAGCTGCAGACAGATAAAAAAGTAGATGCTGGCGGAAATCTTAGACTCATGGATGTGGGAACTTATATAAGGGACAGAATTAACAAGTACTTTGACGAGAAAAAAGTTGAAATAAACTTAAAGTACATAGATCCAAGTTATGCGATACGCTCTGCTCCGGCTAATTCTGCAGATTCCATTTACTGTGAGCGCCTTGGAAATGCCGCTGTTCATGCTGCAATGGCAGGTAAGACAAAGGTAATTATAGGTCTTGTGAACAATGAATTTGTACACCTCCCTATAAAATCCGTAATATCTCACCGTAACCATGTAGATCCGGAAAGCAGTCTTTGGCGCGATACTATTGATGCAACACATCAGCCTACTCTTATGGTTAACCGTTTTGGGGAACACAAAAAATAGCAATAGAGTGTAAAGACTAAAAAAAATGCAGAATCACAGTGGCTAAGTCAAATTTTCTAAAAGGGAAGAAGTTTTTATTTTCTGCCCTGTATTTTGGCGGCTTTGCTGCCTTTGCAACTTTTGCCCTTGACTTTGTCTTCTACAGCGAGAAAATTGGTTTTACCAACACTGAAATAGGCCTTATTTTTGCCGTTAAACTTTTAATGGGGATTTTGTTTCAGCCTCTTTACGGTTTTTTATGTGATTACTTAAAATCAACAAGAATTGTTCTTCTTTTTATGTGTGTTCTCTCTGCACTGCTTAGCGCATTAATCCCGCTTGCGCCTAATAAGCTAATTCTTTTATGCATAGATTTTGCCTATACTTTTTCTACATGCGCTCTTATGCCCTTAATTGACAACTGGGTTGTAAGCGAAAGTGTTAATGACAGTAAAATTGCCTATGGTAAGGTAAGGCTTTGGGGTTCCATAGGCTTTGCAATTACGGCTGCCATATACGGGCGCATAACCATGTTTATTGATATATCCAATATATACTATGGCCGTGCAATATTCTTTGTTCTTTTAATTATTTTAATTTGCCTAAACAACTCTGAAACTGCTCATGTTCCTGGAAGCTCACAAAAAGAAAAACCGGATATAGCTGCTTTATTCAGAAAAAAGGAATATTGGCTCTTTTTTACTTTTCTCTTTATCTTTTTTTTCCCTGTAATGGCAAGCGGGAATTTTTTACCCAGGCTCTTGCTGGAAATGGGAACTACAAATCAAACCATAGCACTTTTTAATTCCCTTAACGCAATACTGGAGATACCCTTTTTTCTGGGTGTAAGAAGACTGTCAAAAAAAATAGGCCCACGCGGCTTAATGCTTATAGGCGGAATATTTATGACACTGCGTCTTGTGGGCTTAAGCTCGGCTTCTTCCGTACCTTTGTTACTGGCGGCTAACTTTTGCTTCGTCCCTTATATAACGCTTTTTATGCCGGGTTTTATTTTTTACAGCCACAGTATTGCACCTAACAATGCAAAGGCATTTGCGCTGACATCGCTTCAGGGTTTTGCCATGGGGCTTGCGGGAATGCTTGGAAGTTACTTTTCCGGCTTAATAGTGGATTATCAGGGTATAAGGTACTTATATCTATACGGCTCTATCCTTTGCATAATAGGTGTAGTGCTTTTTGTTTTTTCTTCCCTGCTGTTAAGAGAAAGAAGGAATTAAGACCCTGGTCCATGCTTTACTGCCGGGCATAAAAACTGCTCTTAATTCATCCGGGCTTTGTATAAAAAGTTTTGTTTTTTGTCCATCACTGTGGCTTATGGTTAATTTATCCAGGCAGGAAACAAGCAGAGGGAACAACTCTTTGGTTTCAGGAACTTCTATAAATGAAGAAAGGAGGGAGAGTTCACTCTCTATTTCCCCAAAAGAAAAGAGATCCGCATTATCCAATGATGTATCCAGGCTGCGCATAATTGAGATTACAAGGGGATTGTCTTCTTTAAGAATATAATGATCATCCTGCTTTACATATTTATTCTCCAAAAAAATATGAAGATCCTTCCTGCCCATGCCAAAATTGCCTCTTAAAAATTCTTCTTTAAAATCACCTAAAGCTTCCGGAATAAGCATTTCATACTGTTTTATTGGCATTTTTTTATAAGGGGTAAAATCTGTATTGGAAAATGCAAAGTCCTTAAAGGAAGTATCATTTTTTGCTGCATTTTTACGGGCATTTAAATTTTCCAGTTCTTCCTGAACACGGCAGAGCCTCTTGTAGTGCCTGTCTATCCTTTTTTCTATTAGCCCCGGTTTTATGTTTACTGTACTTCCTCTGTTTTCTCTGGAAATACTCCATAGAACCGCAATGCTGTGTAAAATGGGGATTTCCCCTGTATAATTATCGCCCAGAGATAGTATTTGGCTTAGAATGGTCATTACTGTACATGATAGTATATCGCTTCTTATTATGATATACTTGGATCCAAAATTATTGCCAAAATGGGGAAAGGTTTATGTTTACCCGCTATTTATTCTTTATATGTTTGGTTCTATATGTTTTTGCCGGATGCTCTCAGGAGGAGAGCCCTGTCTGGGAATTGGGAATGCCCTTTCCCAAGGAAAATATCATAATAGGTATTATTTACCCCAACAATGTTGACAGAAACTCTGTATACGATTATTCGCATCATCTTGGAATTTTGGAGATGCAAAGGGTAAGCGGTATAAGGGATGATCAAATAATCATAAAAACAAATGTTTTTGATCGTGACCCTGTAGCAGTAGAGGGTGCAATAAGGGACAGTATAGCCAATGGAGCCAATATTATCATAGCGGCAAGCTTTGGTTATATGGATGTTTGTGTAAGAATGGCAGAGGAATTTCCTTCAGTCGTTTTTGCCCATGCTACAGGTACCCAGTTTAATGATAGCAACCTTATTAATTACTCATTAAGAAATTATCAGGCGCGTTATCTTTCCGGCATTGTTGCCGGTTTAAGGACAGAGAGCAATAAAATTGGCTATGTTGCGGCATGGGGCAGGGAAAACAGCGAAGTCAGCGCAGGATTAAATGCCTTTGCAATGGGTGTTGAATCGGTTAACCCAAATGCTGAAGTCTATGTAGCCATAACCTATAGCTGGTTCGATCTAATGGGCGAAACAAATGCAGCCAATCAATTAATATCAATGGGTTGTGATGTGATTGCGCAGCATACAAATACCCCCATGCCGCAGATTGCCGCAGAACGTGCCGGTGTATGGGGCATAGGTTTTAACAGTGATATGAGTATAGATGCTCCTGATGCTGTAATTAGTTCTGTTATTCTGCAGTGGGGTGCAGTATATACCTGGCTCGTAGAAAGTATAGCTGACGGTACATTTTCTCCCGGACCTAAATATCTTGGTCTTGCAGAGGGAGCAGTAGATATAAGCCCTCCACGTGAAAATCTGGCTGCCATAGGTACTAACGAGGCACTGGAAGCGGCAAGACAGAGGTTTAGAGAGGGTTTTAATGTATTTGATGGTGTGATTGAAACAAATGATGGAGGCAGAGTAGGAGAAGCAGGTAGTACCCTTCCGGATCATGTAATACTGGGGGGGATTAACTGGTACTATAGGAATATTATAGAGCTATAGAATGGGTAAAAAAAAGCGCAATAATTCTGCGCATGTAAATAATTATCTGCAGCTTCTTTTTGTCTTTGTGGCATTTGCTGCCATGGTGATAACTGCATATTTATTTATTGGTTCCATAGTGCAAAGCCACCTCTTAAGGGGAGCCCAGGAATTACTGAGATCTTCAGAGGCTAATGTAAGAGCCGGGCTTTCAGAAACAGAGATGGCACTTTTAAATTCTCATTATGCAGTTCAGGCTATGCTGGAAAGAGATGCCCCTCACGAAGAAATTCTGGAATATTTAACGAGTACTACCCAGTGGATGCAGCAGCTCGGGACAGGTTTATTCGACTTTTATGGGATTTATGGTTTTATACATGGGCAGTTTTTTGACAGCATAGGCTTAAACCCGGGTCCGGATTATATTCCTCAGACCCGGCCCTGGTATCAAACAGCCGTTAGAAGCGGCATTAATGTCGGCTATACCAGCCCCTACAGGGATACGCGTACAGGGGACACCATAGTTTCTGCAGTTCGCAATATTGTTGTTAATAACGAAATTGTTGGAATTTTGGCAGTAGATATTAATGTAAACTGGCTTATAGAATATGTTGGCTCTCTCTCCCTGGCAAGCGGAGGCTATGGAATTCTTTTAAGCCAGAATTTAACTTTTATGGCTCATCCGGATACGGATCTTCTTGGGAATCAGCTTCAGGAGCTCGGAGCTGTATACGGAGAAATGGCAAGAGTTCTGCGTTCAGGTGAAAATGTCAGTGCCATGAGAATAATGGATCCCAACATTGGCTCTGTAATTGTTTTTTGCAATAGGATTTTTAATAATTGGTTTGTAGGAATAATTACTCCTTATTCACAGTATAACCATGATCTTAATGTTTCTGCACAGATATTGATTATTTTGGGAATAATTTTTTCACTTGCCCTGTGTTTTGTTCTAATGCGGCTCTATTCTGCAAAGTTACGGGCTGATGAAGAAAACCAGTTCAAATCTTCCTTTCTTGCCAGTATGAGCCATGAAATGCGCACACCCATGAATGCAATTACCGGAATGGCGGAACTTGCATTAAGGGAAGAAATGTCAGGAGCTGCCCGTGAAAATGTATTGACAATAAGACAGGCAGGAAATAACTTATTGTCAATAATTAATGATATTCTTGATTTCTCAAAAATAGAGGCAGGGAAGCTGGAAATTGTTCCTGCCAAGTATATGCTCTCTTCCCTTGTTAATGATGCAGTCAGTATAGTCCGTACCAGGCTAAGCGAAAAACCACTTCGCTTTTATGCTAACATTGACAGTAAAATCCCCAATTTTTTATTTGGGGATGAAGTAAGACTAAGGCAGATACTTTTAAACCTTTTATCAAATGCGGTTAAGTATACAGAAAAAGGACATATAGGTTTATGCATTACATCAGACAGGCGTGAAAATAATAAAATTTGGTTAAAGTTTGAAATTCATGATACAGGTAAAGGAATTAAGTCAGAAGATCAGGCTAGTTTATTCGGTGATTTTGTGCAGGTAGATTCCAATAAGAACCGGGGCATAGAAGGGACAGGGCTTGGGTTGGCTATTACTAAACGCCTTAGTATAGCAATGGGTGGTGATATAAGCCTGGAAAGCGAATACGGAAAGGGCAGTATTTTTACTGTTTGTATTCCGCAGAGCGTAGAAGACGAAACTCCTTTTGCACTTGTCGAAGATATAGAAAACAAAAAAGTTCTTGTTTATGAAGGACGTAAAATTTATGCTGACTCTTTATGCTGGACCCTGGATAATTTAGGTGTTTCCTTTGCTCTTGTTAATAATCAGGAAGAACTAAGCAAAGCTCTTGATGATGATAACTGGTACTATATTTTATCTGCCTACGATCTGTATGACAATATTAAAATTATACTAGAAAGTAAAAATCTATCCGAAGATAAAACTCCGCTCTTGGCTTTGACGCTGGAATGGGGGAGGGATGTTTATATACCTAAAGTTAATTTCTTGCCTTTACCTGCCCAGTCCCTTTCCATTTCCAATATTTTAAATGGTAAAACCAACGATATGGGTTATATAAGCGGCATTGGCGGAAGCGGTAAAGTGCGTTTTATTATTCCCGATGCCAGAATTCTTGTAGTTGATGACATTGAAACAAATTTGAAAGTTGCCGAAGGGCTTCTGTCTCCATATAAAGCCAAAGTAGAAACCTGTCTCAGCGGTATGCAGGCAATAGAGCTTGTTGGCAAAAATGATTATGACATTATTTTTATGGATCACATGATGCCGGATATGGACGGAATTGAAACAACATCTGTAATAAGAAGCATGGAAGAAAAACAAAATAAAACAAATATTATTATAGCTCTGACTGCAAACGCAATTGTTGGAATGAAGGAAATTTTTATTTCTGAGGGTTTTGATGATTTTCTTGCAAAACCCATAGATATAGCAAAGTTAGATGAAATTATAAACACCTGGGTTTCAAAAGAAAAAAGAAAAAAGATTGAAAATAAAACCGTAGATGAGCTTGCTAACACGGCAGATGTACCACAGTCATTATCTTTTCCCGGTGTGGATGTAAAAAAAGGGATAAGCATGACGGGCGGTACCGAGGCGTCCTACAGACAGGTTCTTTCTATTTTTCAAAAAGATGCAGAAGATAGACTTGTTTTTCTGGAGAAAGCACCTGCTTCGGCGGAAGAAGTAAGAAATTTTATAACCCATGTACATGCCCTAAAAAGTGCATCTGCCTCAATAGGTGCTGCAGAAATTTCAAGTAAGGCAGAGCTGCTTGAAACTGCGGGAAAGAATGACGATATGGATTATATTAACAATAATTTGGGTAATTTTACAGAACTGCTTGCTAATTTGGCAAAAAATATTTACACAAGCATTGTTTCTGATGTAAATTCTATAGAGGTAAATAATAATGACCAGTCTGATCCGGGTGCTATTCCTTCTTCCCTTTTGTTGGAATTTGCATCTGCATTGGAGTTTAAAAGAATAGAGGAGATAGATAGTATACTTGATAAATTGCTAAGCAGGAATATTGGGGAAAAAGAGAAAAAACTGTTTGAGGAAATATCAGATGAAGTACTTATGGCAGAATACGATAAGGCAGGGCAATTATTGGACGCCTTTATGAAAGGGATTAGAAATGAGTAAAAAAAATAAGCCAAATAAATTTATTAGTTCCATAATAAACTTTGCGACATCCGGGAAGTACACTGATAAAAGTGATTTTGGCATGTCAGATTATTTAATAAGCTATGTTCTTTTAAATTTTATTAGTGTTTTGGGCGGCGGAATACTGATTGGTTTTATTATAGTCCGCGGTATGGAAGGAAAAATAGAAACTGTAATTGCATGTTCGGTTATGCTTTTAATTGCAGTGTTAACAATTGTTTTTTCCAGAATGAAGAAAATTGCTCAAATTGTTCCTGCCATAATGCTTATGTCTTTTTACGGGCTTTTGTGTATCGCAGTAACATTTCTGGGCGAGGCTGAAGGTTATAACTTTATGTTTGTATTCATGTATCCATTAACTACAATAATGTTAATGGGAATGAAGCTGGGCATTGTTTTTTCTACTACTGTGTTAATTGTAGTTTCACTGCAGATGATAATTCCGGGTCTTTCAAGGTTTAATTATGCTGTTACTACACCGGTACATCTTTTGGTTACATACACTTTGGTTTTCTCTGTAATGGTTGTCATTGAAACCACAAGGAAAACAAAGGATCGTTTAATAGAAATTCAAAATCATCGTATGCAGGAACTTAAAGAAGAAGCAGAGGCTGCTAATATAACAAAAAGCAGTTTTCTTGCCAATATGAGCCACGAAATACGTACACCAATGAATGCAATTACAGGAATGTCAGAATTATTGCTAAGAAGAGATCTAAGTGAAGAAGCCCGCATGGATGTACAGGATATAAAGCAAGCTTCTTCAAACTTAATTTCAATTATTAATGATATTTTGGATTTTTCCAAAATTGAAGCCGGAAAAATGGAGATACATTCGGTACGTTATATGCTTTCTTCGCTTATTAATGATACTGTAAATATAATCCGCATGCGTTTAATAGATAAGCCATTACGTTTTTTTACTAATATTGACGGTAATATTCCAAATAACCTTGTAGGAGATGAAATACGTATAAGACAGATCCTGCTTAACCTGCTTTCAAATGCTGTAAAGTTCACTGAAAAAGGCTTTATAAGTATGTGCATAACTGCTGAGAAACAGTCAGAGAAGTATATCTGGCTTAAGTTTGCCATTGAAGATTCCGGGCATGGTATAAAAAATGCAGATAAGGAAAAGCTTTTTGGTGACTTTATGCAGGTTGATACAAAAAGAAACAGGAGTATGGAAGGAACAGGGCTTGGTTTGGCAATTACAAAGCAACTTTGTATTGCTATGGGAGGTGATATCACTGTAGAAAGCGAGTATGGCAAGGGCAGTGTTTTTACTGCTCTTATACCGCAATTTGTCGATTCCAAAGATCCCATAGCTTCTGTAAATGATGCAGAGAAAAAAAACATACTTGTATATGAAGGGCGTATAGTTTACGCAAATTCTGTAAGCTGGTCTTTAAAAAATATGGGAGTACCTCATATAGTAGTGACAAACCTTGAAGATTTTACAGCTGCGCTGAATAAAGAAGAATGGTATTATATTTTCTCAGGATATGGTCTTTATGGTAAAATTAAAAATGCGATGGCTAACGTTTCTTTTATTAATGGCAAAACACCGCCTCTTGCTCTAATGATAGAGTCCGGCACTGAAGCTTTTATTTCCGATGTACGTTTTATTTCACTTCCTGTTCAGTCTCTGTCCATAGCAAATACTCTAAACGGTTTAAAGGACAGACAGGATTATTTTGATTCTTCAGGAATTTCAAATACAGTTCGTTATACTATACCAACTGCAAATATTTTAATAGTTGATGACATTGCTACAAACTTAAAAGTTGCAGAAGGTCTTTTAGCACCTTATAAAGCAAAAGTAAATACATGCCTAAGCGGAGCTGAAGCGATAGAAATTATTAAAAGACAGAATTTTGATCTTGTATTTATGGATCACATGATGCCGGATATGGATGGTATAGAGACAACAGAAATTATACGCACCTGGGAGAATGAGAGCAATGAAGACGCTGACGATATGCCGGATAATACGAAGAAATCAGAAAAACGGCAGAGAGTACCTATTGTAGCGCTGACTGCTAATGCGGTTTCCGGAATGAAGGAAATGTTTATTGAAAAAGGGTTTAACGATTTTCTTGCAAAACCAATAGATATTTCCAAGCTTGATGAAGTACTTGGGCGATGGATACCCAAGGAAAAAAGAGAAAAGATGACAGAAAAAAATAATAAAACGCAGGAACAGCCGGAAAAAGAAAATACTTCTCCTTTAATGAAAATAAATGGTCTTGATATAAAACAGGGTATTGCAATGACAGGGGGAAAGGAAGATTCATACCGTCAGGTCTTAAACATGTTTTGTACTGATGCCGAAGACAGGCTGCCTGTTTTAAATGAAAATTTGGATATTGATAATATTATTAAATTTACTACACAGGTACATGCCCTAAAAAGCGCTTCTGCATCCATAGGAGCTGCTTTATTAAGTAAAAATGCAGGGGATCTTGAAGCTGCCGGGCATAAAGGTGATATAGATTTTATTAAAACAAATATTGGAAGTTTTTGCCTGCAATTATCACAATTTATTGACAGCGTAAAAACAGCTTTGGAATATTACCCGGATAAGACAGATGAATTTTCATTAGATTCCGAAAAGGATCTTACGCCATTTTTAAGTGAACTGGAAAATGCATTAAAAATGCAAAATGTACTTGAAATAGAGCATTTGCTTGAGGATATCTTAAATAAGAATCCTGAAGGAAGACTGAAAAATATTGCGGAACAGATATCAGATTTTGTTCTGATGGCTGATTTTGAAAGTGCGATAGAATTAATCGGGAGGAAAATATGAAAAAACCAAAAATAAAACTAAGCGATAGGGTTACCTTTGTGTTTCTTCTTTTTTCCCTTTCTGCTACTTTAATGTTTGTAGTAACCCTGGTTGTTTCTGTTTATATTTCCAGAATGGAAACAGCTGTTCAGGAAAGCACCCATCATCATTTATTGGCAGCAGCTCAGGCAGCTTCTACTTTTTTAACTGTAGAGGAACTTGATCTTTTCCATACTGCCGAAGACATGGAAAGACCGGAGTGGGAAGAAATTAAAGAAAGGTTAATGCAATTTGCAGAGGATTACCGGGTCCTTTATGTATACTACTGGCGTTATCATGAGGAAGAAGGAACTATTCAATATATTATTGATAATGATGAAGACGAAGAGTGGATGGTAACTCCTGAATGGGTTTATCACCTGGATGAAGATCCTGCCACCGCAGAGGCTGTCCCCATTATAGTAGGCGGAAGTGCATGGGCTTCTAACCTTGGAGATTATACTGCATCCTGGGATGGTTTAATTTCCGGTTTGGCTCCTGTATTTAATGATGATGGAACTGTTTACAGTGCCGCAGGTGTAGATTTAAGCGATGAAATTATTATTAACCAAAGAAACAATATAAGAGTTATGCGCTCCGTTCTCTTTGCTTCGTTATTCCTTTCTATATTGTCAGGCTTACTCGGTATGTGGCTGTATCGCAGAAAAGCAGTTCAAAGTGAAAATAACAGCCTTGCCAAAAGTCAGTTTCTCTCCGTTATGAGCCATGAGATACGCACCCCCATGAATGCCATTACAGGTATGTCCGAGCTCCTTTTAAGAAAAGATCTACCCGATGATGCAAGAACAGATGTGCAGGATATTAAACAGGCCTCTTCAAACCTTCTTGCAATAATTAACGATATTTTGGATTTTTCAAAAATTGAAGCGGGAAAACTGGAAATTATACCTGTTAATTATTTATTTTCTTCTCTTGTTAATGATACTGTGAATATAATACGCATGCGGTTAATTGATAAACCAATACGCTTTTTTACAAATATTGATTCAAGAATTCCCAATAGTCTTTTCGGGGACGAGTCCAGAATGCGCCAGGTAATTATTAATTTACTCTCAAACGCCGCTAAATTTACAGAAAAGGGACATATCTCCATGACAATAACCATGGATAAACACCTTTCAAAACTGGTATGGCTTAGAATAGTTGTTGCTGACACAGGAATAGGCATTAAACCTGAAGATCAAGCGAAATTATTCGGTGATTTTGCTCAAGTTGATACACACAGGAACCGGAGTATTGAAGGTACCGGGCTTGGTCTTTCCATAACGAAAAAGCTTTGCCTTGCAATGGGAGGAGATATAAGTGTTGTAAGTGAATATGGCAAAGGCAGTCAATTTTCAATAACTATACCTCAGGATGTAAGTAATGAAGAACCATTTGCTGCAGTAGAGGATAACACAAATAAAAATGTTCTAATTTACGAAGGAAGAAATATCTATGCGCAATCTGTAAGCTGGTCTTTGGATAATATGGGAGTACCCCACCAGACAGTACATAACGAAGAGGAGTTTGAAGAAGCTTTAAAAAATAAAGACTGGTACTATATATTTTCCGGATATGGTCTTTACAATAAAATTAAGCCAATAATGGAAAAAACTGTTTTTTCTTCCGGGAATACTCCGCCTCTGGCTCTTATGGTGGAATGGGGAACAGAAGCTTATATACCCAATGTGCGCTTTGTTTCACTGCCTACGCAATCATTGTCAATCTCAAATACGCTTAACGGAGTAATGGACGGACAGGATTACTTTGACAGTACAGCTGCAGAAAAAATGATACGATTTAATATCCCCAATGCCAAACTCTTATTGGTTGATGATATTGCAGTGAACCTAAAAGTTGCTGAAGGTTTATTGGCACCATATAAAGCTGTACTGGACACCTGTCTAAGCGGATCCGAGGCAATAGAGCTTGTTAAACGTAATGACTATGATATTGTGTTTATGGATCATATGATGCCGGAAATGGACGGCATAGAAGCAACGGCATTAATTAGATCCTGGGAAAAAGAAAATTCCAGAAAAACTGTACCTATAATTGCCTTAACTGCCAATGCCATATCAGGAATGAAGGAAATGTTTATACAAAAGGGATTCAGCGATTTCCTTGCCAAGCCCATAGATTTAAGCAAACTGGATGAAATTCTGGATCGCTGGATTAATAAAGAGAAGAGAGTTAACAGTGTAGAGGTAAAGACACAAAATACTGTTATAGAATCCGGCCCCTTCTCTATCCCGGGACTAAATATTAAACAGGGTATTGCCATGACAGGGGGCACAGAAGCAGGATACAAAACAGTTCTATCAATGTTTTGTAAAGATGCTGAAGATCGCATACCTTATTTCCAAAGTACACCCCCGGAAGAGGATATAATAAAATTTGTTACACAGGTACATGCTCTAAAAAGTGCTTCTGCTTCCATAGGCGCTTCATTAATATCAGAAAAAGCAGAAGCTCTGGAGGCTGCCGGAAAAGCAAAGAACATGGAGTTTATTAATGAAAAACTCTCCGAATTTTCTGCTTCACTTACTGAGCTTATAGGGAACATACGCTCTGCGTTATTTAGTGTGGAGGATGCAAAGAATGAATCAGAATCTGATTCCATTAATATTACACTTTTGGATGAACTAACAAATGCTTTGGAATCCGGGAAAGCCTCTGAAATTGACGATATAATAGATGGTCTAATGTCTAAATCTATGGATGCAGAAGCAAAGGCTCTTCTGGATAAAATCTCTGATGATGTTCTTTTGGCAGAGTTTGCAAGTGCCAAAGCAAAGGTACAGGAGCTAATAGCCAAGCTGCAGTAATTAGAAGCAACCATAAAAAAAGTTGCACATGTGCAACTTTTTTACGGGAGTGACGGGACTTGAACCCGCGGTCTCCGGCTTGACAGGCCAGCGCGATAACCAGCTTCGCTACACCCCCATTAACTTCGTCAGTTTAGCAAAAAGGGAAATTTTTGTCAAGAACTATGCCTGGGTGTTCATTAACCTAGGAGCCGAGTGTCGCGGCTATGTCATGCATAGGCATGACCGAGGCGACGATGGTTATCGAAGGTTTCCGCGGCTTGTCGCGGAAACCTTCATACTTCCTTTCCCTTCCAGTCAGGTTTAATGCCTAAAAAACTCATAGCAGTAAGAAAAGTAAAGTAGGTGGGGGTAAAGAGTACATTAAAACCAAAAGCTATACTGTTCTTTGGCAGGGATGATTTAAAAAGAACAAGGTTGGCAATAGAAATTGCTAACATGGAAGATAATACTGCAAGCGGCAGAGGCCAAATTGAGGGTATAAAGGGCAGGACGGGGATAGCCAGTATCCCGGCTCCTATTGATATCATAAAAAATCCATAACATATATTTGTTGGAATATGCTTACTAAAGAGTCCCCCATTGTTCCAGCGCAGGTTTTGGTTAATTAGTTTCTTCCAGTTTTCTTCACCCTGGGTTGTAACATGAACATCTTTGCTTATTGCAGCCCCTATCTTGAATTTCCTTGTGGAACGAATTGCTGAAATCAGCGCAGCATCCTCTGTAGGGGTATATGGGATGGTACTGTATCCTCCTATAGCGTCCAGGCAGGATTTCTTAAATATTAGGTTATTGCCAAAGCCTCCTCCGGCTATTCCAAGACCTGCAAAGCATGCTGCATAAATATAGCGTATCCCATGCTCAAAACACTGGTATAAATAAAAGAAATTGTTTACCTCAGCTTTTTTAAAGACAGGTGCTATGACCAGTCCTGTTTTTTCATCAGATATATGTTTTACCATTCCCCTAATCCAGTTAGGGGGCATCTGGCAATCCCCATCTGTAAAAAGGATAATATCTCCCTCGGCTTTTTCTATTCCCTGGGTTAAGGCATACTGTTTACGGTTAACCCCGGGATTCTCTTTTAAACTAATTAAAAGGGTTTTTTTCCCTTCTACTTTTTTAAAAAATTCCAGTATCATTTCTGCAGTATTGTCCTCTGAACGGTCATCTATAAAAACAAATTGTGTATTGGGGTAATCCTGCTCAGCAAGACTCTTTAGGAGCCCTGGGATACGAAGGCTCTCGTTGTGTACAGGAATTACCAGTGAAACAAGCGGATAGTCAGTACACTCTTTTTGAGAAATCTTTTTGTCTCTAAGACATTCCAATAAAAGACCAAGTAGAAATAGTATGTGAAGGGCTGTAAATGATATTAAAAAGAAAAAACGAAAAAAATTATAGAAAAATAAAAAATCCATAAAATCCCTCTAAGATCCTTTTTCTCCCTTTTTATCTCCATGCTCTGGAGATAAGGAGATTCGAACCCCTGACCTATGCATTGCGAACGCATCGCTCTACCAACTGAGCTATATCCCCTTAATTAGAAAAATATACCAGTAATTTTCTTTATTTTCAATAACCCGCTTGTGTTTTTCCTGTTTTTTAGTCATTCTAGTCTTATTATGCCTATAAAAATTTCAAGAGATTTACCTGCCTATAATGCTTTAAAAGAAGAGCGTGTCTTTGTTATGACAGGTGAAAAGGCGGAAAGCCAGGATATACGCCCTTTGAACATCGCAATTGTAAATTTGATGCCTACTACTCTGGATACTGAAATGCAGTTGCTGCGTCTTTTGGGAAGCAGCCCTCTGCAAGTTGATATTACTTTTATTCGCATGGGAACCCATGTATCCAAAAATGCACCTCCGGGACACTTGGAAAAGTTCTATTTAAGTGCCCATGAAATGATGGAAAAAAGGCTGCGATACGATGGCTTTATTATTACAGGTGCACCTGTAGAAACCCTGCCTTTTGAGGAAGTGGATTACTGGGACGAACTTACAGAGATGATAGATTATACCGTAAAAAATGTATTTTCCACTCTCCATATCTGCTGGGGGGCACAGGCTGCATTATACAGGCATTATGGCATCCCAAAATATGACCTCGATAAAAAACTTTTTGGGATTTTCCCCCATGGCATAAACGAACGCTTTTCTCCTCTTTTTAGGGGTTTTGACGATGAGTTTCTGGCACCTCAATCCCGCCATACCACAAGCGATAGGGATGCAATTGCCAGGGAGCCGGCTTTAACCATACAGTCCGAGACTGATGAAGCCGGGGTCTTTATATCTACCGCAAGAGAAGGGAGGGAGATTTATGTTTCCGGTCATTTAGAATATGATCCCCTAACCCTGGATAGGGAGTATAGGCGGGATATGAGCCGTAATTTGCCCATAGAGATCCCTGTAAATTATTACCCTGAAAACGATCCTTCTAAAGCACCTGTTGTACGTTGGAGAGCACATGCACATTTATTTTTCTCCAACTGGCTTAACTATGTATATCAGGAAACTCCCTACGATCTAAATGAGCTTAAATGATAGATAAAAAAGCAGAACACATGACTGCCCTGTCCGGAAAAGAAATGGTCAGTAAGTCTCATGAGCGTATAATTTTCCGTGGTTTAGTGGACAGCCTGGAAGCAGAAGTAATTGAGGCTCAAGTGCTGGCTATGGAAAAAGGCAACGAAAAGCTATGTAATTATTTTGGAGAAATACTTGATTGCCTGCGTTCCATTATGGCAGCCGATGTAAAGGATGAGCCATTGCCGCCATTCACAATATTTGGTATGGATTCTGATACTATACGTCTTAAAAGCCATGATAGCGGGAAATTTGAAATACCCAATTATAGTCATGGAATTTTAGCTGCAAGAATTAACACTCTTAGAACAAGTGTAAGAGAACTTGAACTGTGTGCTGTAAAAGTATACGAAAGTAAAAGAGAAGATATTGTTCTATATTTAAACAGGCTTTCCAGTGCCCTTTGGTGGCTTTATGGACAGTTTATAAATGGCCGTCATCTATAATGACTATGTCTACACGCCTGTTAAAGGCCCTGCCTTCTTCTGTATCTTCGCTTGCCAAGGGCATGGTGTGACCAAAGCTTGAAACCTGAGCTCTGTATTCAGATACTCCAAGACTTGCAAGGTAGTACAAAACGTTAAGCGAACGCTGAGAGGCAAGCTGCCAGTTGGATTCCCAAACTATGCCGTCTACGTTTACTGCGTCTGTATGCCCTTCTATGCGAAAGCGCCTGTTGCCTACTTCTGATGAGTTTAATAAAATTGCCAGGTTAAGGAGAGTGCCACGCGCAAGTTCTTGATTTATCCTTGCGCTGGCAGATTCAAAAAACATGTCCGAAGCAAAACTTATTATTAAGCCTCTTTCGTCCTGGGTAACTCTAACATTATTGGAGTTTTGCACCGGATTAAAAAGTGCTATTGCCCTTCTATAGGCATCGGCAAGGGCTCTTCCTGTTGTGGCAGAGGGAAGCATGGATAGGGTATTCCCTGTTTCCTGCATGCGCCCTATGGTTAGTGAATAACCCCAGCCCATATTTGCAAAGTAATCTGCTATGGCACTTAAGGTATCTTCCTCTGTAACAGGGTTAAATAAAATTGCAAAGAAGCAGAGGAGTAAGCATAACATGTCGGCGAAAGTCGCAAGCCAGCCCTCGCCGGCTCCACCTTCATCCTTTTTTCTTCTTTTAGCCATATATTAAGTCTCTATTCCTTAACTTCATGTTCCAAAGCTTTGCGATCTTCGGGTGTAAGGTATGCAAGGAGTTTTTGTCCCAGAATGCGGGGATTATCTCCTGCCTGTATGGAAAGAACGCCCTCTATTATCATTTCTCTTGCATTTGTTTCTTCGTTATCATAATGACGGAGTTTTCTGTTTAATGGAATAACTACACCGTTTGCAAGAATTGATCCGTAAAGTGTTGTAATAAGAGCAATGGCCATATTGGGACCTACGGTAGTAGGGTCATTAAGGTTTCTCATCATGGCTACCAGTCCTATAATAGTTCCCCACATCCCCGCTGCCGGAGCTACAGTTGCCCACAGATCCAAAGATGCATGTTTTCTGGAATGCCTTTCCTGCATTTTATTTATCTCTATTTCCAGCAAATTTTGTATAATATCTTTATCAGTTCCGTCTATGGAAAGGCGTAGACCTGTTCTTAAAAAGTCATCGTCTATGTCCTGTATTTCTTCTTCCAGAGAGAGTAATCCTTCCCTTCTTGCCTTTTCCGAAAAGGAGATAAGTTTTCTTGCTATTTCCTGTTCTCCAAAATTTGGAGTTTTAAATGCCATACCCATGGTATTTAAGATCCCCATATTGTCGCTGAATTTTGGTCCCCCAATAAACAGAATAGAAAAAGAACAAACAATAACTATAAAGAAAGACGGAGCATCTGCAAATGCGAAAATAGGCGTGCCACCCCAGATAATACCGGTAATCATTCCTCCGAATGCACCGACAAAGCCTACGATTGTAAAAATGTTCACAGAACCTCCTATCTTGTGAAGATCATTACTTATATTTTCGGCAAATTCTGTATAAAATCCACTTTTCTACCAATAGAATGATGTAAAATATAATGTAAAATATGCTAATATAATCCCATGAAACAGCATGTTGTATCGGCCCTTGTAGAGAACAGGGCAGGAACTTTAAGCCGTGTTGCCGGTCTTTTTAGCCGCAGAGGCTTTAATATTGATAGTCTAACCGTGGGCGAAACCATGGATCCCTCCATTTCTCGCATGACCATAGCCGTAAGCGGCGATGACGCCATACTGGAACAGATAGTCAAGCAGATAGGGAAGCTTGTTGATGTAATTGCAGTACGGGAGCTTGCTGCGGACTCCTGCCTTAAACGGGAAATAATGCTTGTTAAGGTAAATGCAGGTGAAAAAACCCGTCCTGCCGTCATAGAAATAGCAGGGATATTCCGTTCCCGCATAGTTGATGTATCTGCATCTACAATTACCATAGAAGCTACCGGTGATATGGATAAGTTAAACGGACTTCTTTTGCTTTTAAAACCTTATAAAATCATGGAACTTGCCCGCACCGGCCTTGTTGCTCTGGAACGCGGAGAGCTGGTGATGGAGATCCCTGATGATTAAAATTTTTGATACTACTTTAAGAGATGGTGAGCAGTCGCCCGGTTTTAGCATGAATATGCAAGGAAAGATAGAACTTGCCAAGGTACTGCAAAAATTAAAGGTAGATGTAATTGAAGCAGGTTTCCCGGCTTCCAGCCGCGGCGATCTGGAGGCAGTAAAGGCAATTTCTGCCTTGATAAAAGACTCTACTGTTGCAGCTTTATGCCGCTGCAGGCAAAGTGACATAGATGCTGCCAAAGATGCACTTTTTAAAGCTATTTCTCCCAGGATACATATATTTATTGCTACAAGCCCTATACACATGATGCATAAACTAAAAATGAACAAAGAAGAAGTATTGGATCAGGCTGTTGAATCTGTAAAATATGCAAAAAAAATATTTTCTGATGTAGAATTCTCTGCAGAAGATGCATTTAGAAGTGATCCCGATTTTGTATGCAAAATTTTTTCTGAAGTTATTAAGGCAGGTGCAACAACTGTAAATTTTCCCGATACCGTTGGTTATGCCATGCCTGAAGAAATTTTTGAAAGGATTAAATACATAAAAGAGCATACCCATGGAATAGAGAAAGCAGAATTATCCATACACTGTCATAACGATCTAGGGCTTGCTGTTGCAAATTCTCTTGCTGCCATTAGAGCCGGGGTAACTCAGGTAGAGTGTACAATTAATGGAATAGGAGAGAGGGCAGGGAATGCTTCGCTTGAAGAAATTGTAATGGCTTTAAGAGTTAGGAACAAAGATTATTCTAAAGATGTTTCTTATGATACCCGTTTGGATTCCACCCAGCTTTACATTGCCAGCCGTCTTGTCAGCCAGGTAACAGGCGTAAAAGTGCAGCCTAACAAGGCCATAGTTGGAGATAATGCCTTTGCACATGAATCAGGAATACATCAGCATGGCATAATGGAGAACAGCAGCACTTACGAAATTATGACTCCCGAATCCGTAGGGATAAGCAGAAACCGCATGGTACTTGGAAAACACTCAGGAAGGCATGCTTTTAAACAGAGGCTTAGGGACCTTGGAATAAGGTATAAACTTGACGGAGAAGCTTTTATGAAGCTCTTTACAGAGTTTAAATTATTGGCTGACAAGAAAAAAATAGTAAATGACAGGGATATAGAAGCTCTTGTAACAGAAACAACAGCATCCATTCCGGAAACCTGGAAGCTGGACGACTGGGCTGTTAATACAGGTTCTGCGTTAGGTGCTTTTGGTACTGTAAGGCTGCTGCATAAAAATGGCGAGAGACGCAAAGCGGTAAGTATGGGAGACGGGCCCATAGACGCTGTTTTTAAGGCAGTGAATCAAATAATAGGAAAAGATCCGGATTTAACCCTTTATGAGTTAGGCGCTATTACTGACGGCTCCTCTTCCCAGGGAGAGACCATGGTTAGAATAGCCTGGAATGGGCAGCGCTGGAACGGCAGAGGTCTTTCCACCGATGTTGTAGAGTCTTCTTTAAAAGCCTATCTTTCTGCCGTTAATACCATGGAATGGGAAATGCAGGGGGAGAATTATGGAAAATAATAAAATAGAAATACTTGACACAACACTAAGAGATGGCGCACAGGGAGAAGGCATATCATTTTCTGTTGGAGACAAGCTTGCCATTGTAAGGGCTCTTGATGAGCTTGGCATAACATGGATAGAGGCAGGAAACCCCGGCTCTAATCCCAAGGATATAGAGTTTTTCCGCCTAGCAGGGAAGATGAATTTGGAGCATGCAAAAATCTGTGCCTTTGGTTCCACAAGAAAAAAAGGTATAAAAGCCGGTGATGATACAGGGCTTAAAAACCTTTTGGATACCGAATGCCAGGGCCTTGTTGTTTTTGGAAAGAGCTGGGATCTTCATGTAAAAGAAGTGTTAAAAGCCAGTCCCCAGGAAAACCTGGATATGATCTTTGAATCTGTGTCCTTTTTAAAAAAGGAAGGACGCTTTGTAATTTTTGACGGAGAGCACTTTTTTGATGGCTGGAAGTCTGATTCAGGCTATGCTTTTTCTTCGTTAAAAGCTGCCATGGAAGCAGGGGCGGACAGAATAGTTCTCTGCGACACAAATGGCGGAACTTTCCCGGACAGCATTATTGATGCAGTATGGGAAGCTGCAAACTATCTTGGAGACCCCGGAGAAATATTAAAAACATATTTAGGCATACATGCGCATAACGATTCTGACATGGCAAGTGCAAATACCCTTGCAGCAGTAAAAACAGGATGCCGTCATGTGCAAGGTACCCTTGTTGGCTTTGGTGAGAGGTGCGGAAACGCGAGTCTTGCCGCTATACTGCCTAGCTTGGAGTTAAAGTTGGGCTTTAACTGCCTCCCCAAAGACAAAATGCTGCTTTTATCAGAAAAAACAAGGAATGTTGCAGAAATTGCAAATGTAATGATACCCGAAAATATGCCCTATATAGGCAGGCAGGCTTTTACCCACAAGGGCGGAATGCATACAGACGGCATAATAAAAATTACCACATCTTTTGAACATATAGATCCCTCACTCGTAGGTAATGAGAGAAAACTCTTGATTAGCGAAGTTGGAGGCCGTTCTGCCATTACAGAAAGGGTAAAAAAAATAGACGCTAGCATTACAAGGGATAATCCTGTTATTCATCTTATTGCAGAAAAACTAAAAAATATGGAAGCAGAAGGCTGGCAGTTTGAGGGTGCTGACGGCAGTTTTGAAATTTTTGTCAGGCGGGAACTTGGAATTCATAAATCATTTTTTAGTATAGAAGCTTACCGCGTTGTAACTGAACACCCGGAAGCCAGTAATATTTCCTGCTCCCATGCCTGGGTTAAAATACTTGTTGACGGCAAAGAGGAAATCTCTGCTGCAGAGGGGGATGGTCCTGTTCATGCCCTCGATACAGCACTTAGAAGGGCATTAAAATTCTTTTTTCCCGAACTGGAAATGGTACGATTAAGCGATTACAAGGTAAGGGTAATTAACGGGAGTGAAGCAACAGCGGCAAAGGTAAGGGTTTTGATTACTTCGAGCGACGGCAAAAACGAGTGGACTACCCTTGGTGTTTCTGAAGATATTATAGATGCAAGCCGTGCAGCTCTTGTAGATTCCATTGAATATAAACTTATTAAAGATCTGGAGCAAAAAACATAATGCAGTATTCCGGAGCAAGAATATTAATAGAAACTTTAATTGATCTTGGTGTAGACATAGTTTTTGGATATCCCGGCAGTTCTGTGCTGCATATTTACGATGAGCTATACCGTCAGAGAAAGAGGATAAGACATATACTTGTAAGTCATGAACAGCATGCGGCTCATGCGGCTGACGGCTACGCAAGGTCTAGCGGCAAAGTAGGTATATGCATTGCCACTTCCGGTCCCGGTGCGACTAACCTTATCACAGGCATTGCCTCTGCATATATGGACTCTGTGCCTCTAATAGCAATTACAGGTAACGTTCCAAGGGCTCTATTGGGGAAAGATAGCTTTCAGGAAGTGGATATTGCCGGTGTTTCCATGCCTGTAGTAAAGCATAGCTATATAGTAAAAGATATTAAGGAATTGGCTTTTACTGTAGAAGAGGCATTCTTTGTTGCAAAATTCGGGAGACCGGGTCCTGTTCTTATTGATATTCCCAAAGACATAACATCCACAAAAACTATTTGGTATAAAGAGGAAGGTTTTTTTTCTCCACGAAGAATACGCCTTTTTAATAAATATAGGCAAAAAGAATTTTCAGGCGATGAAATGAAAAAAGCCATAGCCTTACTTTCTTTGTCAAAAAAGCCCCTCATTTTGGCAGGCGGGGGAATAATCAGGGCAAACGCAGAGCCGGAATTAAAAAAACTTGCAGAGAAAATAAATGTTCCCCTTGCATTAAGTTTAATGGGTATAGGAGCCCTTCCTTATAATCACTATCTTTGTACAGGTTTAATTGGAATGCATGGAACGCCTGCATCCAATAAAGCGGCACAAAAGGCTGATCTGCTTATTGCACTTGGAACACGTTTTAGTGACCGCGTTATATGCAAGGCATCCATGTTTGCAAAGACAGCAAAGGTAATTCACTTTGATATAGACGAAGCAGAAATTAATAAAAATATTGAAGCCAATGCCTTTATACAGGGAGATCTAAAGAGAAGCCTAAAGGCATTTATCTCCATGCTCTCTCCCCGTAAAGAGAGCTCCTGGAATATGCAGGTAAATAAATGGAAGAAAGATACTGAACCCAAAAGGAAGGAGAAAAGCCTTAAGCCCCGCTTTATTATAAAAGAGACTTCAAAAAAGCTCGGCAATAATTCTATTGCAGTAACTGATGTAGGACAGCATCAGATATGGGCTGCTCAGTACTTTCCCGCAGTAAAAACCCGGTCTTTTATCAGCTCCGGTGGGTTAGGCGCAATGGGCTTTGGTCTGGGCGCAGCATTAGGTGCAAAACTGGCTAATCCCTTAAAGAATGTCGTTCTTTTTACAGGAGACGGCTGCTTTAGAATGAATTCTGCGGAGCTTTCCACCCTTAATGCATATAAAATTCCAATCTTTATTGTACTTTTTAATAATGGTGTACTGGGCATGATTAGACAGTGGCAAAATTACTTTCACGAGGGACATCTTTCCGAAAGTACTCTCTCTCCATGCCCTGATTATTTAAAGCTCTGTGAGGCTTATGGCATTAGAGGTTTTAGGGCGGATACGCCGGAATCTTTTAAAGAGGCTTTGGGAAAAGCCATGGCAGAGTTTAGGAAAAACAGGCCTGTGTTGCTTGAAGTATGTATAGACCCTGATGAGAAAGTCCTTCCCATGGTGCCTTCCGGAAAACCCATAGACGAACAAATTATAAACTAGAAAGTAAAAAGACAAGAGCCGGAATTGTAAGCATAGAAAAAAGCGTGCTCATAAAGACTATTTTTGATGCAAGCTCGCTGTCTGCTCCATATTTATCTGCTAAAATAGCTGTTGTTACTCCGGCAGGAGTTCCCGTCATGATAACGGAGATCCCCGTAATAAGATGCATGGGGCGAAGAATAAAGAGTATGCCAAATACAATTAAAGGAAGAACTATAAGACGAATGGCGGAGAAGTAAAGAGCAAGCGGACTAAAGAGCTTATCTGCCTTAATATTTGCAAGCACGCAGCCAACTACCATCATGGATAGGGGAGTGGTACAGTTTCCTAAGCTTACTGACAGCTTCTGTACCAAAGGCGGAGGTGTAAAATCCAGCAGCATGGCCAATAAGCCCAGGAAAGTTGCTATCATGCATGGATGTATGAATATTTTTTTTATATCTCCTTTCCCTGTAAAAACAGCAAGCCCTAAACTCCATATAGCAGTTCTTAAGGGGATTAAATAGGCTGCTGTGTATGCAAGAGCTCCTGTACCATAAATGCTTTCTACAAGGGGTATTCCCAGGAAGCTGGCATTGGGTATCATCATTGCATAAAAAAGCACCTTTCTTTGCTCTGTACCTTTTTTACGAAATAGTATGTTTGCCATTAAAAAACCCAATGCCAAGGTACCAAGTGAAATTAAAAAGATTATACCCATAGCCGGGAGTTCTGAACGCTTTGTCCCAAAGAAAGATGTAAGAATTGTACATGGTAAAAATACATTTAATATAAGTTCGCTGAGAGAAGAACGTGAGTTTTCGTCAATTATTCGAAATTTTACAGTTAAAAAGCCGGTTATTATTAGGCATAGCAAAAAAATTTGCATTTCAAACACATTATTACTCCATTAGTACTTAAAATGCGAAATAGAAGACATACAATAGCCAAGGTGGAGTTTTGCCTTCAGCAACTCCTGAAAAAAAGACCATGGAGTTTGCTTTAGCAAACTCCAAGCTTAAAATGCGAAGCATTTTAAGCAATGATCCTGGGCTGAATCGAACAGCCGACCTATTGCTTAGGAGGCAATCGCTCTATCCACTGAGCTACAGGACCTTGCCTGGTATGATACCCTTTATTTATACTTTTTATAACAATTCAATGTCAAGGGATTTCTCTAGGGGAATTCTCCTATGGGAATTCCCACTTGATATCTTGGTTTTTGCATTGTAAAGTTGCAGTAATATGGTTAAACGGATTTTTACAGAGTATAAAGAAGGCTTTGATATAAGAGCCAAAAGACTGCAGGATGAGCTTGTTAATTTATTTATGGATTTTGGCAAGTTAAGGATAGTAAAGGCGTATAATGTAGATTTAAAAAGCGAGAATGACTTTTTACTTTTGCAGAAAAATGTTTTTGCAGAAAGCCCTTCAGAGAGGATTTTTTTTGAAGCTGTATCCTTTCTTGAAAAAGACAGTGTTTTTATTGGAAAAGAATTCCTGGCAGGTCAGTTTGATCAGGAGGCAGACGGCTATGAGCAGTGTGCAGAGCTCTGTCTTGGATATAGACCAAAAATTATAATTAGCGAATTTTTTATTTTCGAGGGGCAAAATAATAAGGCTGTATCACAGGCAGTTAAATCTTACCTGATAAATCCTCGTGATTCAAAGGAAGTTTCTCTAACTTTGCCTGAAGGCATAATGGGTAGTTCAGCAAAGCTTGATGATGTCACTATTTTAAGCGGATTTTGCATGGAGAAAGACCCAAATAAAATAGCCTCTCAGTATGCCTTGGCCATGTCCATAGAAGATATACGTTTTTGCCAGGATTACTTTTCCAAAGAAGGCCGCGATCCAAGCATGACAGAGCTTAGAGTATTGGATACCTACTGGTCAGATCACTGCCGCCATACAACGTTTAATACTGTTCTGGATAATATCACAATAGAAGATGGTTCCGGAAATAATTCGCCTCTGGCTAATGCATTAAAGCTCTATATAGAAGCAAGAAAAGAAGTATATGGTGATAGCGAAAATAGCTCAAAAAAAGTAAGCCTAATGGATATGGCTTCCATTGCCTCCAAAGTATTGAAAAAAAGAGGGTTTCTTGATGATCTAGATGAATCTGCGGAAGTTAACGCATGTACAGTTAAAATAAAAGCTGACTTTACTGACGGCAGCTCTGAACCCTGGCTCCTTCTCTTTAAAAACGAGACACATAATCACCCTACAGAGATTGAACCTTTTGGTGGTGCTTCTACCTGTCTTGGAGGAGCCATAAGAGACCCGCTTTCCGGGCGTGCCCATGTTTACCAGGCCTTGCGCATAACAGGAGGAGGCGACCCCAGGGGGAAAATTTCTGACACCCTGCCCGGCAAATTACCCCAGATAAAAATTGCAAGAGAAGCGGCCAGTGGTTATTCTTCCTATGGCAACCGGATAGGAGCTGCGGCCGGGCAGGTAGTGGAATTTTACCATCCCGGCTTTATTGCAAAGAGGATGGAGCTGGGAGCAGTAATTGCCGCAGTACCTGCAGACTGGGTAAAGAGGGAAGAACCCAAAGCCGGGGACCTAGTTATCCTAGTGGGAGCCAAAACAGGCAGGGATGGAATTGGAGGGGCTGCAGGTTCTTCCATGCTCGATGCCGGTACAGCAAATATAAGCATGGGAGCGGAAGTACCAAAGGGGAACCCCCCTGAGGAAAGAAAAATAGTACGTCTTTTTCGTAAGCCCCATGTAAGCCGCCTTATAAAACGCTGCAATGACTTTGGTGCCGGGGGAGTCTCTGTCGCAGTGGGAGAACTCTCTGATGGTCTGGATATAAATTTGGATTCTGTTCCCCAAAAATATCCCGGTCTTGATGGAACTGAACTGGCAATTTCTGAGTCTCAAGAAAGAATGGCTGTAGTTGTTTCTTCTGATGATGCAGAAAAATTTATTATTGCTGCAGCTGAAGAAAACCTTGAGGCCACTGTAATTGCAGAAATTACAGATAGCAAGCGTCTTTGCATGAAGTGGCGGGGTAAAAAAATAGTAGATATTTCCAGGGAATTTCTAAATACCAATGGAGCGCCAAGAAACACTAATGCTTTAATTAAATCCCAAAACATAAAACATAACGAGCAAAAAACTAAGCCCTCTGCTTCTGTAATGCTCGATGAGCTGGAGAGGGAATTAAGATCATTAAGAAGCGGAAGCAGAAGGGGCTTACAGGAGTACTTTGACAGCAGTGCAGGTTCGGCTACTGTACTCTCCCCCTGGGGAGGCAAAGAGCAGGGTACACCTGAATGCGGTATGGCAGCGCTGCTTCCCTCCCTGGACAAGGAAAGTAAAACTGCCACTTTAATGACTTACGGTTATGATCCTGTAACCATGAAGCATGATCCCTACCATGGTGCAAAAGGCTCCGTTCTAGAAGCCCTGGCAAAATTTGCCTGTCTTGGGGGAGATCCTTATAAAGCCAGACTTTCTCTTCAGGAATTTTTTGAGAAGACAGTAGATCCTGAGAGCTGGGGTCTGCCTGTAGCTGCCCTTCTTGGTGCGTTGGAAGTCCAGCTTAGACTGGGTATACCTGCCATAGGCGGCAAAGATTCCATGTCCGGAAATTACATAGACCCGGAAAACAATATAGATATAAAAGTTCCGCCCACCCTTGTTGCCTTTACAGCCGGATATGTGAGTGTTGAAAATATCCGGCAGGGGTCTCTTAGCGGAAAAGCAGGCAACTTGATACTGTTCCCAAAAAATCAAGGACAGGATGAAATTGATTCATTCAAAAATAGTTTGGAGCTCCTAAAAATACTTACAGATGCAGGTAAGGTAATGTCAGCGTATCCGGTGGGAGCAGGAGGAATAGCTGCCACTATAGCTGTGATGAGTTTTGGGAATATGTGCGGAGTGGAGGCTTATTCAGAAGTTTTTAATGAAGTGAATGAGTATAACTACCAGGGAAGCTTTTTAATAGAACTTAATGGAGAAACACTTCCTGACCTGCCTGAAAAGTTAAAAAATACTTTTGCCATTGTGGGAAGGACATTGAGTGAGCCTATTTTCCGCATAGTTAATGAAGAAGCAGAAGAAGTTCATTTAGCTGTACTTAAGCGCGCCTACGAGTACCCACTTTCAGATGTATACCCTGTTAAGTCTAAAGAAGCCGAAGATAATGATAGCGCACTAAAAATACCTGCTTTTGATGCTAAGAAAGCAGTGCATGTTCGTAAAAGCCCTTCTTCCTCCTCTCCTCTTGTTTTGCTGCCTGTATTCCCCGGAACAAACGGCGAATGGGATATGGAAAAAATGTTCCGGAATTACGGAGCAAATATAGAACAAGTGCTTTTTAGGAATAAAAATAGCGAAGATATAGAACTTTCATTAAAAGAACTGGCTTTGAGCATTAGTAAAGCGGAGATAATTGCCTTTTCCGGAGGCTATAGCCCGGGTTCAGGCAATTTTATAAGTCAAATTCTTAAAAAACCTATAATAAATGACAGTTTAAACAATTTTTTGGATAAAAAAGATGGTTTAATACTTGGAATTGGTGAAGGATTTAAAATTCTGCTTGATACAGGGTTTTTACCTAATGAGTCTATTGTTTTTGGAGTAAACTCCATAAACCGCCATGTCTCCCGTATGGTTTATACAAGGGTAATGCCAAGTAATTCTCCCTGGCTTTCTTTGGAAGAAGAGGGCAGCATACACGTACTTCCTTTAAGTAGTAGTGAGGGGCGTCTTGTTGTTAGCAGCGAAAGGGCAGAAGAGCTTTTTTCTGCAGGGCAGGTTCCCTTTTGTTATGTAGATTCCGGTGGGAATCCTACTATGAATGAGCAGCATAACTCCGGTCCTTCATCCTTTGCCATAGAAAGCCTTTGCAGTACTGATGGCAGGATATTGGGTAAAATGGCTCATTCTGAGCGTGCGGGGCAATATGTGCATATCAATGTGCCTGGTAATAAAATGCAAAGGATATTTGAAGCCGGTATAAGATACTTCCAATAGGATTTTGCAAAAAAAACGTCTTGTAAACAATTATATACTCCGATAATCAAAAGAGGAGTAATAGTTTTGCAGTTTAAAGACGTTTTCGACCCCGATCAACCTAAAATACGCTTTTGGGCTTTACAGTTTTCACTGGGTTTTGGCATCATAGGTATATTTCTGTTTTTTTCCATAGTAATGGCTTTTTTAAGCCTGGGCACTTTTATATCTGCCCCGGGTTTTTTCTTTATCCAGTCCTATGGCATTTTGGCTGTGGCTATTCCTTTTTTCCTGATATATGCCGCCTACCTTCTGGCTGATACTCAGTATAAACCTGAGCGTATCTTTTTACTTTGCGCAGGGATACCGCCTTTCTTTACCATTGCCTTTGGAATTTACTGGTTCAGGAATTTTGATGTGCTAAGATATCAATCAGATTTTATTGCCAATGCAGGATTACTGGGTTTGGGTTTCTTTGTTTTTTTTATGATAGTCCTTCAGCTTCTTGTGTCTACCTTGATATACTTTATCCTCTTTAAAAAGAGCAGCATTAAATCCATAAGCTCATCTGTAAATTCATCCATCAATTCCATAAGCGAGGAAATTACAGGAATGTTTTCTGCTGATGAAAGTCTTGTTGAAGAAGAAACTATTGAAGAGGCAGCAGAACAAGAGGCAGGTGAACAAGAAACAGATACAGAAGAAGAGCTTGAAGACGGGGAATTTTTTAATTCATCTCATATAGATTCATATTTTTCTCAAGATGATGATGAATCAGATGATCCGGATGCTCCTGAAAAGCCATGCCAAAGATTATTTATCCCTATGGCAAAAACTGAAGAACCTGAACTCTCATCGGACATAGAAAAAGCATTGGCAGAAGCAAAAGCATATGCAGAAGCTTTTTCCTCGGCAGCTTCGGCAGCTAATACTTCTGTAGAAAAAGCAGCTCCAAAACGGAAAAGAGGTCTTCCCTATAAGGTCCCAATAGAAGGCTTGCTAAAACAATATCCGGATGGAGAGTACTGGATTATTGATGATGCAACAAGGGAAGCAGCGTTAATATTAAAAGATACTTTTAAGGAATTTAATATACAGGTAGAAGTTACAGGCATTAGAAAGGGACCTGTAATAACTATGTTTGAGATACTTCCTGCGCCCGGCATTAGACTGGCAAAGATAGAAAACCTTGCCGATAATATTGCGCTGCGCTTGGCAGCTCAGTCTGTGCGTATAGTTGCACCCATTCCGGGAAAGCATGCAGTTGGTATTGAAGTTCCCAACATAAAAAGAAACATAGTCTCTTTTCGGGAAATTATAGAAGGTGAATTAAAGCGTGACGGCAAAAAGCTGGAAGTACCAATGGTGCTTGGGAAAGATATAACCGGAGAGGCTGTAACAGTAGATCTAACACAAATGCCGCATCTTTTGATTGCAGGTGCAACAGGTTCCGGTAAATCTGTCTGTGTAAACTCCATGATACTGTCGCTTTTATATCAAAAGTCGCCTGCGGAGTGCCGCTTGATTCTTATAGATCCAAAAATAGTTGAGTTAAAGCTTTACAATGATATACCTCATCTTTTAACGCCGGTAATTACTGAGCCAAAAAAAGCATTTCAGGCTCTGCAGTACTGCATTTTTGAAATGGAAAGGCGTTATTCCTGTCTTGACAGTATGGGAGTAAGAGACATTAGGAGCTATAACAGGCGCATAAAAGAGAGAAATATTGCAGCAGAGAATATGCCCTATATTGTTGTTGTAATTGATGAGTTTGCCGACCTTATGGCAACTACAGGGAAAGAGATGGAAAGTACTGTCGCCAGACTTGCTGCAATGAGCCGCGCTGTTGGTGTACACCTGGTCCTTGCAACTCAAAGACCTTCCATTGATGTTATTACAGGGCTTATTAAAGCCAATATTCCAAGCAGAATTGCATTCATGGTTGCAAGTAAAATGGACAGCCGTATTATTATTGACATGGTAGGTGCAGAAAAACTTTTGGGAAAAGGGGACATGCTTTATGCGGGTGCAGTAGATCCTTTCCCCATTCGTATGCAGGGAGCCTTTGTATCTGAAGAAGAAGTAGAGAGCGTTGTAGACTTTGTTAAAAGTCTGGGTGAGCCTGATTATATTGATGATGAAATATTTTACGACGAAGAAGAAGAAACTGACCCATCACTCTTTTCTGAGGGAGATGATCCCCTTTACGAAAAAGCGCTGGAAATTGTCTTACAGCAGGGGAAAGCAAGTGCAAGTTATATACAGAGGCGTTTAAAAATTGGCTATAACCGCGCTGCCCGCATTGTAGAGATTATGGAACATCATGGAGTTGTAGGACCTGCCCAGGGATCAAAGCCAAGGGAAGTTTTGCGCGGCGCCTAATGCATATGCATAAATGCATTGGCATTAATGCATGATCACTAAATTGCGCCCGCCGTTTTTTGCGGCATAAAGTGCTTCGTCAGATTTTTTAATTGAACTTTCCAATGTATCACCTTCGCTGAATTTGGCAAGCCCTATGCTGCAGGTAATTATTATTTCTATATCTTCATAATAGGTAATTGTATTTTCCATTATTTCTCGTATTCTTTCCATAAGCTTTACTGCTTCCTGTGCATCAAGCCCGGTAAACAAGAGTACGAATTCTTCTCCCCCATAACGGCCCACAAGATCGTAAGAGCGTATTGTGTTGTGTATAATATCTGCCGTCTTTTTTAAAACTGCATCTCCTGCCGCATGACCATAAGTGTCATTAACTTTTTTAAAGAAATCCAAATCCAGCATGGCAGTATATATGGTCTGATTCTGTCTTAATGCCCTGTTTATATCTACAACTGCAAGTTCAGTAAAGTGCTTGCGATTATAAATACCTGTAAGGGAATCTATATAAGCTGCATTTTCCAGATCCTTCATTAAGTTCATTGTATCTGTTATGTCTCTAAAAAGGAAAATCTTTGCCCGCACATTGTTCTTTGCAATGACAGGACTCATGCTTGCCCTGTAGTATCTTGTTTCTCCGTTTTCAATTGGAAACTCAACAAAATCATTTTCTATATCATTAAGTTCACTTGGCCAATTAGGGATACTGCTAATTAATTCTCCCTTTGGTGCGACCGCTATACCGGGGAATATTTTTTCGGCAGCCGGGTTAGAAAAAAGAAAGTTATAATCATCGTCAACCAGAATAAAACCTTCCTTTACATGCTCCATGGCTGTTGTTGTGGCTGTATGTATTATTTCGAAAATATTAAAGTGCATAATCCCCAGGTATAAAAAGATACTCATGATTGCCATGGAGTAGGGGGTGTAATAAAAACGCTGTGCCTGCGGCATGGAGTGCACGCTTATGTAGTAAATTACCTCAAAAACAAAGGGAACTAACATGCATAATGAAAAAATATATAATTGAATGCGGAATTTTTTTGACCATATTTTTATTCTATGCAGTATTATTCCCAGTGACATTAAAATACAGATACTTGGTAAAAAATGGGAAACAAGATACACAGAGCCCGGTGTAAAAGACAGGTATTGGAAAGGACCTCTTACAAGGAAATAATCCCTATACATTAAACCATGTTCCCTGGTTGTCCACATAATAACGATGATTGCAATGGTTAAAATTATAAGTGGAGCCTTAACGAATAATTTATGTAGTTCTACACTGCAATAATTTGCAATAAAGAAAAAGGTAAAAAGGGCAGTAAAATAGGTTCCGGTATACAGAACTTTTACACCTGCAAAGGCTTCCTCCGCATTTGTACTGCTGATTTGCAACAAGTATCCAAAAAGACTGAGAATGACCATGGCCTGCAGGAGTAAAAAGTAGTTTCTCCTATAGCTTTGCCCCTTAAAAAGGGCAGAAACCCATATAAAAAGGGATATTGCAAGGGCAATACAGACAATAGTGATTTGCAATGTGTTTTCCATATATACTGTACTCAAGCAAATATATCATGCAGGATGATTATTGGATAGACACCCATTTATATTCACCATTATCTTCCAGGCCAAAGAAGTCTGCATAAGAGATTTTCCATGGAGATTTTCCTGTTTTTGAGCAAATATTTGCAATGGGGATACTGTTTTTTATTAAATGCTGCCAGAATCCTGACCCTCCAATTTCTCCCTGTAATATTATCCCTACCGGTGTTCCTTCCCTTATGATGAGCCTGCGGTAATTTTCCCTGTCTTCCCTAACCAGAACTTCATCTCCCTCCTGCGGGCTTATTAATCCCAAAGATAAGGATGGCAGGTTAAAGAAGTTAATAGTTGTTTTAAATGCAAATAGATCATCATATGCCCATTTTGTCCCTGTCATGTTATAAGCTGCTATATCTCCCTGTTTTTTCGCATTGGGCCATATACCCGATAAGCCTGCAGCGTCTCCTGCTGCATAAATACCGGAAACGCTTGTCTCAAGGTATTCGTTTACTTTTACAGCTCTTCTTTCTGTTAGTTCAAGGCCATTGTCAAAAGATGCCGGGCTTACGCCCACCGCAACTATCACCATATCGCAGTCTATTATTGTCCCGTCATCAAGTTCCAGGGAACTTATATACTCCCCTGAGCTTTTTGTGTTTACCATTTTTCTTGAAAGGTGGAACTGTACTCCCCTTTGTTCAAAGAGCTTTTGGTATGCTCCTGCCGCATGTTCATCAAGGTTAATGGCAAGCACCCTTGGGGCCATTTCTATTACATCAATTTTCTTTTCCTCTCCTGCCTCCAGTATGCCGTATACCGCATCAAGACCCACCAGGCCTCCTCCTATTACTGCAATTCTTTTGGCTTCCTTTATATTTTTTACTATTGCCCTTACGTCATGAAGATGCCGGAGACCAAATACATTCTTTGCAGTTTTAAGTTCTCCTATGGGAGGTATAACACTGTTTGCCCCTGTTGCAATTAAAACAGTATCACCTGTATCAAGTTTTTCTTCTCCTGCATAAACGGTCTTGCTTTCAGCGTCCAGCTTTGTAACTGTTTTTCCCCTTATCCATGTAATGTTAGGCGCATTAAACAAATCGTCATTAACAAAATTTATGTTTTCTTCGCTTCGCTCGCCGGATATTACCTTGTGAAGCATGCACCTGGAATAAACTTTTTCATCCTGTGAAATAATAACTATATTGTCTTCCGGTTTTTCTTTCCTTATTCTTTTTACTGCGCTGATTGCAGCGGCTCCGGCTCCAATTATTATATGTTTCATCTATTCACCCCCAAAAACTTCTTCCACATGAATAGCTTTATTCGGGCAGGACAGTACACAGTTGGGTCCTTCCTTACCGTCTTTGTGAGTATAGTCCCGGCAAAAATCGCATTTAATAATTTTTGAGCGGCTTAATTTGTCCGGTTTTATATTTCCGTAGGGACAGCTCATTACACACATAAAACAGGCGCCGCATCTTTCTTCGTCATACAGTACATGGCCGGTTTCAGTGTCCTTGCTTAGTGCGCCTGACATACATGCACCTTCACATTCGGGTGTAGCACAGTGACGGCAGAATAATGGAATGTAAGAACCATCTTTTGCATTGATTGTAATTGTATGTCGTGCTTCATTTTCTGTATCAAGAAGGTCAAGATCGTATATGCTTCCTTCTTTTTTTCTGTGGGATTGCATGCAGGCTATGCTGCAATTTTTACAGCCTTCGCATTTTGTTTGATCAATAATTATTCTCTTCATTAATGATCCCCCTATATTTTTAAGGCTGCTCTTTTTTCCATTATTATTGCTTCAAGAATCTTTGCAGATTCTGCTGCATCTTCATTTATTATCACTTGGCCCCCTGTTAGAGATTTCATGTCCTGGCATAAAACCTGACTTGCAACTTTGCTTCCTGTAACAAAAGGAGCTTTGCCAAGATGCAGGGGTAATCCCAATGCAAGACCAAAACAACCATCCGCCAAAGCCTGTTCTTCGAGCCACTGTGCGGCAGATAGCACCAACGGAAGCTGTGGTATGTCTATGTTTATAGCTGCGGCAAGCTCTGTTGCAACTGTTTCCAGGCGTCCTATGGCAAGACAGGGACCAAAGTTTAATACGGGGGGAATACCAAGCTTTTTGCAAACTGCTTTAAGTTTGGGTCCTGCCATTTCTGCAGCTTCGGGTACCATTAAACCTACATTTTCTATGCCGCCTGATGAACAACCTGCCGTTAAAACAATAATATCTTTTGCAATTAACTCTTTTACCAGTGCAACCGTAAGCACATCGTGCCCGCCTGAAACTAAGCTTGAGCAGCCAACCACACCTGCCACTCCTTTAATATCACCTGCTACAATTAAATCAATCAAAGGCTGCCAGCTGTCTCCCAGGAATTTTTTAAAGGATACTTCACTTACACCTGTCAAAGTATTGTCGTTCCCATGTTCGGGTAAAAGGTTTAATTTTACTTTCGGACGTCTTTCTTTATAGGCGGAAACTATCTTATCAATAATTAATTTGCTTTGAGCTTCAGCATCTGAAAATTTAAATGGTATAAATTCTGCATTTGCCTTTTTTGCTACATCGTCAATGCAAATTTGTTTTATTAATAGTTCGTCACATATTGCCTCTATACCCGGCAGGGTGCAGTTGAATTCTGAAAGGACTGCATCAATGGCACCGCTTGCAAGAATTGCCTCGCTTGTATAGTTGTTTCCTGCATGCCCCGGGAAAATAGCTGTATAGTGTGCCCCCCTAAGCTGTAAATCCTGACCAACACATGTACAGCCTATAATTTTAAAACCCTTGGCTCCTGCTGCTTTCGCAAGTGAAACAACATCGTCCTGGTTAAGTTTTTCCTGCAGGTGAACAAACATGGTATGCTGATGCCCTGTTATCATGATATTAATATAGTCAGGATCAATTACCCTTAGTCCCACCGGAGCAAAACGAATTTCCGGTTCCCCCAGCAAAATATCGTTTAACAGGTTAGTAAGGGTTAGTCCGTAAATCCCTGTAGAAATTCCAAGTTTTAAACAATCGAGCAGCATATTAACGGGATCGGAATTAAGGTTAGTGGAACATTTTACAACACCCTTGAATACTTCTGCTTTAGCTCCTCCCGGCAATATACCCAGTTCCTGCCATGCTTTTAAACGGGGAGGGTAAGCCATTTTTTCAATCAGCTCCATTTTTATGTATTCCGGTTTATGTATATCATTAAGTATAAGTTCTGCTATTTTCTTTGCTCTCTCATGGTTATCACTGTCTGTAACGCCGAAAATGCTGCATAATTTTTCCAGAGCTCCCAAGCCTTTTAGGGGGAGCTTCTTTTCTGCTGCATATTTTAAGTTAAGAGCTGTGTTTTCCACTACATGTATATAACAGCCGGAGCCTGAGGAAACGGCTCTAAGGAGATTCCTCGTTACAATTACATCAGCACCGGCTCCGCAAATACCTCTTGGAGCATCAGGAGTAATTCTGCAGGGCCCATTGGCACAGAGCCTGCAGCAGAGACCCTGTAATCCAAAACCGCATTTTGTTTCCTGGCTTTCCACTCTATGATGTGAAGTCTCCATGGGTAGTTTTGCAATGAATTCTTCCAGTGTTTTATCTGCACTTTGACAGGTACTGCAACTATAACGCATATCATTCATATCTATACTCCTCTGACATTCAATCGGAAATTAACATACACATATGATAACGTTATGTCATAAATGAGAAGATGTCAAATAAAAATGTTAGAAAAATATTGAGTTTTTATGGATTGGGAGGGTTAATTATCTCCGGGATATTCCTCGGTTGATCTACCCATTCATGACCTGTTTCCGGAATTAAAGCACGTCCTGCTCTCTCTACACCGGCTCCCGAAGGGCTCCTGCTTATTAGTGCAAGACCTAAACTTACTACTAAAAATAAAGCCCCCAAGACAGTGGTAGCCCTCGTAAGTATGTTTCCGGAGCGTGAACCTAGTGCACTTCCGCTGCCTCCGGCAAAAATACCCCCAAGGTTATCTCCCTCTTCTCCCTGAGCCAAAACCAATAAAATCAATAAAACTGCGATGATAACAAAAAAAACCATGATCACTGCGCTTAGAATTTCCATCTATATCTCCACTGCATATACGCAAATTATTTTTTGTTATCCTATCAAATTGAGAGAGACTTGTCAACGACCATGAAAAACTCCTTATTTTTACATTTTTTTCAAATTTCTTCTTGACAATAGTTAGGTACATAAGTTAATATTTAGGTAACTAACAATAAGGTTCCTAACTAAGAGCCTAAATATAAGGAGAAATTATGAATAAAATGGATGTACTTGACAGTCTGCATTATCTTGCCAGGCTTTCCCGAAGGTTTTACAGCAGAGAAGGATACTCAGGCAGGAGTGGAAACTATAGCGAAGGCCATGGTGATAGGCATGGCAGAGGCCATGGTAGAAATTATGGCGGGGGTAGAGGAGGCAGGGGCGGTCACAGGCACGCTTCGCACAGTGAAATGAAGCTGTTAAATATTCTTAAGGCAGAGGATGCCATTAATGCAAGGGATTTAGCCGAGAGGCTTGATATAAGACCATCCTCCCTTAGCGAAGCCCTGGACAGACTGGAAAAACGAGGAGTAATAGAACGCAGCAGAGATGAAAAAGATTCCCGGGTTTATTGGATTAAATTAACAGAATCCGGAAGAAATGAAATGGAGAATCATTTTGAAGAGCATAATAAAGCACGTTTAGAGATTGAAGAATGCCTTACCGAGGAAGAAAAAAAGACATTTTTACTTATCTGTGAAAAGCTAAGCACACATTTAATCTCGCTCACCTCAAATTCCACATTGGGGGAAATGTAATGGATAAAAACGAAAGGTTCATACGCATGACCACAAGCCCTGTGGAAAAGCTTGTATGGAACATGGCTCTCCCCAGTATTGCCATCACCTTGACTAGTTCCATATACAATATGGCAGATACCTTCTATGTTGGGCGTTTGGGTACAAGTGAAGTAGCAGCAGTTGGAATAGCATTACCTCTTATGACAATAATACAGTCCATAGGAGTCTTTTTTGGACAGGGCTCAGGTATTTATATGTCAAGACTTTTGGGTGAGCAAAAAACTGAGGAAGCTTCCAGGGTAGCTGCTACAGGGATGATTACAGGATTCCTTTTTATGCTGCTTATGGCAATAACCGGTATCTTAAATATTGACTACCTGGTACTGGGTCTGGGAGCTACCCCAGCTATCTTAAACCATGCCAGGGAATATTTATTATACATATTGATTGCATCCCCATGGATGGCAGGTGCTACAATATTAAACCAGCAGCTCAGGCTTCAGGGCGGTGCAAAAATGGCAATGATAGGTATGATGAGCGGAAATGTGCTGCATATACTGCTTTCACCTTTGTTTATTTTTGTTCTTGGTCTAGGTTTAAAAGGTGCTGCCATAGCTGCAATGTTAAGTCAGTTTACTAGTTTTATCATACTCTTTTGTTATGGCTCAAAGCGGCAGGGAAATATAAAGATAAATTTCCGTCACTTTACACCATCACTATCTAACTATTATGAGATCTTTCGCGGCGGTGTTCCATCCCTTATGCGCCAGGGACTTATGGGTGTAACAAATATTATTATGAACCACTTTGCCGGAGTATATGGAGTTGCCGCTATCGCAGCAATTTCCATTAACAATAGAATCATGTTAGTTGCTAATTCTGTTCTGATAGGAATAGGGCAGGGTTTTCAGCCTGTCTGTGGTTTTAACTACGGTGCAAAACTATACAGCAGGGTTAAGAAGGCCTTCTGGTACTGTGTTAAAATAGCTACGGTCGGGTTATCCATTATTGCTTTAGCCATCTTCATCTTTGCACCGGAGATAGTTGCCTTTTTCCGCAGGGACGATATAGAGGTGATTGCCATGGGTGCGAGGGGACTCAGGCTTTTGGCATTAAGTAAGCCTTTTATCCCCCTTGTCATTTTATGTACAATGATGACTCAATCATTGGGAAAAGCCCTCTTTTCCAGTATTTCTGCAATGGCAAGGCAGGGGCTTTTTCTGCTGCCCTGTTTAATAGTTTTTACACGTCTTTTTGACCTTGGCTTATTGGGGATACAAATTAGCCTTCCCGCAGCAGATTTTATTTCCTTTGTCATGGTTATACCTATGCTGATAAGTGTTATGCGAAAAATGAAGGAGGGTTGATAAAAGAAAAATACCGCAAAATTTGCAATGAATCACAAATTCTGCGGTATGTAAGTTTATTTTGTAATTTGAATTAACTTTGCCTGGGCTTCGGCTTTCTTGTTAATGTTTATAGAAAGGATACCATTTTTAAATGAGGCTTCAATTCCTTCTGCATCTGCATTTTCAGGCAATTTAAAGCTGCGGCTAAATGAAGTACTCCTTCTTTCCTTTATAAGGTAATTCCCTTCGGTTTTTTCTTCATTTTTCTCACTATGTTTTTTGGATTCAATGCTTAAATTTCTTCCGTCAAGACGTATTTCTATGTCTTTTTCTTCAAAGCCGGGAAGTTCTGCTTCCAGATGATAGGATTTCTCGGTTTCCTGTATATCTACCGAGGGGGTATGGGTAGATATATCTCCCCCAAAGAAGGTATCAAAGTACCTGTCAAAACCGTTAAATGCATTTCCAAATACACTTGCACTAAAGTCCCTGGGCCTGTATAAACTAATTGTCTTCATAGTTATCTCCTTTGTTTGGCAGGTTTTTATATATAGGCTAACAGCCCTTTAGTTTTTTCTTTCCTGCTAACACTTATATATTAGCAATAAGCGTGCCAAATAAGAGAAATGTATAAATAATCTTTAAAATTTGTTCAAATTTCTTGTTTTTTTCTGATTTTACAGTCATTTCTCCATTTTTATAGCAAAATTTCTGTATTTTCCTGTATATTTTGTGATGTTAAAATTCAGAATGAGTAAAAATGATACAATCTACAGTTTTTGCCTGTAAAAGTGGGTAAAAATGACCCATTTTGATCTATTCTATAATCCCCAAACTTCGCCAAGAGCAGCACATTTTACCCAGGCATCTGATGACTTTTTTATTCCGGCATCAATTTCTGTGCGTATTATAGTCTCTTTGATACTGTCTCCCTGTAAAAGCGGGATATGTAAAAAAACAGGTGACATGCCGGGATTATTTATTAGTATATCTCTTAAAGAAAGTAAAATGCTTTCGTTTTTTGCTGCTTCCTGTGCCAGGCGTATATGGATTTCTTTTAGGGGAGGGCTGTCATCTTCTATTACAGTAGGTGCTTTTACTTCTTCTTTTACTGCTGTCACCTGTTTTGCTGCCTGTCTGATTAAGCTGTTTAAATTCAAAATACTGCTTACTTTTAATGATAGATTTTTTTTATCATTTCCTCTGGGAGCATCTATATTCCCTTTAAGGGCCAAAATTTCATTTACTGTAACCAGAGCTTTACTGTTTTCCCAGGTTTTTGCAAAGAATAAAAGTTCAATTTCCCCCCTTGGATCCTGTAAACCAACGAAAGCCATTTCTTTGCCATTTTTATCTACATGGGTTTTAATTGATGTTATGCTTCCCAGTATTGTGTATGCCCCCGGTTTTATTTCATTAGGAGCAGCGAGGTTGGGAATGGAAAGGTTTAATTTTTCTGCGTAGTTCCAGATGTTTCTGTATTTTTCCCATTTCTTTTCTTGCGCTTCTTCCTCTTTTACAAATTCTTCAGTATCATTACTGTTAATACATTCTTCTACATTAAAACTGCGCTTGTCCCTGTCTGCCTGATACTCCAGCTTTCCTTTTATTATTACAGCTTTGTCAGCTTCTATACTGTCGCGGCACCTCTCCCAGGCAGCTGCAAAAAAAACAAGTTCTATTTCGCCCCTGTAATCTTCCAGGACGGCAAAGGCCATTTTATCTCCCCTGGAGGTTGTTATAACTTTTACGCTCTTAATTAAACCAATAAGTATATATGAGCCGGGAGTCATTTCATCAAGTTTTCCAAGGTCTATTTTTACAAGTTTTTCCCATAAGTCTTTGTATTCGTCCAGAGGGTGCCCCGAAAAATAAAAACCTATTAGTTCTTTTTCGTTTTTTAAGGTATCTGATCTTGTTGCTAGGGGGAATTCTTCGAAAATAAAATCTTCGTACTCCTTTTCTCCTGCTTCTCCAAAGAGACTCACCTGGCCGAATTTTTTATCGTCCTTAATGTTTTGAGCATATTCAACAGCACGCTCAAGGTTTCCCTGCAGATTTTCCCGCGTTATGCCAAAGTTATCAAAGGCTCCCGTAAGTATAAGGCGCTCTATGACTGCCTTGCCTACAGCTTTTATATCAACCTTGTTTAAGAAATCCGTAAAGTCTTTGTAACCTGTTAGTTCCCCAGTTGCAGGATCTGTACGGCTTTTTACAATTTCTTCTGCCGGTCCTTCGCCAAGGCCTTTAATGCCCAAAAGCCCGTAAAAAATTCTGCCGTCTACAACAGTAAAAAGTTTTTGCGATTTATTTATATCCGGCGGATCTATGGTAAGCCCCATTTTACGGGCTTCTGATATGCACTCAGAGAGCTTGTCCTTGTCTGCGGAATTTATTTCGTTTGATAAGTTAGCCGCCATAAACTCGGCGGGGAAATTTGCCTTTAGGTAGGCGGTGTGATACGCTACAACTGAATATGCTGCAGCGTGGCTCTTGTTAAAGCCGTAACCTGCGAAGGGAATAAGAAGGTCAAAAATGTCCTTTGCTTTTTTTTCACTATGCCCCTGTGCAATGGCGCCGGAAATAAACTTACCTTCCATTTCGTTCATCTTTTCTATTATTTTTTTCCCCATGGCCCAGCGTAGTATATCAGCCTGGCTTAGGGTAAAACCTGCAATTATCCTTGCAACCTGCATAACCTGTTCCTGGTAAACTATTACTCCGTATGTTTCTTTTAAAACTTCTTCCAGGCTTGGGTCGGGGTAAATAATTTCCCTGCGACCATTTTTGCATTCTATAAATTGCTCTATATTATCCATGGGACCGGGTCGGTAAAGGGAGTTTAGAGCAGTAAGGTCTTCTATGGAACCAGGCCTTGTTCTTTTTATTATTCCCTGCATACCATCGGATTCAAACTGGAAGACTCCAAAACTCCTTCCCTCTCCAAGCATCTTAAATGTTTCTGCATCGTCTTCGGGCACTTTTTCAACATCAAAATTTGTATATTCTCCGCCCCTCTGACGAATAAGTTCTTCAGTATGTTTAATAACATCCAGTGTTTTTAAGCCAAGAAAGTCCATTTTTATAAGACCTATGGGCTCTAAAAAACCCATGCTGTACTGTGTAGCAATGCTCCCTGTCTTTGTATCTCTGTATAGCGGAACAAAGTCATGTAGTGGTGTTCTTGTAATAACAAGACCTGCCGCATGTATGCTGGAATGCCTGTGGAGCCCCTCAAGTTTTCTTGCCAGTTTAAAAAGTTCCGTATAACGGGGATCTTCTTCCAGTTCCCTTAAGCGGGATTCCCCCTCTATTGCCTTTTTTAGGTTAATCTTTGGATCTTTGGGAATTAGCTTTGTAATCATGTCAGATTCGGGAATACTAATGCCTAAGACGCGTGCTACATCTTTAACAACTGCCTTTGCGCCCAATGTGCCGAATGTAATAATCTGACCAACCCTTTCCCTTCCGTATTTTTCTGTAACATAGTTAATTACAGCCTCACGCCCTTCGTTTGCAAAATCTATGTCAAAGTCCGGCATTGTTACCCTGTCTGCGTTAAGGAAACGTTCGAAGAGGAGATCGTATTTTAAGGGGTCTATGTCTGTTATGCGAAGTGAATAGGCAGCTATGGAGCCTGCTCCTGAGCCTCGCCCGGGACCTACGGGAATATTCTGTTCCTTTGCCCAGTTAATAAAGTCTGCAACAATAAGAAAGTACCCTGTAAAACCCATTCCAATTATTGTATCAAGTTCGTAGTTTGCCCTCTTTTTTATATCTTCCCAGATTTCCCCTCCTGTGCCCTTTTCAAGCCCTTCTTTTATGCGGAGATAGCGCTTTTCCAAACCTTCCATAGTCAAGCGGCGGAGGTAGTCGTCTGCACTGCTGTAATTGGATGGGATCTCATACTCAGGGAGGTATTTTGGAAGGTCGTTTATTTTAATTTCCGGTATTTCTACATTGCACCTTTCTGCTATGCGCACTGTATTTTCTATTGCATCCGGGCAGTAGGAAAAAAGAGCCTGCATTTCTTCCGCACTTTTTAGGTAAAATTCTTCGCCATGGAACTTTTTACGTTTTTCGTCAGTTCTTACCTTGCCCGTTCCCACGCAGAGGAGTATGTCATGCGCAATATTATCTTCCCTGTCTATATAGTGAACATCGTTAGTCGCAACAAGTGGAATATTTGTATCGCCTGCAATTTTTATTAAGGCTTTGTTTATATCTTCCTGAGATAAATCGCCTTTAAACTCATCGGCGCTAATGCCGTTTTCCTGTATCTCAAGGTAGAAGTTAGGACTCCCGTCTTCGTCTTTTCCAAATAAGTCTTTATAGTAAAGAGCCTTGTTAACCGCCTCTTCAGCTTTCCCTGCCTGTATTAAACGGGGAATTTCCCCTGAGGCGCAGGCGGAAAGTGCAATGAGCCCGCCATGGTATTTATTAAGCAGTTCTTCATCTATTCTGGGTCTATAATAAAAACCTTCGGTATATGCAAAGGAGCAGAGTTTTAAGAGGTTTAAGTACCCCGTTCTGTTTTTTGCCAAAAGCACAAGGTGGTAGTACCTGTTATCACTCTCCGATCCCTTTTTATCGAACCTGGAACCCGGGGAAACGTAAATTTCACAGCCTATAATGGGTTTTAGGGTCTTATCGCCGCTCTTTACTTTCTTGCATGCCCCTATGAATTCCATAGCTCCAAACATGTTCCCATGATCGGTAAGGGCTAGATGGCTCATCCCCAGTTTCGCAGCCTTCTCTGTAAGCGCCTTTATAGACGCCGCCGAATCCAGTAGCGAAAAATCAGAATGTACGTGGAGATGGACAAAGCCTGCCATAAGGAAATTTACCCTGAAAAGTGGGATTTGGAAAGGGGGGCTTACAACCGCGGATCAACCGGCTCGCTTTCCAGCGCCAGTATGCCAAAAACGCACTCATGAACACGGTACAGGGCTTCGTTTGAGGTAAAGCGTTCCAGTGCTTCCATTCCAAGGGCGAATTCGTTTAATGCAAGATTGCGTTTTTTCCCTAAATATCTTTTTTTCAGTATTTCAAGATTGTTATTTAAAAGGTATTCGGGACTGTATATGATGCGCAGGTATTCTCTGCCGCGGCATTTTATGGCAGGCTGTAATAGCTGCATACCTTTTTTGGCAATGAAATCAAGCGGCTTTACAACCATGCCTTCGCCGCCTGAGGCAGTCAATTCTTCCCACCATTGTATGCCCTTTGCAATGTTTTTTTCATCTGTTAGATCTATGGTCAGATGATCAGTTGGCATAAAAACAGGATCTATGCCTGTCATGTACCGCGTAATGTACTCCATGTGCAGGAGATGGTTTTCTGTATTCCAGGTTTTTCCCTCTGTAGCAAGGATGTGAAAGGGAGCAATGCGGTAGTCATCAATTCTTTGTACATCCCAGCAATAACGGCGGTATGCATCAGTATACAGGTTAAGAGCTTCTTCGCGTTCTGTATACTTTGCAAGAAGAGATTCAAGATCAGCATTAGTCTGTGTCTGTCCTGCATTAGAATGTTTGCCTAGTGTTACAATTGCATCGCTTATAACATTCCTTGCCATAGACAAAGAGTTACGCCCTGCGAAACCTGACTGAGCATATTGTTCTTTGAGGAGTGCTTGAGCTTTTGCCGACCATGGCATAAGTTCTGTGTCTATGCAAAGCCATCCTGTGTTAAAGTCGTCCCAAAAAGATGAGGCGGTCAATGTATTTTGCAATCGTGTTAGAATTGCATTTTCAGTTTCTCTATCATCAAAGAAAGGTCTGCCTGTACGGGTATAGATAATACCGAACCTGTCATCAGTTATGCCAAAACGCTTTTCTGCTGTTGCTTTGTCTTTGCATAGTACTATAACTGCCCGTGAGCCCATGTGCTTTTGCTGGCATATAACTTTTTCTACACCATGTGTTTTATAGTAATTAAATGCTTCGTATGGATGTTCCAGATAATCTGGAAGAACGCTTGTTTCGCATGGTGACATGGTGGGCGGCAGATAGATGAGCCAATGCGGGTCAGCGGCAAAGCGGCTCATGAGTTCCAGAGCTGCAATAGAATTCTCTTCTTCAATTTTTACAGTACGACGCAGTTTTGTTTGCAAATACTTTTTTCCAAGTACGTCAGTTATATTGAGCAGGTCATCAGCTTCCACACTTTTAAGCGCTTGTGCCGGTGCGTAATATTCCTGCTTTGCATGTACCTGTACGATTTCCTTCTCCGGGTACCGGTACGCTGTTAATGCACCTCCGAACACACAGCCTGTATCTATGCAAACAGTGTTATTAAACGCCTGAACTTCGGTATTGGCAGTATGACCAAAAACCACCAGTGCTTTGCCTCTGTACTCATTTGCCCAGGGCAGCCTGACAGGTAGGCCGTACTCATCGGTTTCACCTGTGCTTTCGCCATAAAGGCAAAATTCCCTTACCTTGCCTGAACTTCGTCCCTGATACTTTTCTTTGAGCCCTGCATGGGCAGCTACCAACTTGCCTTCATCAAACACATAGTGGTTGACTAAAGCATCAAGGAAAAGCTTTACCTTTTCTATAAAATCTGTATCCTCTTTTTCCAACTGTGTTATTGTTTTGTCAATTCCGTGCGTTAGTTGCACATTTGCACCTTTGAGTTTTCTGCACAGTCTGACATCATGATTACCTGCAACACAAAATGCACTGCCTGATTCTACCATGTTCATTACAAGGCGCAGTACTTCGGTATTTTTGGGGCCCCTGTCGCAGAGGTCTCCTAGAAAAACCACTTTGCGGTTTTTGGCATGGCTTGCGGTGTAGTTATCAGTATCAACAGTATAATTTAGTTTGCTTAAAAGCTCGCATAATTCATCATAACAGCCATGGATGTCTCCAATAATATCAAAAGGCCCTGCTTCGCTTTTTTTGTTATTCCAAAGTGGGACTCGCACTATTTCTGCCTGTGCGATTTCTTCTTCAGATAAAACATAGACATAACGAAAGCCTTCTTTACGCAACCGCTTAATAGTATTCTTAAACTGTTCAGCCTGATGCGCAATAATTCTATTGTCAAGCTGTCTGCCTGTTCTTTTATCTTTGCGTTCTCTAATTGTTTTTTCTGAAACATTTAGCACTATAGCGACAACGTGGCAGTTATGCTCTTTTGCAAGACGCAATACCGATTCCCGCGCGGGTTTTTGAATATTTGTTGCATCAATGACAGTTAAAAGTCCCAGCTCCAGACGTTTTCCGGCTATATAATAAAGCGCATCAAATGCCTGCGTTGTAACCTGCTGATTATTTTCATCATCCGAAATGATGGCTCTGAAATAATCGGAAGAAAGAACTTCGGTAGCTTTAAAATGCTTTTGTGCAAAAGTTGATTTTCCGCTGCTTGCAACTCCTACCAATGCTACGATGGAAAGATCGGGAATTTCTATATGCATAATTTAAAAACTCCCATCTGACTTGCCTCTCCAAGATTTTCATCCGATTCCCCTATCCCGGAAAATTGCACGGTATAGCCGTATTTTTCTGCTGTCTTTTTGGCCCATTGTTGAAATTCCCCGCGTGTCCATTCAAATCTATGGTCGGTATGACGTAAATCTGTTTCGGCTATCCTTTCATATTGTGTATTGTACTCCCTGTTAGGTGTAGTTATTATCACTAAAGGAGCTTTAATATAGGCAAACAGAACCTGTTCAAAAACAGTAAGACGTGCCAAGTCCAAATGTTCAATAACCTCAATAGCGCAAACAGCATCATATCCTTGCAAGCGGGAATCCTTATACATAATTGAACTTTGAAAGAGGGAAATGCGTTTTTGCATTGCATCGCCGGCACTGTCAAGATGTAGTTTTTTTTCAGCCCTCTTTAGAGCAAGATGAGAAACATCGGTACCGCTAATACGAGTAAATTGCCTGTCTGCGGCGAGCATGCGTAAAAGCTTACCTTCCCCGCAGCCTATATCTATTACGCTTTTGGCATCATGATTTTTTAAAGCTGTTATAACACTCCCAAAACGCTGTTCATTAAGATTAGGTTTTTTCTCATTTCTTTCCGCCTCAGCTTCATCCTCACCAGACAGAGCTTCTGTATCATCAGACACAAGCTGCATAAATGCTTTGCTTACAAGTGGACGGAGCCTTTTTAAATAGCGGCTGGTTATATATTGTTTTTCGGGATGGTGCGGCAGCCAATCTTCGGCATTGTGCAGCAATTTTTCCACTTCATTATCACCAACCCAGTAATGTTTTTGATGATCAAACACGGGGATAAGGACATACAAATGACTAAGTAAATCACGTAAGCGAATTTTTCCCTTTAAGTTAAGATTTATTGTATTACTTTTACCCCATTCAGGAAAATGATCATCAAGGTTTATAATTTCATAGTTTACTTTATACCCCAGCGCTTCAAAAATTTTGTTAATCATTATGGGATCGCTTCTGCATGGCAGCATGGCTATTGTTGCTTCAAGATCAAGCTCAGAATCTGATAGCGCCTGATATTCTCCTGCCTGCCCTGTCATGGCAGTTCTAAATACTTTTTTTATTGCCACACTTAAAAAAGATGATGCAACATAGGGTCTGTCATTAACGTAGTCAAATACACTGTCTTTGTGTGTGCCTACTTTGCCTCGTGCTAGAGCTATGGGGTTTATGTCCAAAAGAAGTGCTGCTTGAGTCTTTTCATTGCTTATGCAGGGATAAAAAACATAAGCACTGCCAAACGCAAGATCAAATTTTTGAGGACGTGACGGGTTTTTATGTAGCAGGTAGCCAAGTTCATCTGTGTTTTGCCCTGAATAAGTTATTGTTAGAAGCATGCTTATTCTCTCCCCAGCGGCTCTATCCCTATGGAAAACAGCAGAGCATTCACATCGTCTATATTGTAGATACTTTTTCCCAGGCAGTACATAATACAGACATCGCGGCTGGAAGAGTTGCTTAGCGCATAACCTGCTGTTTGTAAGAGCTCGTCAAAGTCCTGGCGAGACAGTTTCAAAGCAAGTGCAAAACTGATGGCTATGTTCATGGAAGGATGCCTTGCATCAGGTCCCATTAGGCGAGAGTAGTACCTCCTGTCCACATTTGCTTTTTTGTATAGTTCTGCCGGTTTAAGACCTTTTTCTTTTCGTTTTTTGTCCAGGGCATGTGCAAAGCCGCCCAACTCTTTATGCTTTTTTATATAGTCGGATGCATCATCAGAAAGGTCGCGGAAGGTAACAGCGGCAGTACTTTCTTCCGATGCTTCTTCGAAAGCTGTCTCCGCATCTATTTCCATTACAATTGCGGCAAATACTTCCTGAGCAGGAATATAATGATCTTTTAGGTATTCTCTTAGCCCTTCAATAATATTTTTATCAATCATCCGATTCCCTAATATCAGCACAAATTTCTGCCACCATGCAGTACATCTCCTGTATTCCATCCGGGCTTGCCTCATAATCACATGCATAATCAGCATGAATTCCAAGCTTATCCCCTTCTTTGGCAACATCAATATTAGCACCCAAAAAGATAAATTCCCAGCTATACTTTTCACTCTGATGCTTTATCATTTCTTTTACAGCGGAATATGAAAATTCGCGGCTTGCATTCTCAAGGCCGTCTGTTGTAATTACAAAAATTACCTTGCCCGGGCGCTGTGCCTCAGGGCTTTCTCCCAACCGCCTACCAACCAAATTTATTGTTTTCCCAATAGCATCCAGCAATGCAGTATTGCCCCTGGTAAAATAAGTTTTATTGCTAAGGCAGGCTTTTTTTGCATCTATTCTATTGTGGAGAATTTCATACCTGTTATCAAAAAGAATAGTGGTAATAAAGGTCTCTCCAAGACCTGCCTGCTTTTTTACAAAGCCGTTAAAGCCCCCTATAGTGTCAGCCTCTAGACCACTCATGGAACCGCTCCTGTCCAAAATAAAAACAATTTCCGTTAATTTCTGATTCATGTTAAAACTCCTATTAATTGATATTAAGGAAGTTTATCTCGCAGCATACTACAAGTGGTCGTCAAAAAGGCGACATTGATGTATTATTTGCTATGTGGCAATGTCCTATATGCGGAAGAGACTTTAAAAATAAAAACCAGAGCCATTACTGCAGTATTAAGCCGGCGAATATTGACGACTATATTGCATTGCAGCCTGATGAAGTACAGCCCATATTGCAAAAAATCCGTAGAACCATCAAAAAAGCTGCACCAAAGGCTGTAGAAAAAATATCATACAGCATGCCAGCCTTTTGGCAAGGGGAGTATCTTATTTACTTTGCTGCCCATAAAAAACATGTGGGGATTTACCCGGGCGACCTTAGCCGTCTGCCATTCAAGGAAAAGCTTGCCGCCTATAAAACCACCAAGGGAGCCATTCAGTTCCCCTGGGATAAACCTATTGATTATGATTTTATTACGGAGATAGTGAAGTTTAGGGTGGGGAGTGTAAGATAACATTCACCGTAAAAATCTGCATTTTATAGCCAATATTCGCCGTAAAAATATGCAAATATACCTTGATATTCAGCGTAAAAATATGCATACTTAATTAATGCTAAAGCGAAAAATTGAAGATCGATTATTGGAATGGAAGGAAAAACCACAAAAAATGGCTTTGCTGGTACATGGAGCCAGACAGGTGGGGAAAACATATAGTATTACGAAGTTTGCACAGGATCATTATCAAAATTATATCTATGTAAATTTCGATGAAAACCCAGGATATAAGGCTATTTTTGATGATAGCTTAGATATGAATACCCTGATTAGCCAAATATCTCTTAGAATACCGAATGTGGAAATGATCCCCGGGAAAACCTTAATATTTTTGGATGAGATTCAAAATTGTCCAAAAGCACAAACGGCTCTAAAATTTGTTACGCAGGATGCCCGCTTTGACTGCATTGCTACAGGATCTTTATTGGGAATAAAGATTAAAGAAATTCCGTCATATCCAGTGGGTCACATTGAACACATGGATATGCATTCAATGGATTTTGTAGAATTTTTATGGGGGAAGGGAGTACCACAAGAAACAGTTCTGGAAATTAAAAGCTATTATGATCGCAGTGAAAAATTGCCTCCTTCAATGCACGAGCGGTTAATGGTTCTTTTTAGGGAATTTATTGTTATTGGCGGGATGCCTCGTGTTGTACAGGAATTTGTTGATACAGGAAATTTTTCGTCTGTGCTTAAAATACAAAGGGATATTATTAGTGATTATGCCAATGATATTGCCAAGTACGCAGAAGGAAGTGAAAAAGTTAAGGCTCGTTCATGTTTTTATTCCATTCCAAAACAGCTTGCAAAGGATTATAAGAAGTTCCAATACAGCATTGTAGATAAAAAAGGTTCGGCAAGGAAATTTGCAGGCAGTCTGGATTGGCTTTATGAAGCCGGCATAATAAATTTTTGCCATAACTTAAGGAGTCTGGAACTTCCTCTTGAAGGCAATGCAATGAATGATACCTTCAAAGTTTATATGCGGGACACGGGGCTTCTGGTTGCCATGCTTGAAGACGGTTCGCAGGCTGACATTATTGACGGCAGGCTTGGCATATATAAAGGAGCAATTTACGAAAATATAATTGCCGATATATTCGGAAAACTTGGGAAAAAACTTTTTTATTTTGAATACCGTAACCAAATCGAAGTTGATTTTATTATCAGACAAAATCAGGAAGCTGTTGCTGTGGAAGTAAAGTCTTCAGAGAACACAAAATCAAAATCCATGCAAAATATAATAAAAAATTATGGTATTAAACACGGGATAAAACTTTCTGCTAAAAATATTGATATAGCGCCGGATGTAAAAACCATTCCCCTGTATATGGCAATGTTTCTGTAAAAGCCTAATCCTTCTCCTTCAACAGAAAGTCGTTATTCAAAACCTTAAAAGAAACTGCCTTGGGAGAATAAAGGTCGCGTACTACTATACCTTCTTTTTCAAGACCAGAGGGGTACTTACCCTTGGCTTTTTCCAGTAAAGTTTCAAGGTCGTATGAAAAGTTTTCGCCGCGTTCTTCCAGGGGGACGGTGGTGAGTCCAAGTTCTTCGCAGACTTCCAGAGCTTTATCGTAGGAAAAGTATCTGTTGGAATCTCCGTCTTTTACATCGAACACATACCATTCAAAAGATTGCAGGCGCAGGGGGTTTTTCTGTATGCCCGGTCCGCATATTTCACCTGTGAGTACTATGTTTTTACCGTAATGCGCAAGCTTTTCTTTTAAGCCATAATGGTAGACGGGAAACCAGTACAGGGCATCGCTCTCATCTGCAATTTCCTTATTGCGGCTGCAGCAGCCTATTTTTCCGTCTATGTAGTAGACTATGCAGGAAGTGCCGTCCATCTTTGTTGTTATGTAATAAGCTTTGCCATTAAGTTCATCAAGAAGTTCCAATGCCGACTGTATGCGGACTTCATCCGATGCAGGGATGCCATGAGGTCTGTCTCCTATTATAGTCCCACCTGCGGTTGCCGTTTCCGGGATATACCATTTTTTTACATTTAAAATTTCAGTAACATCATCGCCTTCTTTAGCATCTGCAAGTTCCGGGAATTTATCAAAAGTAAGGAAAAGTCCCTGGGATAATTGCCCCCTCATTTTGGCAGTGCGTATGCGAAAGCCTTTGCCGTTGTCTTTGTTATCGCGGAAGGAGGAGCCGCGTAAAAATTCATAGCGTTCTTCTTCGGGGAGGAAAGAGTCTACTTCAAAGTAAACTCCCAGGTCCCCTGTCTTAAACTCGCCTTTTTTTACAACACATTGCCAGCCCATTATTTTTGCTGCTTCCAGAAAATCGGAATCCGGAATGGGACTAATTTCCCCCGCTCTTTGTATTGTTACCAATGAACGCATGCTATCCTCCAACTACTTCTTGAAAAAGTGATCCCGGAATGTTAGATCCTCAATGCGTATATGATTTACCCACCATTGTTTTAAAAAGTTCATAAAGTCTTGGGAGTCACCTGCCATAATGCTGTCTCTGCCAAGTTTTTTCA